>ERZ780168.2161-NODE-2161-length-18171-cov-4.517388_pt1 | contig 18171 bp, 12 predicted proteins | sample MGYA00510981_ERZ780168 | MGnify/ENA primary metagenome ERZ780168 (study PRJEB29588, sample SAMEA2158769) | human gut metagenome | biome: human gut; feature: human-associated habitat; material: faeces | place: Denmark | collected 2008/2010 ...
TACAGAAGGAGCGCCGCGGTGATTTCGGCGGAGGAACCGTACAGGTTATTCCGCATATTACCGATGAAATCAAAGCGTTTGTCTATCGGGTTGGGCAGCAAACCGATGCGGATGTTATCATCACAGAGATAGGCGGCACCATTGGTGATATTGAATCACAGCCGTTTTTGGAGGCAGTCAGACAGATTGCTCTGGAGGTGGGCAGAGAGAACAGTTTGTTTATTCATGTGACATTGGTTCCATTTTTAAGTGGTTCTGAGGAACATAAATCAAAACCGACGCAGCATTCGGTAAAAGAACTGCGCGGCCTGGGGATTAATCCTGATATTATTGTTTTGCGCTGCGACAGAACGCTGGAAGATTCTATTATTAAGAAAGTAGCAATGTTTTGCAATGTAAAACCCGACTGCGTCATTGAAAACATTACACTGCCGGATTTGTACGAAGCGCCGCTTATGCTGGAAAAGTTGAATTTTTCTGAGGTGGTTTGTCGTGAACTTCAGTTGCAGACAGGCACTCCAGACCTTGCAAACTGGGAGCAAATGGTTGCGCACATAAAATCGCGCTGTTGCAGCACAGAAATAGGGCTTGTTGGCAAGTATGTTTCTCTGCATGATGCCTATCTTTCTGTGGCTGAGGCGCTTCGCCACGCAGGTTATTACCACAATGCCTATGTTAATATCCATTGGATAGATGCGGAACAGCTTACAGCGGAAACAGTGGAAGAAAAACTTTCTGGTCTGGATGGCATTTTAGTTCCCGGTGGGTTTGGCAACAGAGGCATTGAAGGTATGATACTTGCGGCAAAATATGCGCGGGAACGAGATTTGCCTTATTTCGGAATCTGCCTTGGTATGCAGATTGCGGTGATTGAGTATGCAAGAAATGTGTTAGGTCTGCCGGACGCTAATTCCGGTGAGTTTGATGCGCTTTGTGCGCAGAAGGTAATTGATTTTATGCCGGGACAGTGCGACACCATAAATAAAGGCGGCACACTGCGGTTAGGGGCATATCCCTGCAAAGTAAAAGCCGGCACAACATTGGCTGCGTGTTATGGAAAATCAGAAATCAGTGAGCGTCATCGTCATCGCTATGAGTTTAATACAAAATATCGTCAGCAGTTCGAGGAAGCCGGTCTTACCATTGCTGGCACTTCACCCGATGGAACACTTGTGGAAACGATAGAGATTTCCGACCGAGCATTTTATGTGGGTGTGCAATATCATCCTGAATTTAAAAGCCGGCCAAATCGTCCACATCCGTTGTTTTATAATTTTATTGGCGCCGCGCTAAACCATGCGGCAGAAACTAGAAAGCAGGAAAAATGATGAGTATTCATGAAGAATGTGGTGTATTTGGCGTTATAGCCCCGAACTCCGTTGATGTCGCAGGTATTGTATATTACGGTCTGTATGCCTTGCAGCACAGAGGGCAGGAAAGCTGCGGTATTGTTGTGAATGAAGACGGGCAGTTTACTTCTCATAAGGATTTGGGGCTTGTGGGAGATGTTTTTTCCAGCAGCGTATTGAAGTCGCTGCCTGAGGGAAAGATAGCGGTTGGTCATGTCCGTTACAGCACCACTGGTGAAACAAATCGAAATAACTGTCAGCCACTTGAAATTAGTTATCAAAAAGAAAAACTGGCTATTGCTCATAATGGAAATTTAAGCAATGCAGCAAGGCTGCGAGATAGCCTGGAACAATCCGGGGCTATTTTTCACACAACAAGTGACACCGAAACGATTGCCTATGTGATAACCAAAGAATGGGCTGCATTGCATAGCATCGAGAAGGCTGTGAGCCGGGCTATGGATGTGCTGGATGGAGCCTATTCTCTGGTGTTAATGACGCAGCAAAAACTGCTCTGTGCAAGAGATCCTTATGGATTTCGACCGCTGTGCTATGGGAAAACCAAAGATAATATTTATGTAGTGGCATCGGAAAGTACAGCATTAAAAGCTGTGGGAGCCGATTTTATCCGTGATGTTCAGCCGGGGGAAATTCTTGCGTTTGATAAAGATTCTGTTGTTTCTTACACGGAACATTGCGGCACAAAAGAAAAACGGATGTGTTCTTTTGAATACATTTATTTTGCCAGACCAGACTCCAGCATTGATGGCATTTCTGTTCATTCTGCGCGGTTCCGTGCGGGAGAAATCTTAGCCAAAAGCTATCCGGTGGACGGAGATATTGTCATTGGCGTTCCGGATTCCGGGCTGGACGCTGCACTGGGTTATAGCACAGCATCAGGTATTCCATACGCAATTGGATTGATTAAAAACAAATATATTGGCAGAACGTTCATCTCACCAGAGCAGTCCAGCCGCATGGATCGGGTAAAAATAAAACTCTCTGTGATTGAAGAAATCGTAAGAGGAAAACGGGTGATACTGGTAGATGATTCCATTGTACGCGGCACAACCATTGGATGTATTGTCAAGCTGCTGCGGGATGCCGGTGCTGTTGAGATTCATATAAGAATTTCTGCGCCTCCTTTTTTACATCCTTGTTATTATGGTACCGATATAGATTCGGAAGACCATTTGATTGCCTGCAAATATGAGATAACAGAAATTGCTGCGCTTCTTGGCGCCGACACTCTTGGCTATTTACCACTGGAAGCGCTGAAACCTATGATTGGCAACGGAAATTATTGCAGTGCTTGTTTTGACGGAAAATATCCGACTGTGATAGAAAATGATGCAGGGAAAAATTGTTTTGAATAAAAGCTGTCCGCGAAAAGTAAATGCACGGTGAGAAAAAACATAAAGTGAGGTAGAAATTATGCTGAAAGAGTACGACCGCAAACTTATTTTTGAGGATGGAACTGAATATTATGGATATTCTTTCGGGGATACCTCTGATAAAGTTTGTGAAATTGTGTTTAATACATCAATGGTGGGATATCAGGAAATTTTGTCGGATCCCTCCTACACATATCAGGCGGTTGTTATGACATATCCGTTAATTGGCAACTATGGTATGGCAGATGATGATTATGAAACAGAAAACCCAACATTGGGTGCGTTTATCGTGGGTTTCTATAATGATCAGCCGTCTAACCACAGAAGTACGGCAACGCTGGGGGAAGTGATGAAAAAATATCATATTCCTGGCATTTCCGGCGTGGACACGAGGTGTCTTGCCCGAAAACTGAGAAACGAGGGCAGTCAGAAAGGAATCATAACTTCTTCGGACGTTTCCACGCAGGAGGCGCTTAAACGTCTTGAACGCCCTCTGCCGCGCAACGCAGTCAGCTGCGTGTCCACGCGGAAAAAGTGGTTTTCGCGCACGGCGCATGCCAAATTCGACGTTGTCGCAGTGGATTGCGGCATAAAGCTCAATATAGTCAGATGTCTCAACGCGCGCGGCTGCAACGTGACGGTGGTGCCGTTCGACACTGCTGCGGAGGAAATTGCGGCTTTGTCTCCCGACGGCGTGTTTTTCTCCAACGGTCCCGGGGACCCGTCCGACGTGCCCGAAACGGCGGAGCTGCTCAAAAAAATCCGCGGCAGATATCCCGTTTTCGGCATTTGTCTGGGACATCAGCTTGCGGGACTTGCTTACGGCGCAAAGACCTTCAAGCTCAAATTCGGTCATCGCGGCGGCAACCACCCCGTCAGAAACCTTGAAACGGGCAGGCTGGAAATCACAAGCCAAAACCACAGCTATGCCATAGACAGGGACAGTCTGTCGGGCACGGGACTCAAAGTCACTCACGAAAATTTGCTGGACGGCACGGTCGAGGGCATGGAGTGCGTAAAAGACAGGTTGTTTACGGTGCAGTTTCATCCCGAGAGCGCGCCGGGACCGCAGGACAGCGGATACCTGTTCGACAAATTCGTGCGCCTTATGGCGGCGAACAAAAAGGATTGAGGAGATTGTTATGCCCAAAAGAAAGGATATTAAGAAAATAATGGTCATAGGCAGCGGTCCCATAGTCATAGGACAGGCGGCGGAGTTCGATTACGCTGGCACACAGGCGTGTCTGGCGCTCAAAGAGGAGGGCTACGAGGTCATACTGGTAAACTCCAACCCCGCGACAATCATGACCGACACAACCGTGGCGGACAAGGTTTACATGGAGCCTCTCACGCTGGAATACGTTGCCAAAATACTTCGTTTCGAGCGTCCCGACGCGCTTATACCGGGGCTTGGCGGGCAGACCGGACTCAATCTTGCCATGCAGCTTGAGAAAAAAGGAGTTTTAAGCGAGTGTCAGGTGGAGCTTTTGGGCACCTCCGCGCAGAGCATAGAGTGCGCCGAGGACAGAGAAAAGTTCAAGGAGCTGTGCGAGAGTCTGGGAGAGCCTGTGCTGCCAAGCATGATTACGCACTCCGCGGAAGAGGCTGTTTCCGCTGCGGAAAAAATAGGGTATCCCGTCGTGCTGCGTCCCGCATTCACACTTGGGGGCACGGGCGGCGGCTTTGCGGACAACGAGGAGCAGCTGAGAGAAATTATGAAAAACGCGCTGCGCCTTTCTCCCGTCAGACAGGTGCTTGTGGAAAAGAGCATAAGAGGCTTCAAGGAAATAGAGTACGAGGTTGTCCGCGACGCGAACGACACGGCGATAGCCGTCTGCAATATGGAAAACCTCGACCCTGTGGGAATACACACGGGCGACAGCATAGTGGTCGCGCCAAGTCAGACGCTTACAAACAAGGAATATCAGCTTTTGAGAGACAGCGCGCTCAAAATCATACGGGCGTTGAAAATAGAGGGCGGCTGCAACGTACAGTTCGCGCTGGACCCGCAGTCCTTCGACTATTTTTTGATAGAGGTAAATCCGAGAGTTTCCCGTTCGTCGGCTTTGGCAAGCAAGGCGAGCGGATACCCCATTGCGCGCGTGTCCGCAAAAATAGCGGTGGGTATGCGTCTCGACGAAATAATGCTTGCAAACACTCCCGCGTGCTTCGAGCCGGCTCTTGACTATGTGGTAACCAAAATAGCGAGATTTCCCTTTGACAAATTCGCCACCGCGCCCAACGTGCTGAGCACGCAGATGAAGGCTACGGGAGAAGTTATGAGTATCGGGCGCACCATGGAGGAAAGCCTCTTGAAAGCCGTGCGTTCTCTGGAAATAGGGGCGAGTCATTTGGAGCTTAAAAAGTTTGACGCCCAAACCGCGGAAGAGCTTGCAGAATACATAAAAACGGGGCGCGACGACAGAATTTTCGCTATGGCGCAGCTTATGCGGCTGGGCTGTCCCTTGAAACGTCTGTATGAGCTTACAAAAATAGATATGTTCTTTTTGGACAAAATCAAAAACATTGTGGACTTTGAGGGCGCAATCAAGAGCGGAAAGCGCGACCTTGCCGTTTTAAGAGAAGCCAAGCGCATGGGTTTCTGCGACGAGTACATTGCCAAATGCTGGGATATGACCTTGAAGGAGGTCTTTGAGCTGCGCAAATCAATCGGGCTGTTTCCCGTTTACAAAATGATAGATACCTGCGCAAGCGAGTTTGAAAGCTATGTGCCTTACTTTTACTCCACATACGAAAGAGAAAACGAGACGCGGGACGACGGCAAAACCAAAATCGTGGTTTTGGGAAGCGGACCTATCAGAATCGGTCAGGGCGTCGAGTTCGATTACAGCACGGTGCACGCAATCAAGACCATACGCGACTTCGGCTATGAAGCGATAATAATCAACAACAACCCCGAAACGGTGTCAACCGACTATACGACGGCGGACAAGCTGTATTTCGAGCCGTTGACGACAGAGGACGTTCTCAATGTTTTGGAGCTTGAAAAGCCGCTGGGGGTTATTGCGTCTTTGGGCGGTCAGACGGCAATCAATCTTGCGGACAAGCTAAAAGAGTTCGACGTCAACATAATCGGCACGGGAGTCGAAGCAATCGAGCGCGCCGAGAACAGGGATTCGTTTGAAAAAATCCTCAAAAAGCTGAATATTCCGCAGCCCGAGGGATATGCCGTTACCAAAATCGAGGACGGCGTGAGAGCCGCAAACGAAATAGGCTATCCCGTGCTTGTCAGACCGAGCTTTGTTTTGGGCGGGCGCGCGATGCAGATTGTGGGCAGCGACGACACGCTCAGGCACTATCTCGAAAACGCCGTCAGAATCGACGAAAAACAGCCCGTGCTTGTAGACAAATACATAGTGGGCAAGGAGTGCGAGGTGGACGCCGTGTGCGACGGAACGGACGTGTTCGTGCCGGGAATCATGGAGTTGATTGAACGCACGGGCATACACTCGGGCGACAGCATAAGCGTTTATCCTTCGTTCAGCCTGAGTCGGAAGGTAAAGGAAACCATTTTGGACTACACCTTGAAGCTGGGAAAGGGTATAGGCATAGTGGGGCTTTACAACATTCAGTTCATTGTGGACAAGGACGACAATGTTTTTGTCATAGAAGTCAATCCGCGCTCGTCGCGGACGGTGCCCTTCCTTTCAAAGGCGACTGGTTTTTCGCTTGCCGACATCGCCACGTTGGTTATGCTGGGCAAAAGCCTGAAAGAACAGGGACTGACGGAGCTGTATCCCGAGGAAAAGAAAAAGTGGTACGTCAAGGTGCCCGTATTCTCGTTCAGCAAAATCCACGGTCTGGACGCATACCTTTCCCCCGAAATGAAGTCCACGGGCGAGGCGATAGGCTACGACGAAAAGTTTACCCGCGCGCTGTACAAGGCGTTGCAGGCTTCGGGCATGAACGTGGTCAATTACGGAACGGTGTTCGTCACCATTGCAGACAAGGACAAGGACGAGGCTTTTCCTCTCATAGAGAGGTTTTACAGGCTCGGCTTCAACATCGAGGCAACGACAGGCACCGCGAAATACCTCAAAAGCAGGGGGATAAAGACGCGCGCAAAAAAGAAAATAAGCGACGGCAGCGAAGAAATACTCGACTCCATACGCAAGGGGTACGTAAATTACGTAATCAACACGCGCGACATAGATTCGGTTGACCAACAAACGGACGGCTTTCAGATAAGACGGTGCGCGGTGGAAAACAACGTAACCATGTTCACCGCTCTCGAAACGGTGCGCGCCCTGCTTGACGTGCTTGAAGAAATCACCATTACCGTCAGCACGATAGATTCTTGAAAAGGCAAATGAAAAAGGAAGTTATTTTTGAAACGGCAAGCAACGAAAAAATTGCCGCCGACGTGTATGATTTGAGACTCAAAGGCGATTGCCGCGCGGGCATAAGGGCGGGGCAATTCGTCGAAGTGGCGCTTGACGGCTTTTTTCTGCGTCGTCCCATATCCGTGTGCGACGTTTACGGCGACGGTATACGCCTTGTCTACAAGGTGACGGGCAAAGGTACGGAATATATGTCCTCGTTGAAAAAGGGGGACAGAGTCAGGGCCTTGACGGGGCTTGGAAACGGTTTCAGTTTGGACAAATGCAAAAAAACCGCGCTGATTTGCGGCGGCGGCGTAGGCGCTCCTCCTCTGTTGCTTTTGGCAAAAAGGCTGATTGAAAGCGGGAAAAATGCCTATGTCGCGCTGGGCTTCAATTCGGCTGCGGACGTCATGCTTGCGGACGAGTTCAAAGCCGTCGGCGCCCAAGTGGAAATTGCGACATTGGACGGCTCCGCAGGCTTAAAGGGAACAGTCGCGGCGGCTCTGCCGCGTCAGACGGACTGCGACTTCTTTTTCGCGTGCGGTCCCAAGGCAATGCTTAAAGCGCTGAGCGCTTCTCTCGAAATCAGGGGAGAGGTTAGTCTCGAAGAGCGCATGGGCTGCGGCTTCGGCGCCTGCATGGGCTGCTCCTGCAAGACCCTCACGGGATACAAGCGCATCTGCAAAGACGGCCCCGTCATGCGGAAGGAGGAGATTCTATGGGAAGCCTGAGCGTCAATCTCTGCGGCATCGAGCTGGACAACCCGGTCATCCCCGCCTCCGGCACCTTTGGCTACGGTTATGAGTTTGCCGAACTGTACGACATTAACTGCCTTGGCACCTTCTCCTTCAAGGGAACCACGAAAGAACCCCGTTTTGGAAATCCCACGCCCCGCATCGCCGAGTGTACCGGCGGCATGATCAACGCCGTGGGGCTGCAAAATCCCGGCGTGGACAAAGTCATATCCGAGGAACTCCCGAAGCTGAAAGCCTGCTTCCACAAGCCCGTCATGGCCAACGTCTCCGGCTTTTCCGCGGCGGATTACGCCTATACCTGCGAAAAGCTGGATGAGGAGGAACAGGTGGGCTGGCTGGAAGTCAACGTCAGCTGCCCCAATGTTCACGGCGGCGGCATGAGCTTTGGCACCTGCCCGGAAGCCGCCGCAGAGGTAACGGCAGCGGTGAAAAAGGTCACGAAAAAGCCTGTTATCGTCAAGCTCTCCCCCAACGTCACCGATATCGTCTCCATCGCCAGAGCCTGTGAGGACGCGGGGGCGGACGGCATCAGCCTGATTAACACTCTGCTTGGTATGCGCATTGATCTGCGCACCCGCAAGCCCATCATCGCCAACAAAATGGGCGGCTTTTCCGGCCCTGCCATCTTCCCGGTGGCGCTGCGCATGGTCTATCAGGTCGCAAATGCGGTAAACGTCCCCGTGGTGGGCATGGGCGGCGTCAGCAGCGCCGAAGATGTGGTGGAAATGATGCTGGCAGGCGCTTCCGCCGTAGAGGTAGGCGCAGCCAATCTTGTAAATCCCTACGCCTGCCGGGACATCATCCGGGAGCTTCCCGCCGTCATGGAAAAATACAAAGTTGAGAATCTGAAAGACATTATAGGAGGCGCGAAATAATGGGTAAGGACGTCATTGTTGCCTGCGATTTTTCATCCGCCGAGGCAACCTTCGCTTTTCTTGACAAATTCACCGGCCGCAAGCCCTTCGTGAAGATCGGCATGGAGCTGTACTACGCGGAAGGCCCCGCCATCGTCCGGGAGATCAAAGCCCGGGGGCACAAGATTTTTCTGGACTTAAAGCTCCACGACATTCCCAACACCGTGAAGAAAGCCATGTCCGTCCTGCGGAATCTGGACGTGGACATCACCAACCTCCACGCCGCCGGTACCACCGCCATGATGAAGGCCGCGCTGGAAGGTCTGACCCGGGAGGACGGCACCCGTCCCCTGCTGATCGCCGTGACCCAGCTGACCTCCACCGATCAGGCGGCCATGGAGTCCGACCTGCTCATTCATGAACCCATTGATGAAGTGGTCATGCACTACGCCGAGACCGCGAAAAACGCGGGTCTGGACGGCGTGGTCTGCTCTCCTCTGGAAGCGGGGAAGGTGCATGAGCGCTGCGGTCAGCGCTTTCTCACCGTGACCCCCGGTGTCCGCTTCGCCGACGGAGACGTAGGCGACCAGAAGCGGGTGATGACCCCAGCCGCCGCCAAGGCCATCGGTTCGGACTACATCGTGGTCGGCCGTCCCATCACGGCCGCCGCCGACCCCGTGGCCGCTTATGAACGCTGCGTGGCGGAATTCTGCGACTGAAATAAGGAGGAAGCATTTTGGAAAGCTACAAAAGAGAATTCATTCAGTTTCTGGAAAAGGCCGGGGTGCTGAAATTCGGCGATTTCACCGCCAAATCCGGCCGGAAAATCCCCTATTTCATCAACGCCGGGGAGATCAAAACCGGTAAGGAAATTGCGACTCTGGGCGAATTCTACGCCCGCGCCTACCGGGAAAAGCTGGGGCAGCGGAAGGCCGTCCTCTATGGCCCCGCCTACAAGGGCATTTCCATCGCCGTGTCCGCCGCCGTTGCCCTGAGTCGGGACGGGCTGGACGTTCCCTTCTTCTTCAACCGCAAGGAAGCTAAGGATCACGGCGAGGGCGGCGTGTTCGTGGGCTACGTCCCCAAGGCCGGTGAGGACGTGGTCATCGTAGAGGACGTCATCACCGCCGGGACTGCCATCCGGGAAAGCATGGCTATCTTAAGCCGTCTGGAGGGCGTCAAGGTCGCCGCCACATTTATTATGGTTGACCGCAAGGAGCGGGGCAAGGGCGAAAAGCTGGCCATGGAGGAAGTGGAAGAGGAATTTGGCTTCCCCGTCTACTCCGTGGTGGATGTGTATGACATCATCGCCTATCTGGAAGAAAATCCCGTCAACGCCGAAAATGTGGCGCGGATCAGAAATTATCTTGCCGTGAATGGAGCGAAAGTATGAGGAGTCTGAACAGCATTCTGGATTTAGGCGTGGACGAGCTGGACGAACTGATCGCCACCGCCAAGGACATCATTGCCCACCCGGAAAACTACTGGGACAGGTGCGCCCACAAGAAGCTGGCGACGCTGTTCTTCGAGCCCTCCACCCGCACCCGCCTGAGCTTTGAGGCCGCGATGCTGGAGCTGGGCGGCAGCGTCATCGGCTTCAGCGAGGCCAGTTCTTCCTCCGCTTCCAAGGGCGAAAGCGTGGCGGACACCGCCAAAATTGTCAGCTGCTACGCAGACATCATCGCCATGCGCCACCCCAAAGAGGGTGCACCCTATGTGGCAAGTCAGGCGGCCTCCATTCCCGTCATCAACGCCGGAGACGGCGGCCACAACCACCCCACCCAGACCCTTGCCGATCTGCTGACCATTTCCCGGGAAATGGGGCGGCTGGATAATCTCACCATCGGTCTGTGCGGCGACCTGAAATACGGCCGGACTGTCCACTCCCTGATTGAGGCCATGAGCCGCTACAAAGGCATTCAATTTGTTCTGATTTCCCCGGAAGAACTGAAAATCCCCGGATTTATCCGATACAATGTGTTTGAAAATCAGGGCATTCCCTATACGGAAGTGTCCTCTCTGGAGGAAGCCATGCCCAAGCTTGACGTGCTGTACATGACCCGCATCCAGCGGGAGCGCTTCGACGACCCATGGGAATACGAGCGGCTCAAGGACAGCTACGTCCTCGATACCGAGAAAATGAAACTTGCGAAAGGGAAAATGTGCGTCCTGCACCCCCTGCCCCGTGTCAATGAGATCAGCGTCAAGGTGGACGACGACCCGAGAGCCGCCTATTTCCGTCAGGCGCTGAACGGCAAGTACATGCGCATGGCGCTCATCCTGAAGCTTCTGGACGAAGCCGCCCGGAATCCCGCAAAAGAAGCCATCGACACGACCGGTTTGGAATACGACCGTGTCTGCCGCAATCCCAAGTGCATCACCCAGACCGAGCAGGAGCTACCCCAGCTGTTCCGCTGCACCGACAAAGCCGCGGACATCCACAGGTGCATCTACTGCGAGCAGAGAGCCTAATCTTTATCCCACAAAAAAAGCAGAATGCCGTTGTTTCGGCATTCTGCATTTTTATTTATCCCTTATATCTCGGCTCGCAGGTCAGGTTGACGCCCAGACGCTTGAAGGTCTTTTCGTCCACCGGGGACAAGATCACCGAGGAATGTACCTCGCAGCCCCGCAGCTTGTCCAGCTGCTCCATGGCCAGCTCCGCCATGGGGTTGGTGGCGGCACAGATGGACAGGGCGATCAGCGTCTCGTCGGTGTGGAGACGGGGATTGCGGTTGCCTAAGTGGTCAACCTTCAGGTGCTGGATGGGGTCAAGCACCACCGGGGAAATCAGGTGCAGGCTGTCCCGCATACCCGCCAGCTTTTTCAGCGCGTTCAGCAGCAGCGCCGAGGACGCACCCAGAAGGTCGGAGGTCTTGCCGGTGACGATGGTGCCGTCGGGCAGTTCCATGGCGGCGGCAGGCGCGCCGGTCTGCTCCGCCCGCTGCAGGGCAGGGGCGACCACCTTCCGCTCCGCCGGGGTCACACCGGCCTTTTTCATCAGCAGCTCCAACTTGCGCACCGTTTCGTCGCTGCCTTTGCCCTGCTTCTGCTCGCACATGGCCACGTAGTATCTGCGGATGATCTCCTGTCGGGAGGCGAACCGGACGGCTTCGTCATCTACGATGCAATTGCCCACCATATTCACGCCCATATCCGTGGGGGATTTGTAGGGGCAATGCCCCAGAATTTTCTCAAAAATCGCCACCAGCACAGGGAACGCTTCCACGTCCCGGTTGTAGTTGACGGTGGTGACCCCGTAGGCTTCCAGATGGAAGGGGTCGATCATGTTCACGTCGTTCAAGTCCGCCGTGGCGGCCTCGTAGGCAAGGTTCACCGGGTGGTTCAGCGGCACGTTCCAGATGGGGAACGTCTCGAATTTGGCGTAGCCCGCCGTGTTGCCCCGGATATGCTCGTGATACAGCTGGCTCAGGCAGGTCGCCAGCTTGCCGCTGCCGGGGCCGGGCGCGGTGACTACCACCAGCGACCGGGTCGTTTCGATGTAATCGTTTTTCCCGAAGCCGTCGGGGCTGACGATGTAGCCGGTGTCGGAGGGATAGCCCGGAATCTCAAAATGGTGATAGACCCGGATGCCCAGCCCTTCCAAGCGGGACTGGAATGCCTTCGCCAGCGCCTGTTCATGGAAGCGGGTCAGCACCACGCTGGAAACGTACAGGCCGAAGCCCCGGAAAATGTCGATCAGGCGAATGACGTCCCGGTCATAGGTGATGCCAAGATCGCCCCGAACCTTATTCTTTTCGATATCGTCGGCGTTGATGGCAATGACCATCTCCACCTGCTCCTTCAGCTGCAGCAGCATCCGCAGCTTGCTGTCCGGCTGGAAGCCCGGCAGAACGCGGGAAGCATGGTTGTCGTCATAGAGCTTGCCGCCGAATTCCAGATACAGCTTGCCGCCGAACTGGGCAATGCGCTCCCGGATGTGGGCGGACTGCATTTGCAGGTATTTATCGTTATCAAACGCCGCTTTTGTCATTTCCGTTGCCTCTTTCCCAAAAACTTTCCACCATTTTACCCTATCCGACGGGAAATAGCAAGGCCATTTCGCGGGAAAATCTTCTCTTTCGCGGGATTGCTTCTTGTTTCGGGAACGGCGCCGTGCTATAATGAACGCATCTATTTTTTCGGAGGTGTTTCCATGGAATTCAGCGTCAACCATCCGGTGCTTTACCTGCTTGCCGGAATTCTGATTGCCGTGGTTCTGGCTCAGTCGATTTTCTTCCTTATTAAGGCTCTGCGCCGCAGTAAGGAAATCGGCATGGATCAGGCCAAAATCAGAAAAACCATCAAAACCGCCGCGCTGTTCACCATCGCCCCGGCCGTGTCCATCGTCATCAGCGTCATCACCCTAAGCAAAAGTCTGGGTATTCCCCTGCCCTGGCTGCGGCTTAGCGTAGTCGGCTCATTGAGCTATGAGGCCATCGCGGCATCCAACGCCGTCAGCGCCATGGGCTTAGAGCTTGGCAAAATCAGCTCCCTGACCGCCCAGCAATACGTCAACATCGCGCTGGTGATGACCCTGTCCATCATGGTGGGCATCTGGCTGGTGCCTGTCATCGGCAAGAAGCTGCTGCGGGGCATGACCGTTCTGGAAAACCGGGACGCCAAATGGGCGGATATTTTCCAGAATGCCATGTTTATCGGCATGATCTCCGCGTTTCTGGGCTATGTGTTCTGCGATTTCTCCCGCCTGTGGACGCCGGGGGATTACGCCGCCACCTCCGGGCTTGTGCCGGTGTGCGTCATGGCGGTGTCCGCCGCGATCATGGTGGTCTGCGGGCTGCTCATGAAGAAATTCAAGTGGAGCTGGGTCAACGATTACGCGCTGCCCATTTCTCTGGTGCTGGGCATGGCTTCCGCCATTCCCCTCACCGCGTGGCTGGGTTAAGGAGGTGCCGATATGAAAAAGCAGCTTAGCTACATCGACTCCGTTCACCGCAGCGGCACCATCTGGAACATTTCCGTGATGATTTTGCTGCTGGCCTTCCCCCTGACGGTGGCCGCCCTGTTTGGCGCCGCCCCGGACTGGGGCGCGCTGGTGGTGGGTCTGATCGCCACCGCGCCCATGTATTGGGCGGTGGGTGTCATTGAGACAATTACCTTCGTTCCCATGCTGGGCGCGGGCGGCTCCTACCTCAGCTTTGTCACCGGCAACATCTCCAACCTGAAGCTTCCCTGCGCCATCAACGCTCTGGAGCAGAACAACGTCAGCGCCAACTCCGAGGAGGGCGAGGTCATCTCCACCATCGCCATTGCCACCTCTTCCATCGTCACCACCGTCATTATCATCATCGGCGTCATTCTCATCGTCCCTCTGACCCCCGTTCTGGAAGCGCCGGTGCTGGAACCGGCCTTTGCCCAGATGCTGCCCGCCCTGTTCGGCGGACTGGGCGTAGCCTTCGTCAGCCGGAACTGGAAGATCGCCGTTGCGCCGGTGGTGCTGATGCTGGTTCTGTTCATTTTCGTCCCCGCCCTGAACGCCGGTACCGTGGGCATTATGGTGCCTGTGAGCGTGCTGTTCACCATCGCCGTTTCCCGGCTGCTTTATAAGAGAGGAGTTCTGTAAACATGATCGGATATCTGATTCTCGCCGTTCTGGTTGCATTCATCGCCGTGGTCGCCATCCGCACCATCCGCTTCCGTCCCAAGCCCCAGCCCGAAGTCACCAAGGAAGAAATCGCCTTTGACCGGGACGCCGCCGTGGATTCCCTCGCCCAGCTGGTTCGCTGCAAGACCGTGTCCTACAACGACCATTCTCTGGAGGACGAGGGGGAATTTCAGAAGCTGATCTCTCTGCTGACGACACTTTACCCCAACGTGTTCGGCACCTGCACCTTCCAGCAGCTTCCCGACCGGGCGCTGCTGCTGCGGTGGCCGGGCAAGCAGGAAGGCGCCCCTGCCGTTATGATGGCGCACTATGACGTGGTGCCTGTCAACGAGGAAAAGTGGGACAAGCCTCCCTTCGCCGGGGTCATCGAGGATGGCATTCTCTGGGGCCGCGGCACGCTGGACACCAAGGTCACCTTCAACGGCATCCTTTCCGCCGCCAATTACCTCATCGGTCAGGGCTTCCAGCCGGAAAAGGACATTTACTTTGCCTTCTCCGGCGGCGAGGAGATCAACGGTCAGGGTGCGCCCAACATCGTGGCGTATTTCACCGAGCACGGCATCCACCCCGCCATTGTGGTGGACGAGGGCGGCGCCGTTGTGGAGAATGTGTTCCCCGGCGTGAAGCAGCCCTGCGGTCTCATCGGCATTGCGGAAAAAGGTATGCTGAACGCTCAGTACCGTACCGTCTCCGCCGGCGGCCACGCCTCCGCCCCCAAGCCCCATACCCCGGTGGGCGTTCTGGCGGCGGCCTGCAAGCGGGTGGAGGATCACCCCTTCAAGGCCCACATCGACGGCCCCGCTGCCCAGATGTTCGACACGCTGGGACGGTATTCAACGCCATTGTACCGGGTGATTTTCGCCAACATGTGGTGCTTCGGCTGGATCATTGACACTCTCGGCAAAAAGAGCGGCGGCGAAATGAACGCGCTGGTACGCACCACCGTGGCCTTTACTCAGATGGAAGGCAGTTCCGCCCGGAACGTAATTCCTCCCGAAGCAAAAATGGTGTCCAACATCCGCCTGAATCCCGCCGACAGCGTCGCTTCCGCGCTGGCGTATCTGGAAAAGGCCGTCAACGACCCTGCCGTGGAGATCACGTCTCTGGAATCCTTCGAGCCAAGTCCCGTTTCCGAAACCGGCTGCGACGCATGGGAGAAGGTTGCCTCTGCCGTGGCCAACACATGGCCGGGCTGCATCGTCTCGCCGTACCTGATGGTGCAATGCTCTGACTCCCGGCACTACCGTGACCTGAGCAACCACGTCTACCGCTTCTCCGCCATGGATTTGACCGCCGAAGAGCGCTCGACCATCCACGGCAACAACGAGCGCATCCGTCTGGAAACCGTCGCCAAAGCCGTAGAATTCTACATCCGCCTGATGCGTCAGTGCTGAAAAAAAAGATGTCCCCCAACCCGGGAAAATCCGGGTTGGGGGATTTGTCTTAATTCAGCAGATACGCCAGAAACGCGCCGCCCGTGATGGCATACACCAGAATTGTAATAACCACACCGATCAGCGTCAGGATAAACTGGGCGATCGCCCAATTTTTCCGGGAACGCTTCTCCGGAGAGCTGCTCACCGCCCAAACGATCAGGCAGATGAAGCCGACAATGGGAATTGCCGAGAGGATCAGCGTGCCGATCCAGGAGCCGACGGACATGTCCGTGTCCTGCCGTGCGTAGGTATTGCCGTTGTAGTTGTCCATGTTATATTCCTCCTGCTTTCCAAATTTATGGGATATAATGATTATAACACATATCTGTGAAAATGGGAATACTTTTTCGGCAAAATCTTTTCTGCAAATCGCCCCGCACACCGCAAAAAATCCCGACAGCCGAAGCTGTCGGGATTTTTTAGCTTAGCGTATTCTCGATTACCGGGCGCTGCGCTTCTTGTTGTAGAAGTACACACCGGCAATGGCGGCGCCGGAGACGACCATGAAGATCACGGGAATGAAGATCATATCACCGGTCTTGGGGTTGGTCTTATCGGCCTTCTCGTTGGTGGCGCTCTTGGCGTTGGCGTTGGTGATCATCACGTTGATGTGGACTTCGCTCTCCTTGCGGAGCTCGTTGGTGTTGGAGATGGTGTCATACTTCTGGGTGTCGTTGACAAAGTTGCCGACCCAGTTGCCCTTGGCCACGTACATGCCGTCATACTTGATGCCGTCGCTGGTCTTGGCAGTGTAGTAGTTCTTGACAACGGTCTTGACCTCGTCCAGAGTGACCACGCCGTCCAGAGCGATGCCCTCGGTGATATTGATGGTCTTGGCGGGATCGTCGACCTTGTTGTCCTTGAAGATGTGCAGGTAAACCTTGTAGGGGAACTTGTTGTTGGTAGTGGTGGTGTCCTTCTCGAGGTAAGCGTAGAATTCTACGTTGCCCTTGATGACGAGCTTGGCAACCTGAGCGCTGGTGTAGAGGTCACCCTTGTTGTCAATCTTCCAGCCCTTGAAGGTGTAGCCGGTCTTGTTATCGGCCTTGCTCTGAGCGTCGGAAACCTTCTTGCTGTCAATGCTGCTGCCGCTGGTCACGTTGTAGGTGGAAACGGCCTTGCCGTCGGTGCCGTAGAAGGTCACTCTGACAGTGTCGCCCTCGGGAGTGCTGCCGCTCTTGGCCTTCAGGGTGACGGTCAGGGAGTCGCCGGCATTGATTGTGGTGGACAGGGACAGGTTGTTGCCCTTTTCATCGCTCTTGGCGGTGACGAACTCATAGGAATCCTTCCAGTTGCCCATCCAGCGGTAGCTCAGGATGTCGTCGATAACGGAGGACTTACCGTTCACAGGCTCAACCTGGAACTCTCTGGCAATCGCGTTGCCCTTGTCGTCAATAATCTTAAGAGTGATATACTTGGCGGGCTCTTCCGCCTTCTTGGTGTTGACAAACAGCTTCAGGAAGTAGCCGTCGGTGATCTTGTCATACTCGACGGTGACATCGGTGGCCTCCTTGTCGGAAGCGCCGGTCCACTTGACGAACTCCTTGTCGGAGTTGACCAGGCTCAGACCCAGCTCCTTGGTCAGCTTCACGCTGCCGTCAACAGGAACGGTGATCTCGCCCTTTCTTGCATAAGAACCGTCAACATAAATCTCAACAGGAACCTTCGCGTCAACGCGGGTATCCTCGACCTTCTTGTTGAGGTACAGGTTTACGTAGTAGCCATTCGCATTTGCCTTCTTCAGGTTGTCATAGCTGATGGGGCCGGTGGTCTCTTCGTCCTTCATGTTCGTCCACTTGACGAATTCCTTGTCGCCGTAAATCAGAGTCTCGGCCAGTTCCTTCGTCAGTTCCAGTTTCTGACCGGGCTTCACGGTAACATACTTGTCAGTGACATACTTTCCGTCAACGTAGGTCTTGACGGTCAGGGTTTCATCAGCTTCCGTAGCAGCGGCCTGGAAAGGAACCGCGCAGACCAGCAGCATAGCCACCAATACGAGGCTAAGCAGCTTCTTCATTGTGTTTTTCATAGTTTCTAACCTCCTAGAAAATTGGTTGTTTTAGAAATGCTGCCGGCTCTGGAACCTTTGGTGTCGCCAATCGGGGAGGCTTTCCGCCGCTTCCGCACCCGGCATCTCTTTCATGTCTGCATGATATCACATCCGTTCCCGGATGTCAATAGGAAAATTACAAAATGTAACAGAATTCTTTACACTTTATAACATTCTTAAACATTTGCCCTTATCTTAAGAAATTTACTCCAAATTTTACCATAAAATTCGTTTTTTACCAGCTACGAAAAATGACAATCTCTGATTTCGATATCTTTTTTCTTTCAAAGGTTACAATTTTGTTGCAGCCATTCCCCCTCTGCCGGGGCGGCTTCCGCCGCCCAAGAAGGGGGTGGAAAACCCC
>ERZ780168.2164-NODE-2164-length-18151-cov-9.493313_pt1 | contig 18151 bp, 14 predicted proteins | sample MGYA00510981_ERZ780168 | MGnify/ENA primary metagenome ERZ780168 (study PRJEB29588, sample SAMEA2158769) | human gut metagenome | biome: human gut; feature: human-associated habitat; material: faeces | place: Denmark | collected 2008/2010 ...
GGCACGTTGTGGCGGTGCGCAGCGGAAACCAGTTTGGAATGTCCTTTCATCCGGAGCTGGATGCAGACAACCGGATCCATGGATTATTTTTAAAGACTGTGCAGGCATGGAAAACGCACTGATAATCAGGAAAAACTACAAAAGAAAACCCGAACACTCGCCGGAAAGGCGTTGGTTCGGGTTTCTTTTATAAAAGGATTGACGTTTATTCTGCAGCGGGTTCAGCCGTACAGAGCTTTTTGAGCGGTACCTCGATCAGGGAACGCCACAGGCGGACCAGCTGGCCAACACAGAGTGCGTTGATCAGGGTACCCTCCCGCACACCGTTGAGCTTGTGGAACGCGATGAGGGCAACCACCATAGCCAGGATGGTCAGGGTACTGTCAAAGGCGACCTTGACATTGCCAAAACGGATGCCGGTCTTTTTGGAAAGCTCGCGGACAAGAGCTTCAGCCGGAAGCATGATCACATCGGCAATGACCTCAAAGCTGATGCCAAGTGCCATGATAATGCATCCGATGACCAGATAAACAAAGGACGGACCCCATGGACCGCCGAAGCGGGTCGGGATAAAGCCCATTGCCGTATCAATGCAGAAGCCGAAAAAGAATGTTACCGGAATCTGCAGAGCCTGCTGGATGGTAAATTTCCTGCGAAGGATCGCTTCCAGCATCAGGAACGTCATATTGAATATAAACGTGTAGGTCCCCATGGAAATGCTGGTGATCAGGCTCAGAACAAACGGAAGACCGGATACTGGCGAAGTGCCGAGACCGGCACGCGTAATAAAGGCAATGCCGGTGGCGCTAAGGATGACTCCGGTCAGGAACAGAGCATAGCGCCGGATGTAAGTGTGAATAGACATGACTGTAAACCTCCCAATTGTCATTGTCTATATTTTAACTGCAATCTAACTATTTTTCAAGTATAATAAAAAATATTTTGGTAAAAATTACTGCTTCAGGCCCTGGAGAAAATGGATCAATTCAGCAGAACAGTTATTTTTGATGATGATCATGCCCTGGTTGGCGGCCGTCATCAGATAAAAATGGGTTCTGGTTTCTACCAGGTGGGCAATGCTGCTGTATGGAACATCAACGGACTGCTGATTGCTGGTCTCCTGAAGATGGTCTTCATAAAAACGCATGACAGAATGGCGCTCCTGCAGCTGAGGATTGGCATTGTAGACCCTGCGGCACTGGCGTTTGGAAACATACACCAGTACAAGCGGTATGGCAAATACCACAAGCAGGTAGGTAAAAGCCGAGGTACCGGGGGCTGTGAAAACCCGCAGGAAACCGGAGAAGATCATAAGAATGTAGCATACAGCCAGGATCTTTGGGCGGTATCTGCTGATCCGGAGCGGAACGATCATGTTGAAGCGTGTAAATTCTTCCAGGTTATAATCAGTAAAGGTCTGGTATAAAAATTTCATATGTGAAAGCCTCCTATCATCCCGATTATAGCGAAAAGTGATAAAAATTACAACCTGCATTGTGTATTTTATACAACTTTTTTGTTGTGAATGTTACAGGGAAAGTGTGTGGACTTTAGATAATTAAGAAAAATATGAAAAAATGGATTGCAATAGTGTGCAAAATAGAGAAAGTAATGACGCCAACTTGACTTTTGTAAAGTATCATGCTATCATACATGTCAAGACAAAGGGGTCTACATCAGAGAAGGAGATGTAGGCCCTTTTTTGTTCTATCTTAACAACATTTTAATAAAAAGACCCCCAATGCAACCCCAAAACCCTTGCATCGAAAGAAAGGAGATAGACTTGATGAAAAAACTGATCGGACTGATTCCTTTGTATGACGATGACAAGGACAGCTACTGGATGCTTCCCGGATACATGAAGGTTCTCGAAGCCTGCGGAGCCCTTCCGGTCATGCTTCCGTTAACCACGGATCCGGAAGAACTGAATGACTGTTTCAGTCTTTGTGATGGCATTCTGATGACCGGCGGACACGATGTGGACCCGGTACTTTATGCAGAGACGGCAAAGAAAACCTGCGGAATACCATGCAGCAGCCGTGATAAGATGGAAGCATATCTGTTTGAGAAAGCGTTACAGGAAGACAAGCCGGTATTTGGAATCTGCAGAGGCGTACAGCTTATGAATGTACTGCTTGGCGGGACTCTGTATCAGGATCTTCCTACAGAGCATCCATCTAAGACGGAGCATCACATGGCGCCTCCTTACGACAGGCCGGTACATAAGGTTACAGTAAAGGAAGGAACACTTCTGGCGGACATCATCGGAGCCGGAGAGCATGGCGTGAACAGTTATCATCACCAGGCGGTAAAAGACCTGGCACCGAAAGCGGAAACCATGGCATACTCGGAGGACGGACTGGTGGAGGCCATCGCGGTACCGGACAAAACCTTCATCGTGGGTGTGCAGTGGCATCCGGAATTTGCCTTTGAAAAAGATCCGGAGTGCAAGGCAGTCGTTCAGGCCTTTGTGGATGCCTGCAGTAAAAAAGAATATTGATCCTTGACCGGCTATGGCCGTTGGGATAGATCGGGTGGAGAGGCTTCTTCACAGCGTAAAAAGAGAGGAGAATTATTATGAAAAAGAGATTAGCAGTAGTACTTTGTGCAGCAATGATGTTATCTGCATGCGGCGGTGCATCCGGCTCTGATCAGGCGGCAGATACCAAGGGACAGGCAGAAGCAGACTCCAAGGCAGATGATACAGAAGGCTCCAAGGGAGATGGCAAACTGGTCCTTTCTACTTACGGACTGAGCGAAGATATTTCCGAGGATGAAGTATATACTCCTTTTGAGCAGGAATTTGGCTGCGAGATCGTAACAGAAACAGGCGGTACCAACGACCGTTATACTAAATTAGCAGCAGACAGCGAGTCTACCATTGATGTGATCGAACTTTCCCAGGCAATGACTGCAAAGGGTGCTGATGAAGGGCTTTTTGATACCATTGACTTAAGCAAGATCCCAAATGCAGAAAACCTGATCCCGGCTGCAAAAGAGCTGGCTGAAAATGGACAGGGCATTCCTTACACCATCAACAGCATTGGCATCATCTACAATCCGGAACTGACCGGTTTTGAGATCAAGAGCTTTGATGATCTGAAGAAGGTCGCCGAGGACATCACCGCCCGCAAGGACGAGCTGGGCTTCGCCGCTTTCACCTCCGCCGGTATGGACGGCAGCTCCGACTGGCGCTTCAAGACCCATCTGGCCAACCTGCCCATCTACTTTGAGTATCAGGCCGACGGCATCAACAGCACCGATGCCATCAAGGGCACCTATCTGGACAACTATAAGGCCATCTTTGACCTGTACATCAACAACAGCACCTGCGCTCCCGCTGATCTGTCCGGCAAGACCGGCACCGACTCCGAAAACGAGTTCCTGAACGGCAAGGCCGTGTTCTTCCAGAACGGTTCCTGGGAGTATTCCGCTCTGTCCGCCAAGTACTCCGATGACGAGATGACCATGATCCCCATCTACATCGGCGTGGGCGATGAGGCCAATCAGGGTCTGTGCACCGGCACCGAGAACTACTGGTGTGTGAACAAGGACGCCGCTCCTGAGGACATTCAGGCCACGCTGGACTTCATGTACTGGTGCGTCACCTCCGACAAGGGCACTCAGGCCATGGCCAACGACATGGGCTTTGTGATCCCCTTCAAGAAGGCCGCCGAGTCCCCCAACCTGTTCGTCAAGGTGGACAAGGAGCTGACCGCCGCCGGCAAGACTCCTGTGTCCTGGAACTTCACCACCATGCCCTCTGAGCAGTGGAAGAACGACGTCGGCTCCGCTCTGACCGCCTATGCCGCCGGTACCGGCGACTGGGAGGCCGTCAAGACCGCCTTCGTGGACGGCTGGGCCAAGGAAGCCGCTCTGAACGGCTGATCCCTTCTTACACCGTGATTTTCCGGTCGGGTGGGCTGAAACAGGCTCACCCGACCGCCGCACAGCCCCTGCGCTCCTGCGCAGCGGCTGCCTGTGCGCCCCGGCTTACAGGACGCGCAGGCAGCCGGATAATTCAACAAAACCGATATGGAGGTAAACGCTTATGCAAAAGAACATCCGCAGATACTGGCCCATTTTCCTGCTGCCTACTCTGGCTGCCTTTCTCATCGGCTTTGTGATCCCGTTTATTCAGGGTCTGTATCTGTCCCTGTGCAAGTTCACCACCATCAACAAAACCACGTTCGTGGGTCTGAGCAACTATGTCAAGGCGTTTCAGGACGAGCAATTCGCACACGCCTTCGGCTTTACCGCTTCCTTCACCGTGGTGTCCACCGTGCTCATCAACGTTATCGCGCTGGGCATTGCCCTTCTGCTGACACGCGGCATCAAGGGCACCACCCCATTCCGCACGGTGTTCTTCATGCCCAACCTCATCGGCGGCATCGTGCTGGGCTATATCTGGCAGATCCTTCTGAACTGCATACTGAGTCTGATGGGCAAGCCGCTGCTGACTCTGGACTCCACCTCCGGCTATTGGGGTCTGATCATCCTGATGTGCTGGCAGCAGATCGGCTACATGATGATCATATACATTGCCGGCCTGCAATCCATTCCCAATGACTATATCGAGGCGGCCTATATCGACGGTGCCACTCCGTGGCAGGCCTTCTGGCGGGTAAAGCTGCCCAATCTGATGCCCAGCATTACGATCTGCCTTTTCCTGACCCTGACCAACTCCTTTAAGCTATTCGACCAGAACCTTGCTCTTACCGCCGGTGAGCCCGCCCATTCTACGGAAATGCTGGCAATGAACATCTACCAGACGTTCTACGCCCGCTCCGGCCCCATGTGGAAGGGAATCGGGCAGGCGAAGGCCGTGCTGTTCTGCATTCTGGTCATCGCCATCTCCAGCCTGCAGCTGAAGTTCACCCGCTCTAAGGAGGTACAGCAGTGATGAAAAAACGCTCTCAAGCCATCAACACCGTCTGGACGGTGATCCTGACGATCCTCAGTCTTGCGTGGGTCTACCCCGTGGTGGTGGTGCTCATCAACTCCTTCAAAAAGGACTCCGCCATTTCCACCAACACCGCTTTTCAGCTGCCTCCCGCCGACGGCTTTGCCGGGCTGGGTAATTATGCCAACGCAATCCATTCCAAGGGCTTTCTTGCCGCCTTCTTCAACAGCTTTATTATCTCCGTCACCTCTGTGGTGCTGATCCTGGTTTGCTGCTCCATGTGCGCGTGGTTCATCACCCGCGTAAAGACGTGGGCCACGAAGCTCTGCTACTTCCTGTTCGTGTTCTCCATGGTGGTGCCCTTCCAGATGCTCATGTTCACCCTGGCAAATCTGGCGGATAAAACGAAGCTGAACACCCCCTTCAACATCTGCATCATCTATCTGGGCTTCGGCGCTGGTCTGGCGGTGTTCATGTTCACCGGCTTCGTGAAATCCATCCCTCTGGAGATCGAGGAGGCCGCCATGATCGACGGCTGCGGCCCTCTCCGCACCTTCTTTCTGGTGGTAATGCCCATGCTGAAGCCTACACTTGTCAGCGTCGGCATACTGGAAACCATGTGGGTGTGGAACGACTACCTGCTGCCGTATCTGGTGCTGGACGGCACAAAATACATGACCATTCCCATTCTGATCCAGTACTTCCGCGGCGGCTTCGGCCGCGTGGAGATGGGTCCCATGATGGCCTGCATCGTCCTGACCATCCTGCCCATCATCATCATCTACGTTCTCGGCCAGAAGCACATCATCAAGGGTGTGGCGGCAGGCGCCGTCAAGGGCTAAACTTACAACACGCCGGGGGCGGGCTGATCGCCCGCCCCCATATATTTTGGTCGGGACCGTCCGGCTGAAAGACAAATCCTATCCAAGAGAGAAGTTGAGTTATGAAACGAAGCAGCGGTATTTTAATGGCGGTATCCTCCCTGCCCTCCCCCTATGGCATCGGTACCCTGGGCAAGGCTGCCTATGATTTCGCCGATTTCCTGAAAGACGCCGGCCAGTCCTACTGGCAAATGCTCCCCCTGGGCCCCACCAGCTATGGCGACTCCCCCTACCAGAGCTTTTCCGCCTACGCCGGCAACCCCTACTACATCGACCCGGATATACTGGCGGCCGACGGGCTGCTGACGGCCGCCGAGTGCGCCGCCCCCGACTGGGGCAGCGACCCGCGCCATGTGGACTACGGAAAGATCTACGAGAGCCGCTTTACCCTGCTGCACAAGGCCTACAAACGGGGCTGGGAGCGGGACGCGGAGGCCATAGCGGCCTTTGCGCAGGACAATGCGCGGTGGCTGCCGGACTACGCCCTGTACATGGCCTGCAAACGCCATTTCGGCATGAAGGCATGGACGGAGTGGCCCGACGACGACCTTCGCCTGCGTAAGAACGAGGCCGTGCTGGACAAGTACCGCACACTTCTGCGGGAGGATGTGCAGTTCTTCACCTATCTGCAATTTCTGTTTTTCAGGCAGTGGACCGCTCTGCGCGACTACGTCCACCAGCAGGGCATCCGCATCATCGGCGATCTGCCCATCTACGTGGCCATGGACTCCGCCGACGTCTGGGCTGAGCCGCAGTTCTTCCAGCTGGACGATGATCTGGTGCCCAAGGCTGTGGCCGGCGTCCCGCCGGATTACTTTACCGCCGACGGTCAGCTGTGGGGCAACCCCCTCTACGACTGGGACGCCATGCGTGACGACGGCTTCGGCTGGTGGATCCGCCGGATCGACGGCGCCGGCAAGCTGTATGATGTGATCCGCATCGACCACTTCCGCGGCTTTGCCAACTACTGGGCCGTGCCCTACGGTCAGCCCACCGCCAAAAACGGCCGCTGGATCGCCGGTCCCGGCATGGACCTGATCGAACGGCTCAACGGCTGGTTCCCGCAGCTGGAGTTCATCGCCGAGGATCTGGGCTACCCCACCCCGGAGGTGGCGCAGCTGCTCCGCGAGTCCGGCTGGCCCGGTATGAAGGTGCTGGAATTCGCCTTTGACTCCCGGGATTCCAGCGGGTATCTGCCCCACGCCTATACGCCGCACTGCATCTGCTATACCGGCACCCACGACAACAGCCCCCTGGCACTGTGGCGGCAGGAGGCCGCGCCGGAGGATGTGGCCCACGCGGTGGAATACCTGGCGCTGACAGAGCAGGAGGGCTTCCACTGGGGTATTATCCGCGGCGGTATGTCCAGCGTGGCGGAGCTGTTCGTGGCGCAGATGCAGGACTATCTGGGCCTGGGCGAGGGAAACCGCATGAACATCCCCGGCACCCAGGGCGGCAACTGGACCTGGCGGCTGCTGCCCGGCGAGCTGAGCGATGCGCTCTCTGTCAGGATCGACCGCATGACCGCGCTCTACGGCCGCAAGGCATAAGCGAACACCCCCGGCAGTGCCGGGGGTGTTTTTTTGCCGTGAGCACCGCTTCCGCAATGCCGAAACCCCCATCTGCCATGTGACAGATGGGGGTTTCGATGCCGCCGAGGTAGGGGTTAAACCTCCGCGACCCGTACTGCAATATGGGCCCTGCCGGGCAGGGCAAATAAAAAACCGGCTGCAATGTATGCACCTTTGAAGCGCATCCCACTTGCAGCCGGTCGATCATGCGGTCAAATGCCGTTTAGACACCGTAGCTTTGCGTCTCGGCCTTTCAGCCGATTTGCCAACAGAACATTATTGTATTTGTAGTGTATCACTTTCGTTCCGTTTCGTCAAGTCTTTTTCGCAAAAATCCGTGTTTTCTACGCGTCCGTGTCTAAATCTCCGATCGCCGCGCACGCCTCACGGTATGCCGCGGCCGTCTCCGGATACAGCGCCGACGCGCGCTGCATATCGCTGCCGCGCAGGGCCTCCGTCAGGGCGGAGGCTGCCTGCCCCAGCTGCACCAGCCCTAGGTTGGCTGCCAGGCCCTTCAGCGTGTGCGCCGCCCGGAACGCCCGTTGGACGTCTCCGGCACTCATGGCCGCCTGCAGCATGGCGAAGGTGTCGTCTCCGGCGAACATCCGCAGGAAACGCTCCACCGCGGACGCGCTGCCCAGCCGGCGCACGGCGTCCGCCATGTCGCCGCCCATCTCTTGATAAAGCTTCTCTAAATTCATTGTTTCTTCCTCTCCAGCCACTCGGCGATCGTTCTTATCATCTGCCCAGCCTCCAACGGCTTGGGGATATGCGCGTCCATGCCCGCTGCCAGGCAGGCCGCTACGTCCTCGTCAAACAGGTTGGCGGTCATGGCGATGATCGGCAGGCGGGCGTCCGGCCTGTCCATCCCGCGGATGGCGCGGGTGGCGGAAAGGCCGTCCAGCTCCGGCATCATCACGTCCATCAGCACCGCGTCGTAGGTACCGGGCGCCGACGCGGCAAACATCTCCACCGCCTCTTTGCCGTCGGCGGCCTGGTCCACCACGGCGCCGGCCTCCTGCAGCAGGTACACCGCGATCTCCCGGTTCAGCTCGTTGTCCTCCGCCACCAGCAAGCGCCGGCCGGCGATGGAGGCCGCCGCGTCGGGAAGCGCGGCTTCCGGTTCTTCGGCCTCACTGGGCATCATGGGCAGCACCACGCGGAAGCGCGTTCCCTGTCCGAGTGCACTGTCCACCTGAATGGTACCGCCTCTTTCGTCCACCAGCTTTTTCACCACGGCCAAACCCAGGCCCACGCCGCCGGAAAGGCTGCCTCTATCGCTGTTTTCCTGGGCAAACGCCTCGAACATATGGCGCTGGAACGTCTCGCTCATACCTGCGCCGTTGTCCTCGCATATAAATTCCAGCCGGCACACGCCGTCCGCATAACGGGACTCGCGGAAGCTACAGCGCACCCATCCGCCGGGGTGATTGTATTTGATGGCGTTGCCGATGATGTTCTGGCAGATCTGCCGCAGATACAGCGGGTCGCCTGTGAATCGTTCATGCTCCAGCGTCAGGTCCATCACCATCAGCGCAACGCCTGCGCTCTCCGCCTGGGCGTGCGAAATATCCAGCATCTCATGCAGCTCGCTTGTCAAACAATAGGGTGTCTTTCCCAGCGCCTCCTGCTTCGGGCGATTCAGTGTCAGTACGTCGTTTACCAATGCCAGCAGATACCGCGCTGCGGTCTGCGCCTTCTCCCGGCAGGACTGCACCAGCGTCACATCCTCCGGGTTCCGCCCGATGATCTCCAGCATACCCATGATGATGTTGATGGGTGTGCGTATATCATGGCTCATGCTGCGAAGGAAGTGCGTCTTGGCCTGGTCCGCCGCGCTGGCGCGGCGCACCTCCTCCTCCAGACGGTGCTGGTAGTCCATCTCGCGACGCTTGCGCTCCTGCGTGGTGCGGAGCACCAGCAGCGTCGCCAAGACCGCCGCCAGCGCGTACACGCCGAAGGCGGAGATCACCATGTTCTTGCCCAGGATGAACACGTATTCATTGGGGAGGAACACATACAGGCTGTACTGCTGGTATCGCTCCCGTGCACCGAAGAACGTGCCGTCCGTGCGGAGCTGGGTCAGCTTGCTGCCCGGGGAGGGGGAGGACTCCAGCGCACGGATGAGGGGCACCTCGTCCACCGGCAGGTTCCACTGCTCCGCCGCGCTGCTGCCCACCACGCGCTCGCCGTCGGTGATGTAGGTGTAGACCCTGTCATTGAGCAGCGTCTCGTAGCCCGCCAGCAGGCTCTCGATGGACGCACGGTAGGAGGCGATGATCGTGTTCGACTGGAGGCGGACGCAGAAGACGACGCCGGGATTTTCGACGCGCGCCACGGCTGCTATGTCGTATACCGCGCCGTCACGGGTCAGGCGGCGGGCGAAGATCTTCTCCGGGTAGTCCATGATGGAGCGGATCGCCTCATTGGTGTAGTAATCGCTCCAGTCCATGTCCGCACCGGAGCTGAACTCGATCTCCAGATCCTTGTCCAGCACCAGCACGCAGGTTACGCGCTGACGCTGGGCGTACCGCGCCAGCTCCTCGTTGGAGCGGTTCTGCCCCACCATACCCTCGCGCTCCGCCACCTCCTGCGCCTGCTCCGTCAGCCGCACGAGGCTCTTTAGCCGGTCGGCGGCGACGATGTCGCGGTAGCTGATGCACTGGTTTTGCAGATATTGCAGCGTCCGCTGGGCGGTCTGCTGGGCGTTGCGGATGCTGCTGTTGCCGCCGATGAGAGCCGTGACCGCCATCACAAAGACACCCAGCACCAGCATGAGCACCCAGATATATTTGTTGGAAAACTTATTGCCCATGGATCAACCCCGCTAAAGCCGCCTGTGCGTCCACGCCGTAGCTCTCCAGAATGGCGGCCACGGTGCCGTCCGCCACCAGCTCGTGCAGCATCTCGTTCAGAGCCTCCGCTCTGCCGCTGCCGTCGTCCTTATAGAACGCTGCGCCCAGACCTGCCCGCAGCAGCCCCGGCTCCAGCACCCGGTATTCCCCGGCGCGCCCGGCGATGAAGGTGAGGTACGCCGTCTCGTGTCCGGCGCAGGCGTCCACATAGCTTTTGTCCAGCGCGGCGAACACGTCCACCGTGTCGGCGAAGCAGTACACGCTGTCCACCTGCTCCACGCCGGGCACCTGATGCTTCAGAAACAGCTCCTCCGGCTTGGAGGAGGTCTGCACGGCGATGCGCTTGCCGTTCAGGTCGCCAAGACCGTAAATATCGCTGGACGCCTGCACTATGACCACCTGACGGCTGTACATATACGGCCCTGCCCAGCGGTAGCGGTCCTCTCTGCCGTTCATGGAGAAGCTGCCCCAGAGGCAGTCCACGTCGCCTCGCTCCAGTAGGGCGTCCTTCTCCTGCCAGGATATCTGCCGGAAGTCCGGCGTCCACCCCAAGCGCTCGCAGGCCGCCTTGGCAATCTCCACGTCGATACCCGCATAGGCGCCATTCTCATCCAGATAGAAATACGGCTCATAGTTGTCGCTGCCAATGACCAGCACCGGCAGTTCTTCCGTTTCCGTCTCCCGCTGTCCGCAGCCGCACAGCAACGCGCCGCACAGCGCCAGCAGCACCGCCAGCAATCTTTTTGTCCTGCTCATTCCTTACCTCTCATGCCGTATACCTCACAGCACAGTGCGCCCTGTATGTCCTCCAGACAGTCTACCAGCAGCGGATCGAACGCGCCGCACTCGCCGCGCCGTATCATAGCCAACGCCTCCGCATGGGTATACGCCGGCTTGTACACCCGCTGGCTCACCAGCGCGTCATAGGCGTCCGCCAGGCCCACCGCCTGCACGGTCATCGGTATCTCGTTGCCCTTCAGCCCGTCGGGATAGCCGCTGCCGTCCACCCGCTCGTGATGCCAGCGGCAGATCTCCGCCGCAGCCTCCACCAACGGCTCGCTTTCCATCTCCTTCATGCCCCGCATCAGTTCCTCGCCGATCAGGGTATGCTTCTTGATCTCGTCAAACTCCTCCGGCGTCAGGGGGCCGATCTTTCGCAGCAGGGCATCCGGCACGCCCATCTTTCCGATGTCGTGGAACATAGCCGCGGCGGCGGCCCGCCGGCAGTCCTGCAGGGTCAGGCCGTATTTATCCGTGCGTTCCAGCATTCTCTCCAGCAGCCGCTGCGTGATCTGCTCCACGTGCCGCCCGTGGTCCGCGCCCTCGCCGTTGCGGTAGCCCATCACCCGCGACAGGATATCCGCCGCGATGCCCATCATATGCTCCTGCCGCCGCAGCTGCTGCATCATCACCGCTGCCAGCCGCCGCTGCCGCGCATACAGCTTCACGGTGTTCATCACCCGCTGCCGCACGATACGGATATCAAAGGGCCGTTCTATGTAGTCCGACACGCCCATGTCATAGGCCTGCCGCACCTTTTCTTCTGACCCGTCCGCCGTGATGATAATGACCGGGATATCCTCGATAAACCCCCGATTATTCATCTCCTCCAGCACCTGCAGGCCGTCCATCTCCGGCATGATCATGTCCAGCAGCACCAGTGAGATATCCGCGCCGTAGGTCTCCAGCTGCGCCATACACTCCCGGCCGTCCTCCGCCTCCAACACGTTGAAATCCTCCGCCAGCATCTCCCGCAGTATCGCGCGGTTCATAGCCGCATCGTCCACCACAAGAATATGCGGCTTGATCTCCTCCCCCTCCACGGGGGTATCCTCGGTGACCACGGCGTCCTTTCTTCGCTTGGCCCGGTACATCAGCCGGTCCGCCCGCTGCACCGCCTGGGCGATCGTCTCCTGCTGCGCCATGACGCAGCCCACGCTGATGGTGATATGCTGGCCGCCCTCGCAGCCCGGTATGCTCACTGTCCGCAGCCGCCGCTGAATGTCTCCCAGCACGGTGGCAAAGGCCGCCTGCTCCACGCCCGGCAGCAGCAGCAAAAACTCGTCGCCGCCGTAGCGCACCAGCGAGCCGCTGCGGCCAACCACCTCATAGATGGTATCCGCCAGCGCCCGCAGCGCGTTGTCGCCCACCTGATGGCCATTTATATCGTTATACAGCTTCAGATCGTCCATATCGATGAGCGCTACACCGCCGCGGTATACCTCATTGCTCATCTCCCGCTGGTAATGGTTGCGGCTCAGCGCGCCGGTCAGCGCGTCTATCTCCTGCTCCTGTGTATCCCGTCCGGAGATGACCAGCACATAGTCGTTGATCCGGTCGATGCGGATGTCATACTGCCGGCAGCCTACGCCGCCCTGCCGGAACCGCAGGCGAAAGCTCTCGTTTCGCTCCTTTTCGTAGAAAAAGCTCCGCAGGTTATCGCTGCTGAGATAGCGCATCCACACGCTTTTCTCCGCCGACACACCGCCGTTGTCCCGGAAGATGTCACGCAGCTCCTCTGCGGTGTACCATTTGTCCTCCAGCCCACTGGCCAGACTGGTTTTCCGGACCCGCAGCTTTCCCCGGGCCCTGTCATATTCACATACGGTGTCGCAGATCGGCAGCAGTGCCGCGATAAAGGCTTCCTTCTCGATCATGGCTGGACCTCCGTCCCTATCATATCAGCCTTATTATAGCATCTTAATGCCGTATTGCAACGGCTTCCCCCTGAAACGCCGAATTTTTCGTCTGTTTTGCAGGCGGCGCGCCGGGGTGCGCTGTCGGTGAACGGCCCTGACCCGCACAGGGCAAAATAAAACCGCCCGGACGGGCGGTTTTGTTTTGCCTTTTTGCGATCTAACTGCGGCGGCGGAGGGCTAAAACGGTCAGTGCTGAAATGGAAGCACCAACAATAAGCCATGCCCACGGACCGGCGGAGGGCGCGGCGGCCGGCAGAGGCTGCCAGGCGGCATACAGCGTCATATCCGCCGTGACCGGCGCATTGAAATCCCAGGGGCGGGTCAGGTCGTAGTCACTGTACCAGCCGGTGAAGCGATAGCCCGAGCGGGTGGGCGCCTGCGGCGGCGTCAGGGGCGTTCCACGGAGCACCTCCGCCGGCGCTACGCCGCTGCCGCCGTTACTTTGGAAGGTCACGCGGCACTGCTCTGACACCACCACCGTGACGTCCCGGGCAGCGGCGGCATAGCGGCCCATGCCGTCCTCGGTGGACACCAGGTAATGGCTGCCGGTTATGGCGGACGCACCGCCGTCGGCCAGGACCTTCAGCTGAAAGGAGCCGACGACCGTCTCATCCGCCCAGTCCGCGCCGCCGCCAAAGTCTACGCAATTCATGTAGACCGCCTGACGGCCATCACGCAGCGTGACCAGCGTCGTCTTGACGCCCTCGCGGAGCAGGGTGCCATCAGGCTGATAGGCGAAGAAGGCAGGATCGAAGCATATCTCGTCCTGCATGGCGAACATCGGCCCTGTGCCGGTGGTCCGGCACAGGGTAAGCGATACCGTAACGGTATCGCCGGCGGCGGCATGGTACGTCGCCTCTCCGTTGGCGGCAAGGCGGAATTCATAGTGCCGGCTGTCGTCGCCCCAGGCCAGGGACGGCGCCAGCAGCAGCACCGCCAGCAGCGCCAGAACTACCCGCTTCATGGTCCGCCTCAGTTCAGGAAGTCCTTGAGCTTCTTGCTGCGGGAGGGGTGCCGCAGCTTACGCAGGGCCTTGGCCTCGATCTGGCGGATACGCTCACGGGTGACGTTGAACTCCTTGCCTACCTCTTCCAGCGTGCGGGTACGGCCGTCCTCGATACCGAAGCGCAGCTTCAGCACCTTCTCCTCCCGGGGCGTCAGGGTACCCAGCACGTCCACCAGCTGCTCCTTCAGCAGGGTAAAGCTGGCGGCCTCGCTGGGCTCGGATGCGGCCTCGTCGGGGATGAAGTCGCCCAGATGGCTGTCCTCCTCCTCGCCGATGGGCGTCTCCAACGACACGGGCTCCTGGGCGATCTTCAATATCTCGCGGACCTTGTCCACGGGCATATTCATCTCGGCGCTGATCTCCTCGGGGCTGGGGTCGTGGCCCAACTCCTGCAGCAGCTGGCGGGACACACGGATGACCTTGTTGATGGTCTCCACCATGTGGACGGGGATGCGGATGGTACGCGCCTGATCGGCGATGGCACGGGTGATGGCCTGACGGATCCACCAGGTGGCGTAGGTGGAGAACTTATAGCCCTTGGTGTAGTCGAACTTCTCCACGGCCTTGATCAGGCCCAGATTGCCCTCCTGGATCAGGTCCAGGAACAGCATACCGCGGCCCACATAGCGCTTGGCGATGGACACCACCAGACGCAGATTGGCCTCGGCCAGCTGCTGCTTGGCCTTCTCGCCGGCCTTGATCTGCTTTTTCAGCTCGGCCATCTCCGCCTCAGGGATGGTCTCGCCGTCCGCCTCGGCCTGCGCCACACGCGCCTCGGCCTCGCGGCCGGCGGACATAACGGTGGCCAGCTCCACCTCCTGATCGGCGGTCAGCAGGGGCACCTTGCCGATCTCCTTCAGGTACATACGCACGGGATCGTCAATGTTGAAGCTGTCCACCAGCGTGTTGGGGTCGACCAGTTCCTCCTCCTCGATCTCGGCGATCTCATCCATAGCGGGCTCGCCATCCTCATCGGGCAGGTCGGCCAGGAAATCCTCGCTGCCTACCTCGATGCCCAACTGCTCCAGAGAGTCGTAGATGGAGTCCATCTGCTCGCTCTCCAGGTCCAGCTCGTCCAGCACGTCGGACAACTCACCGGCATCCAGCTTTCCCTTCTTCTTACCCTTGGTAAACAGGTCGCGCAGCTTCTCGTTGCCGTTCAGCAGCGCGGCCGCCGGCAGGGACGCGATGGTCTTTTCGTCCAGGCCGCCCTTGGCTGGCTTCTCCTGCGCCGGCGCGGCCTCCTGCAAAAGCTGGTCCGCCATCTGCTCCAACTGCTCCGCAGTGTACTTTTCTTCGGTCATGTTCGCTTTCCTCCGTAACCTTTTTTATCTTTATACGTCTCCATCGCCGCCGCCAGCGGATCCGTGCCGCCGGTGCGCTTGGTGTGTTCTTCCCGAATGATGCGTATGTAATCCGCCAGCGCCTGCGGCGCGTTGGCTGCGGATTCCGGTTTTTGCAGCAGCGCCGTCAGGTGGTTCATCTCCTCCGGCGTCAGCACCGCGGCCAGCGCCGCCATGCTCGCGTGTCCCCGCCGCTGCCACAGCTCACCGTAGATGCGCCCCAGCAGCGGTGAGGAAAATTCCTCCGGCTGCACCGGCATTTCCGGCGGGAACAGGCTCTCGTCCTGCATCAGCAGACGGATAACGCCCTCCTCCGCCAGCGCGCTGCGTACATTCTGATAACGGATGCTGCGGTCCGCGGGCTGCAGGGCCGATATCGGGTTCATCTCCTGACGCTCCTGCGCCTTCCGTGCCTTGGCCTGCACCCGCTTGGCGGCCCGCTGGACCTCCATCCGCATGGCCTCCGCCGGCAGGGACGCCGCCTCGGCGGCCCGGGTGGTATATACCTCCCGTTCCACGGGGTCATTTAATTTACATAATGTTTCAGCAATCTCCCCCGCGTAGGCGATGCGACCCTTGTCGTCCTTCAGGTCATACTTGGCCGCAATCTCAGACATCGTGAATTCAATGCCGTTTGCACTGCCGGAAAGCAGCTGCTCAAAGGCGTCCCTACCCTGGTATTTGATAAAGTCGTCGGCATCCTGCTTTACATAATGTCCATCCACCAATCGCTGCGGCAGACGCAGGACCTTCACGGTGAACTCGCTGTTCTGCAGCAGCTCCAGCGCCCGGTCCGTGGCCATCTGGCCCGCGCCATCGTTGTCGTAGCACAGCACCAGCTCCTTGGTGAAGCGGCTCAGCAGACGTATCTGCTCCTGGGTCAGCGCCGTGCCCATGCAGGCCACCGCGTTGTCGAACCCCGCCTGATGCAGCGTCACCACGTCCAGGTTGCCCTCGCACAAGATCATGTTGGGCCGCTTGGTCTTTTTGGCCAGGTTCAGGCCGTAGAGCACCCGGCGCTTACTGTAGGCCACCGTTTCGGTGGTGTTCATATATTTCGGCTCCGACTTGTCGATCACGCGGCTGCCGAAGCCCACCACGTCGCCCCGCACGTCGATGACCGGCAGCATCAGCCGGTTGCGGAACTTATCGTACAGCCCGCCGTTTTTCCCGTTGACCACCAGCCCGGAGGCCAGCAGCTCCTGCTTGGTGAAGCCCTTGTCTGTCATGGCGCGGAGCAACGCGTCCCACTGGTCCAGCGACGCGCCCATGCCGAAGCGCACCGCGATGCCGCGCCGTATCTGCCGCTTGTCCAGATACGCCTGCACCGCCGCACCCTGGGGAAGCTGCAGCTGGTCGTAGTACCACCGCGCCGCCGCGCGGTTCAGCTCCAGCACCCGCCGCCGCAGCCGGTCGGCGTTGCTGCGGGCCTCGTCCTCCGCCGGCAGCGGGATGTTGGCCCGCTTGGCCAGGAACTCCACCGCCTCCGGGAACGACAGCCCCTCGATCTCCATGATGAAATTGATGACGCCGCCGCCCTTTTTGCAGCCGAAGCAGTGGTAGATCTGCTTGTCCGGCGCTACGGAAAATGAGGGCGTTTTCTCGTTGTGGAAGGGGCACAGGCCGAACAGGTTGCCGCCCTTGCGCGTCAGCGTCACGTAGCTGGATACCACGTCCGCGATGTCGTTCCGCGCCACCACTTCGTCCAGAAACTGGTCGCTGAAATGCACGAAAAGCCCTCCTTTCCCCCGCCGAACCGCGGTGCAAAATAAATCTGACAATATACTATACCAAAAAACTTCCTCAAATCCTCTTTTTTCGCAAAAGTTTTTAGCCGTGACGGATGAGGTGCCACAAAAAAAAGGCCCAGCGGGAAAGCAAACTCTATTCACCCCACCCCCGCCAGGGGGTGGGACAATTAAAGTCAAAAAAGAAAGGCCCGTAGGAAAGCAATCTTTACTATTCCTCCCGCGGCAGCGGGAGGGATAATTAAAGACAAAAAAAGAAGCACCCGGTAGGGTGCTTCTCTTTTTTGAGTTTAATTAGAACTCCTTTTTCTTGCCGATGACGACGGCGGAGCCGGCGACGGAGGTCAGAGCCATACCGACGTACATAGCGATGCCAGCGTCAAAGGTCTTGGGGGAGGGCTTGGTGGTGTTGGTGGTGCCAGTGGTGGAACCAGAAGTAGTCCAGTAAGCGTACACGTCAGTGGAACCATCGACCAGCTGGCTGCTATAACCAACAGGAATGACATTGGTCTTGTTGGTCACGTTAGCGGTCTGGGTGCAGTTCTTGCACTTCGCGGTACCAGTAACAACGCCGTTAGCATCCTTGGTGCTGGAAACCAGTTCAAACACGTGCTTGACAACAGTATAATCGGTGGTCTCGGTAGCAGCCTTGACGGAAACGAGCTTGCCATCAACCAGCATATTGACGATACCAGTATCACCAATACCGCTATAGGTCACATAGATTTTGCCGTCAGCATCCTTGTACAGGGTATCACCGGCGGTAACAACAGTGTAATCGCCGCACTTGGTGCCCAGATCGATCTTGGAACCAATCTTGGTATAAGCAAGAGTCGCGTCGGTAACCTTGTCCAGATACTTGACAGTACCATCAACAGTCAGCTGGTACTTAGCGTCAGCTGCGGGGACCTCAACGTAAGTGCCAGCGTTATCACCGGTCAGGGTGAAATAACCACGAGTGGCGCTCACCAGTTTGCCGTCGGTCTTGCTCTCGGAAGCAGCGGTATAGGAGATGGACACACCATCCATATTCTGCTTCACCCAGCCGCCATCCCACTTATAGAAATCACCATAAGTGGTAGCAGCCATTGCGGTGGTGCACAGTGCCAGAGCCATGACCATGGCCAGCACAGTTGCAATGATCT
>ERZ780168.2190-NODE-2190-length-17975-cov-4.526786_pt1 | contig 17975 bp, 17 predicted proteins | sample MGYA00510981_ERZ780168 | MGnify/ENA primary metagenome ERZ780168 (study PRJEB29588, sample SAMEA2158769) | human gut metagenome | biome: human gut; feature: human-associated habitat; material: faeces | place: Denmark | collected 2008/2010 ...
CCGTGGGCGAGGTGTTCCCGGACGCCAAATATCAGCGCTGCACGGTGCATTTCTACCGCAATGTTTTCTCCGTTGTGCCTAAATCCAAGGTCAAAATCGTAGCAAAAATGCTCAAGACGATCCACGCCCAGGAGAGCAAAAAGGCGTCCCGTGAGAAGGCAAAGGCTGTTGTTGCCGAGCTGAGAGCAATGAAGCTGAAGGAGGCTGCCAAGAAGATTGGGGATGGCATTGAGGAGACGCTGACCTACTGCGACTTTCCCAGTGAGCACTGGACTCGCATCCGCACCAACAACGTGATCGAGCGGCTCAACCGTGAGATCCTCATTCTTTATTATCAGGAGGGCATATGGATACTGTCTCTCAAGCATTGCTGACGCTCCTTGGCCGGGCGCTGTTTTCCGTCGATAACGGCGACCTGCCGGAGGATACAGATTGGGCCGCCCTTTACCGCGAATCCCGTGCGCAGACGGTGCATCTCCTTGTCTACGACTGTCTGCACCAAAGTGAGCATGCCGCCATGCCGCCGGAGGTCGAAGCACAGTGGAAGCAGTCTGCCCTGATGACGCTCTGGAACAACGAGCAGGTGCAAAAAGAGCAGGCGATCGTTCTGGATACGCTGCAAAAGGCTGCTATCCCCTGTGTCCTCCTCAAGGGCAGTTCCTCTGCCATGTGCTATCCCAAACCCGAACTGCGCTGTGCAGGTGATATCGACCTGCTGGTGTCAAAGGAGACACTGAACCGGGCGGAGCAACTGCTGGAGGGGCTTGGCTACGTGCCGCCGGTGGAGGAACATCACTGCCATATCTCCATGCACCGCGGCCGCATGGTCACAGAACTGCACTTTGAGCCGAACCGAATCCCCCACAGTCCGTTAGGCGACGAAATTCGTGCGTTTTTCCGTGATGTCGAATTGACACCTGATGATTGGAATGGACTGCCAGTACTCCCCCCCTGTCAACGTGCAGTCGTACTGCTGCTGCATAAGCTGGAACATATCGTCAGCAGCGGCATGGGGCTGCGACAGCTATGCGATTGGGCGGTCTTTGTCCGCTCGGAGCTCACTCCTGCTGTTTGGAATGAGCTTGAACCTCTTCTGGAGCAATTTCGAATGCTGCACTTTACCGAAGTCATTACCAGCGTCTGCGTCCGTTATCTGGCGCTTCCTGCCTCGTGCGCCCCGTGGTGCGAGGATGCAGACGCGGAGTTCTGCGAGCTGATGATCGGCGAGATCCTGAAAAGCGGCAACTTTGGGCGAAAAGACAGCAATTTCTGTCTCGATCTTTTTACCGACGCATCCTCTCACAACCGGCTTGCCAGCATGTGGAAAATTGTTTGGTCGACCTGCCGCCACAGCTGGCCGGTCTGCAACGCGCACCCAATTCTCCTGCCCATTGCGCCGTTTGTTCTTTTTATTCGCTACTTCATCCGGATGCTTGCCGGCAAGCGGCCAAAGCTCGAACTGGTCAAAATGTACCACCGCGCCGCCCCGAGGCAAAAACTCTACGAGGAGTTTTCACTCTACCGAGGCGACGCGGAAACGGAGAATTAGCGAATCTTAAACGGTATACTATTCCTGCTTTTTGGAACGCTCTGTCGGTTTGCGGAGAGTTTCTTTTATATACGGAGTCTGTAAACCTTTTTGCGCATAAATCTTGACGGCACCGCCATCTCAGTGAGCAACAACTCTCTTTGAGATGGCGGCCTTTTACGCATGGTTAGATTTGACGCTTACTTTGAGTCTATTCCACACCTGCTTTAGCAGAGGACTAACCACCGCTTTTACATAGTAGTAGATTTCTCTATCAAATATCGAAGCCACCACAAAAAATAAGGGTATTACAACTGTGCAGGTAATGATAGCCCACAAAATAATGCGCGAGTAGGTGTTTAAATCAATGTGGGCAAAAAATAGCTTAGACAATACTGTTACAACAATAAATAGTATCAAATTGACCAGCCAACGCTGGTAGGTTTTCCATGGACTACGGCACAAAATTTTTTTATTAGCGTAGATAATCATGTCGTTGGTTCGATACAATAATGCAGCAATCGTACCAAGCAAAACACCATAAATACCATAATAATATACGCCTATCAAGGATATCGTAATATTAATAGCAGCCTCAATTACAGAACGCCATTGTGTTTGTTTAAAATGCCCTGCAAACTTAATAACCATATTTGATGACTCGCGGCCGTTATTCAGTAGATATACTACAATAAATAGATATGGTAATACAGAATCGATATAATTAATATCTTGAACCCCTGTGGTATAAAGCTTGAGAAACGGAAGGATGAATATTCCTGCAATGCAATATAGCGCAGAAACCAGTGCCATATTGTAGATCTCAAAAGCATCATGCATATAAAGATACTCTTTATGTTGTCTATTACAAAAGCTCTGACCTAAAATGTATTGGATACTTCCATTGATTGTACCAACAGCGGTACTAACCATATTGAAGAGCAGTGTATAAAGTCCATAAACACTGACGACCTTTAGATTTTCAAAAAGCGATAGAATTAGCATATCCGTGCTATTGAAAATCATTGCAGAAATTTGGTGAACAAATGCAGAATTGCGTTTGCTGAGCGCCTGCAAATCCGGCGGGACTCGCAGGTCCAGCCACGGATAGCTCCTTCGAACATAAGCTACATAGATGAAGGATGTAAGTACAGAATATCCAAAGTACATGCTCTGAATGGCAACAACGCTACATCCGGCATATAAAAGAATGATTTTGGTAACGCTGATCAAAATATTTATAATTGTTGAAATATTTGTTTCAGCATAATTTCGGCCATCAGCTTTAATCAGCATCAGATATTTTGCCTGAGTAAAATATCTGACAACTCCTCCTAACCCGCCAAGAATCGTTACAAGAAATACTGTTTGATGCGGAAGCGACGAGTGAACTACCAGCGGAAAAAGAAAGCCTACGACCAAAACGCCCGTAAGATATAGTAACCCTGTTCGCTTATAATAGAGCTGCGTTGCGGCCAGTATTCTGTTTATTTGATCTGTATTTTGCGCACCGATTGGGCCATATAGCGCCTGCAGCGCAGCATTTCCGACACCAGCCTCCAATAAGGTAAAATAGGTAAAAATCTGCGTAACCGTGCTTAATAGACCATTTGCTTCTGATCCAATATTCAGAAGGACAAGCCTTGGGATGATAATACCAAGTGCAATAGTGATAATTTGACCAGCAAATCCGCTTATGATGTTCTTTATACTTTTATGATTACTCATACGGATTTGAAGGCTCCTTCTGGCAGGCTGAGATGATCTCTATAAATGTTTGGTATTTCAATTCATTATCGACTAGCTGGTCGATACCTACATTTTTTGAAAGTGCATAGAAAAGGTCGGGGTGGTCTAGCAACGTTTTGAGTCCATTGTAAATGCCTTCCTCACTGTTTTCTACGATCAGACCGGTAATCCCGTCCTTAAGCTGCTCCCTGATACCAGATACATCTGTCGCGAGTACTGGCTTGCACAGTAACTTTGCCTCTATGGTAACAGTAGGAAATCCTTCCCATCCAGAAGGGAGCACAAACAAATCACACGCAGCCATATACTGATATGGATTGTCTGTAGTACCGTCCAAAAACACACGATCATTCAGATGAAGTGCCTCAATCTTTTGCTTTATGGTATCAAGCTCAATTCCAGTGCCCAGTACGTGCCAGGAAAAAGCATACCCTTCATCTCTGAGCTTGGCCAGAACATCTAAAAAGCGTAAATATTTTTTGGCTGAGGTCATTCTTCCAACTGATAACAGGATCGGTAGCTGCGAAGAAAACGCAAATGGAATGGATGCTTTTCTCAATACTGCTTCTGCATCAAAAAAATTATACAGCGTATGTGTCTTTGAGCTGAGCGCTGGATACATAGATGCGAAGGAAGAGCGCGCGCTGTCCGCTACACAGAAAATTGCGTCCATTTTTCGGTAGGCCGACAGATACTTGTCCAGCTCATCGGGAGGATCCATGTTCTTTACATCCGTATGGATCCATTGAAAATAACTTTTCGCAGAAATATTATTCAGCAAAAATTCAGGTGATTCAATTTCGAGATAATTAATTGCAACATCAAACTGCCTGTTTCTATATCGATTTGCAGCCAAGTGCTCCGCAAATCTTCGATAGCCAACAAGTTTAGAGAACCCAAGCTTTGCACTCTTTTTTAATTTCTGGCATAAGTTATCCGTCGCCCTGATATCAGCAAGAGAGGCATAATACTTTGCTGTATATGCTTTGCTGCATATGGCTGAGAAGTGCACGCGCGGGTCAAATTGGTCGCGAAGTAGTCCACGTTCATAGGTTTCAAGAACTTCGACATCATGCCCATGCTCCACAAGACATTTTGTGAACGAAACAAGTACTTTTTCCGCACCGCCGAAAATCAACTGTGGTATTTGAATCAAAAAGGTCATTATATTCTCTCCAATACCCACGGTTCAATTTCATAAGATTTGACATCGTGCTTCGTTACCCGTTTTTCTTCTGGATATGGATCTGCATAGTGCGGGCCATACCGGTGTAGAAGATCCTCTTTGTAGCCAGAAATGGTCATAAATTTTGTATCTTCAAATGCAAGGAAAACGGGTTTATCATACCATTCACGCAACATGACATCATTATAATATCCGCTGACTCCTGTGTAAGGATTTTTCCCTGTATAGCTGAGAAGCCCTACATATTTAGTGTTTTTCTTGTTATATGCTGTTGTAATATTGTCAATTATTCGGCCAAGTCTGCACCGATCTATACCTGAGAACAACCCAATGCACTTCATTAATGGATGGTGCGGCACGATGTTCCCTCTTTTAATCTGCACGGCTGCATCAATACACCACACAGATACTTGCTGTATTTTCTGTAGAATTAAATTGTCGGGGACTGCATCAAGGGGAACAATATCGATGCCGATTTCTTGATGAGTTGATTGTTTTTGCTTATGCAGGTATGTGACTTTTGTACCCAATACACGTAAGACCGCGCGATTGTTAGAGTAATTAGGGTCAGAATCATACCGCTGCATGAAGTAAATATCGCAATTGTATTCCTGAATAATTTTGCAAAAGGATTCGTAGTCCGCTCTCATCATTGATATATCGACATCATCGTCCCACGGGATAAAACCTCTATGGTTGACAGCTCCTAATAAGGTTCCTGCGTGCAGATAATACTTCAAACCGTTTTCTCTGCAAATTCGATCAATGTCCTTCATTGCCGACAAGAGTACTTTATGCAGCAATTCATTGCCGTAAGCATTCGTCATTTCACGATCCTCGTTTGTTAATCAACTCATCTTTTGCTCAATACGCTGATATATCTGAAACGGTAAAAAGCGTAACACCAATAACCTTCTCCGTTCAGATCTACTCAATGCGCATTTGAAAAACTTATGGTAATTTGATCGGATATCCTGCTGTAAAGAGCCTGCAATCTCATCAAAATTCTGGGGAGAAAGTGCAATTTCACGCAGAGTCCATAGGATACTGGAACAAAGCCTCTTATCTGCAAATGCAGCCAATTCTGGATGGTATTGCTGAATCCAACGCAGATTATCCTGACAATGTCGATACCATGCCAGCTTCTTTTCAGAAAACGCAGAAGTTGTAATACTCTGTGCTCTATGGATATAGTGATAAAACACTTGATTTGTATAAGAAACCGCTGTGCAGGTGTCCAGCAGCTTAAGAACGATTGCCTCGTCTTCGTTAATTTCCCCCACAGGGAAGCGTATCGTCTGAAAGAGCTCTTTTCGGTAGATCTTGTCCCACGCTGCCCATGAGGTTGTGAAATATCGCGCCATCGCCTCTGTCGGAGAAAGTGTTTCCTGCTTTAATGCTCCATGATAAGTTGTCTTGGTGACGGTAACACGATCCTGATCTACCAGCTCATCATTTACGCCGCCCACAGAAATTTCCGCGTTAGCATTCCCGGCATTCCGCAGCAGAACCTCATACATATCAGGTTCGATCCAATCATCGCTGTCAATAAAGGATACCCAATCTCCGGATGCAGCGTCCAGTCCTGCATTCCGGGCGCTGGACAATCCGCCGTTCGCTTTATGTATGACTTTGATCCGTTCATCCTGTGCAGCATATTCATCACATATTTGAGGGCAATCATCAGGCGAACCATCGTCAACCAGAATGATTTCCAAGTTTCGGTATTTCTGCGCAAGAATTGAATCCACGCAACGCCGCAAATAGGGTTCAACATTATAGATTGGAACAATTACACTTATCAAATCCATATATTTACCACAATACTTTTTCAAATTTCTCTAGTGTTGCATCAAAATTGAATTCTTTTGTACGTTCAGGGATGCGCATTTTATAGTTATTCAAGATTTGAGGACAATCTAAAACCGCCTTTATCCCATCAAAAATGCCATTCTCCGAATTCTCGACGACAAAGCCATACAAATTTTCGCCCAACCACTCTCTAACTCCACAACAATCAGTTGCAATGACAGGAGTTCCAACGATCAAGCTCTCACCTACTACCAAAGGAAATGCTTCATCACGAGACGGTAAGAGAAATGCTGAGGCATTTTTAAGAAAGCAATATGGGTTATTGGTAAAACCGTTTAAACGAATTGTGTCTTCGAGATCATTTTCAATAATCTTTCTTTCTAATATATTCCGTTCAGGACCTTCCCCCAGAATTGTAATCGAAAAACCTGAATATTTTAAGTTCTTCAATCGACAACACGCATCAATTACTCTATCAAATCCTTTTTGTGGAACCAGACGGCCGATGCAAACGAAATGTAGAGCAGTTGGACTCCAGTTTAATGTGGGACACGGTTCGATTGCAGCACTTATAATCTCTTGCGTCGGCAGCGGGTTATATGCCACATCGATTCGATATTCTCCGAACTTCTCAATGAATTTTTCTTTACAAGCACTGGAGACACATACTATGCGATCAAACTTCCTGTATATTTTCTCTGCGCTTTCTGCAGATTGATACTCCTTTAGTTGAGATCCACGTGATACAACATCCATATGAACCCAACAGATTTTTTTGGTTTTTTGATTGGTACAGCCTGAAACAACTTTCGCTGCACCTCCATCCGATGCGGCAATCTCAACATCATAATTGCCACGAATGAATAGAGTGTGTAGCAACTTTGGAGGAAGTATTTCAATCAAGCGGATAATCCCTCTCACATAGCGCCTGAAAAAGAATGGTAACACTCGGATATTGCTATTAACCCGTGACTGACAATACCCGCCATACCAAAATGTCTGAATCGTAATATCATACTTATTAGGATCCAAATGATTGACAATATCAAGCGTGACTTTCTCAATTCCGCCCTTATCAAATGCTTCTAACAGAAATAGAATTTTTCTCTTTGATGTATGTGAGTCATTTGAGCTACATGTAATCCTATTCATTTCAGTTTCCTTCATTATCAAACACTCTATTTATAACCCCACGAGCACAATACTCTGTTCTTTCTGCCACGACGGCTGGTATTCTATCAATAGATAAGACAGAAAATAGCTTTTGGCGAAGAGCCTCGAGTATAGCGCTACATGAAAAAACGAGTATTGCCAAGCCAAGCAGGAGTAATACTAATACCGGACTTTGAGCAAAACGATCAGGGCGTAATAACTCTTGCCATATGAAGGTTCTGACTTCTGGCTGATCGTGGATCAAATAAATACCAAAAGTTAATGATGACAACTTTGAGGCAATCGCGCAAACCTTTTGGTTTCTGATAGTGAGTTCTTCAAAAAACAAAAACAGGAAAACAGAAGCAAGAACCATAGTGATGGAATTATAGGCGGAAAACGCAGATGCACCAACAGCTTTACCAAAGACAGGGGTTGTGATCCATGTAATTACATATTTCCATATTGTAACAAAAGCGCATGCCGAAATGTACAGCAAAATCCATCTATGTTTCTGGTGGGGAGGGTATAGCCTTATATATGCAGCTACCATATATAAAAACGCAAAGAATAGAGGGCTACTACTGTTGACGGAGGTAAATTCACGCCAGAAGACCAAGTTTTGAAGAGCAATATAAATCACAAAATATGTAACCAAAAAGGTGGCATGTTGCTTTCTAGTCATTGAGTGAATTGCAGCATTCAAAAATGGAGTCAGGAAATACATTAACAAATAGGAAGTAACAAACCAATACCGTTGTTGAGTAAATGGCAACAATGCCTTTATAAGGTTTTTTATTTCAAATGGAATTACTCCGAAAACGCTTAAAAGCACATATAAAAGAGCTGACCAGAAAAGCGCCTGTATCCATAAAGAAATTGCCTTCTCCATCCGGAATTTTTGCATACAAAGGAAATATCCACTAATTAGAACAAAACAGTTTACATGAACCATTAAAAACGTGTATATTGCAGTGACTAAAAAATAATTTACGCTATTCGTGGTCACTGCATCTAGAACTTGCCCGTGGCAGATCGAATGTCCTAGAACGATAAGAAACATACACAGGGTGCGAAGAATATCTAACGAACCGTTTCGTTGAGTACCGTTATTTATTTTTTCAGTTCTAAAAAGAGATTCTCCCATTTCGCAATGATTTCCCCTCTATCAAACTTGTTCATATCCAGTACAGTTGCATCCGAGAAGCGTTCCCGCAATAATGGCTGTTCAATCAGCTTACAGATTTGATCAGCCATTGCGGTTATATCTCCGCTCTCTACAAGATATCCGTTTACGCCATCTCTCACAATTTCGGAAGGGCCTGTCATAATATCAAAACTTACAATTGGAAGCCTGTAGGATTTTGCTTCAAGCAAAACCATTGGAAGTCCTTCCATCTCTGAAGTCATAACATACATGGAGGCCGAACGATATATCTTTTCCATGTCTTTTACAGAACCGGTAAGAATGATATTTCTTTCCAAGCCAAATTGTGAAATCTTCTTTTCCAAAAGCTGCCGTTCCGATCCTTCGCCACATATGTACCATTGCCAATCAGGGTATCTCTCAAAAACAATTCTCCCGATTTCCGGGATTAAGTTGAATCGTTTGATCGGCGAAAGATGCCCTGCGGACAAAATCGTTTTAGACTCTATGGAATAATTTACCTTGTGTGATTCTACAGGGTTTCCTATCGTAATAACTTGGCAGCAACGAACAATATTTCCCTCGTAATTTTGTTTATCGCGTTCAGTCAGAACAACAACAGCATCACTGAGCCGAGCAGCAAACCTACGGATATAAGGAAACCACTTTGAACCCCAGTTGTTATAAAAGTTGGAATGTTCCCATGTGATGACCTTTGTTTTTATCCCCATGCAAGCCGGAATTCCGAATAGCGCCATACCTGTATCTACATTGATCGAAAAGTCAACGCAGTTTTTCTGCAAAAAACCGCGTATTGCTTTGCGGGGATGCTTCTTCGGAAGCGGTAAGCATTTTACTGAACTTTCCAGAGGAAAGAAACTATTTCCATCGCCATGCAGATCGAGAATTGAAACCTCGTGTTTTTTACTCAACGCATTAGCGAGTATAGCTGTCATGCGCTCTGTTCCGCCGGATCTGGACATATCTCCTTCTAAAAAAACGAGTCTCACAAAGAATCCAGCATCCTTTCTACAGCTTGTACAGTTTCCTCTCTGCTAAAACGTTTGCCTCGCAAGATTGCTTGCTGTCTATAATGAGCCAGTAGAGCGGGATCAGAGAGCATCTTTTTCATCCCCTGATAGATACCCTCTTCACTGTTCTCTACAACCAGTCCATACTCGTTGTTTTCTCCCAATAATTCGCGCGCACCAGAACAATCTGTACTGACAACCGGCGTACCAACGATCAGTGCCTCCGTCACTGCAGTAGAAAAGCCCTCACGTCGTGAAGAGCAAACGTATAAATCGCAGCGGGAAACATACTGATAGGGATTATCACGGAAGCCAATCATGTGAAAGCTCTTTTCTACGCCCAGCCGGGCCACCTGCGCTTCCAAATTTTTCTGTTCTTCCCCAATGCCGATAATATAGATCGAATGCAACAGTCCTTCATCCAGAAGCCGTTTATGTACGTTCAGAATCCTATCGTACCCCTTTGTCGGCATCAGCTTGGCTACCGAGCAAACGCGAATCCCGCCGCTTGAGAACATCGGGTCGTTCGGCTCCTGCTTCGCAAGGGCCGCTATTTTTTCAGTTTCGTTTGTATTATATAGCACGTCAATCGGCGTGTGCACCGGAAGCGCGTCTACAAATACCTGGCGAACCGACGCCGCTACTGCTACAAGGCGGTCATAGGTATCGTAGAGCCGGAGCGCTTCCTTCGGGGTTCGGAAACCAATTGCAGCCTGCTTCGGCGTCGGCAGCTCAATGTGTATCCAAGCTGCCTTTTTGACGCCTGCATCGTGACAACCCGCCAAGATTCTAGAAGTTGGTCCTTCAAGATAAGATATAAGAATATCGTAATCTTCTTTGACTATATACCGATACAACTGTTCAGGTGAGAATATTTTCATAAACGCTGTATTCCCTCTGAACTGTTTTTTTGCACCCGGAATGTAATGAACATGCGACTGAAGGTATTGTTTGTTTACACCAACGTCAAATAGTGTTTGAATAGTAACATCATATTTGCTGCGATTAAGATTGTTTGCCAAATTAACCAGTACACGCTCAGCTCCGCCATGAGCAAGATTAGGGATTAAAAAAAGTATTTTTTGCATACGCTCACGCTCCAAAATGTGAACTGATGTATTGCCAGAGAGTAATGTTAGAAAAACAGTTATCAAAAACGCTTTGAACCAGATTGCCGTACATAAAATAACCGGCATACCCTGCAACACATAACACGGTCAGTATCTGCCGATCCTGCTTTGCAATTTTCTTCAGCATCCACGGAAGCACAATGACCTGTGCCGGAAGAAAATAGTTTGCGAGTCGGGCAAAGTAATTTGCTGTACCAAATAACCCGACAAACATAATCAGCGCATTCAGCATAGCCATGTTAAAAAGAATATTTTCTGTTCTCGTCGAATTCGCAAACAGCTTCCAACCGCATACAAATGCTAGAACGAGCGGCACAAAGCACACCAGCACGCGGAAAATATTAACGCCCTCTCCGACAAACGAAGCCATATCATAATCTGCACCCATCACTGTGGTCACATTGACAATAGTGCCAATGATACGATTCAAACCAAAACCGACGCCAACGAATACACCAATATACAGATATGTCTTCCAAGTCAATGGCCTGAAATCCATAAGCAAAAGCAAAAGATACACAAGCGCATACGGATGAAACAGCGATGCAATGGCAATAGTCAAAACGTAGGGCACGTTTCTTTTCTGTAGCAAAAAATCCATGCCAAGCAGGCAAATTGCTGTTGCCATGCATTGCTTGATTGCCGCGAAAGTAAAAGTATAGAATCCTGTTGTGAACATCAAAAAGACAGCCAGTGGAAAGTTGTCCGTGTTTTTCCGCACAAATCTCACATAGCAGAACGCTGTGAACAGGGAATAGAACATTAAATAATCCTGCGTAGAAAAGCCAAGCGTCTTCATGAGTGAATTCAAATACGCAAAGCCAATTCCCTGGGCATATGTACTTGTGTTTCTTCTCAAAAAAACATCTAAAGTCGGTGTCTGGTTGTAAATTTGAATGTATGTAACGGTGTCGTTATACCATGTACGTAGGCCACAAAAAACACCTAAAAGCAATATCAGGAGTAACGTAAATGCTCTGTCATAACGACGAATTGAACCCTCGGTTTGGCATAAACGTCTGTCCCGATATGATATTGCAAAGGAAAGAAGCATTGCCCAAAAGAGCAAAAACCACAGCTTTGACAAAGGGACACCTCCAGAGGTAAAGAATCAAGTGCTGACATTCAACCGCCGCTTGTGTAATAAGCGATATAACCAAGCAGGAAGAACACCGACTAAAAGAGGTCGGCAAGCGTAAAAATATGCGTATAGTGGCAATCGCAGAATGTATGCTGCCTTTATACGCACGCGGAATTCATTGATACGATATTTGAATTTCCGCCTTGCAAAGGCGTTGCGATCATCCCGCATGGCGTAAAGCGGCTCCGGGATGTTCTGTCCCCGATAACCTGCGGCATACATTTTAATCCACAGGTCATAATCCTCTACCCGCAGATATCTTTTGTTCTCTGTATAGCCCTGGACAGCCTGATATGCTTCCCGTCTGACCATGCATGGCGCATGACAGAACGGCGTACCGGCAATAAAATCAACTTTCTCGGGAAATTCGATAGGGTGACTCTGTCCCCATGTACCGCTCTCGTCAAAATAGGTCATTGCCGTGCTGGCAATAGCGATCTGCGGATCGGTATCAAGAAGCGCAACTTCCCTTTCAAAACGGGTCGGCATCGACAAGTCATCGCCATCCTGCCGTGCGATATACTCCCCATCTGCCAGCGCAAGGCAGCGGTTCAGCGTGTGATTCAGCCCCATATTTTGCTCATTCTGAATCAGTGTGATCCTCTCCGGATGAGCATCGCGGTACTGCGCGGCAATCTCATATGTAGAATCATTGGAACCATCGTCGCACATGACGAGGTCCCAGTCTGTATATGTCTGTGCAAGCAGTGAATCGAGTGCTTCGCTTAATGTATCCGCACAGTTATAGATGCCCATGATAACGGTAACTTTCATTTTTCCAGGACATTCCCCTCCGGTGCTACGACAACGCTATTCGCAGGCACATCGCTTATCACAACAGCGTTTGCACCGATTCTACTGTTGGAGCCTATTCTTATATTTCCAATGATTTTTGCACCCGCGCCAATCAAAACGTTGTCTCCTATAATCGGGGCTCCACCCTTTCCTTCTCCAATTGTAACCTGATGAAATATTGTGCAATTAGACCCAATCACTGCATTGTGAGAAATAATAATCCCATATAATCCATGTGGCAATTTAGGTGGTGTCTGAAACTGGGCACCGAACCCAAGGTGTGTCCCTGTACTTGCATTGTTAAAAGCGTCACAACGTTTAATATATAACAGTCGAGCGTAATTAAGGCATTTGGAAAGCCCCCCCCCTCCCCGAGAAGAAATGACTTTTTCCCGCCTGCTCCAATATTTATTTTCGCTATAATGTTGTATGCGTGCTCGGATAAATCGTTCCATCTTGCTTAAATTTACTTCATATGAACTCATCGAATACGCCTCAAAGTACAGTAAGTTTGTCCAACGTTTCTGTAATAACAAGCGCTTTGTCAAAGCACCGCTCCATCCTCGCTCTGCCGCATCGTCCCATTTCTACCCTCTGCGCCTCCGGCAGCTCCATAAGCCGCTCCATCGCAACGTACAGCGCGTCTGCGTCTCTAGCGGGACAAAGATAGCCGCTGACACTGTCCTCGACTGCTTCGCAGCAGCCCGGAATATTGGTGGTAATAAGCGGCCGTCCGGAAGCCGCTGCTTCCAAAAGCACGTTGGACATCCCTTCATGATACGATGGCAGCACCACACAACTCGCCAAGGCGTAAAACGGCTTCATATTCGATTGGTAGCCGTGATACTTGACAACACAAGCTTTCTCTAACTTATCCATAATGGGCTTATAAGCTTCTTCAAAAGAACCGACGATGTGGAACTCCACGTCGTCGCCATATTTTTGCTTCATTCGCTCTGCAGCGGCGAACAGCTCGTCCACGCCCTTTTCATGCATAACGCGGCCCACAAAAAGAAACCGTACCGGTCGCTCCTGCGGATAAGTTTGATATGGATAATCTACCAAATTGACTCCTGCACCATTGAGCACTGCATCATGCCCCTCTGGCACAACACCAGCTGTTACGAGCGCATTACGGTTTTCTGCGTTCTCGAAAAATACGACCTCTGCATTCTTTAACGCCTGACGATAAAGCTCTAGGACAAATCTTCTGAGCCAGCCGCCGTTTTCAATTGCGCTGCCAAGCCCAGTGATGTTTACGGCATAGGGGACATGGGCCATCCGGCAGGCCAATCCTCCGTAAATGTTGGGTTTGATGGTGTACGTCAAAACCAGATCCGGCTGAACCTCCTTCAGCATGGCGCGGTACTGGTGGAAAAGCTTGCTGTCATGCAGTGGGTTCATTCCCCGGCGGTCAACAGGTGTATTAATGAAACGGCAGCCAAGCTGCACCAATTCCGAAATAAAATCACCATACGGCAGTGAGATATATACTTCGTGCCCTTTGCCCAAGAGTGCCACAAGCAAATCTTTCCGAAAGCGGTATAGTCCAACATCGTTGTTAGAAAGCAGTAGAATTCGCTTATTTGATTTTCCTTGCAGGGACTCCAACATAGGTTCCGCTCTCCTTGATATTGTCGACAACAACAGCACCAGCGCCAATCACGCAGTGCTCGCAAATCGACACATTATTACTGACAATCGCTCCAATGCCAATCCAAGTATGATCACCAATTGACACTGTTCCTCCCAACTTTGCGCCAACAGAAACATGAACAAAGCTTCCAATTCGATTGTCATGTTCTATAACCGCCGCTGTATTGATAATACTATGGCATCCTATCTGAGCAGCTGGATTGATAACGGCATTCGCCATCACAACGCTGCCCTGTCCAATCCGCGTCTCTGCTGCAGAAACGATTGCAGTTGGATGTATTACCGTATGCCATTTTGCCGAGCCAAGACGGTTCACGATCTTCTCACGAACGGCAGAATCGCCAATGGCAACTATAAATACTGCATTTGGATAATTTTTGAATTCAGATATTTTTCCTAAAACAGGGAAACCCGCGACTCTTGGCGGAAGCGTTTCATTGTCATCCAAAAAGCCAAGCAGTGTATCCCCTTGTCTGCAAATTGCATCTGCAACAACTTTTCCGTGGCCGCTGGCGCCAATCACGATGACAGATTTATTCATGCACCGCGGCCTCCGTTCCTGCAAATGCTTCCATCGTTGCGTTGCCCTCTGCATTGATCCCCTCTCGGGCAAAAACACATCGAACTGTCATGAAAATGATTTTCACATCCAGCGCAAAGCTGATGCGGTCAACGTAGTCCACATCGTACGCAAACCGTTCCTCCCAGGATGTAAGGTTACGCCCGTGCACCTGTGCCCAACCGGTCAGTCCCGGGCGTACATCATGGCGGCGGTGCTCCTCCTCTGTGTAATACGGCAGATATTTCACCAGCAGCGGACGCGGACCAACAATGCTCATTTTCCCGCGGAAGATGTCCCAGAGCTCCGGCAGCTCGTCGATGCTCAATGCACGCAGTTTTTTGCCAAAGTCTGTCAAACGCATTCCGTCCGGCAGTAATTCTCCGTTTTCATCCCGTGCGTCGTTCATGCTGCGAAATTTGTGAAGTCGGAAAATCTTCTCGTCTTTCCCTGGGCGCTCCTGGCAAAAGATCACAGGACTGCCCAGCTTAACGCGCACAAGGATAGCCGTCACCAGCAGCAGCGGCGACAGTACGAGCATCGCAAGCCCTGAGAGCACGATATCCAGCAGCCGCTTGATATATTTTTCATAAAATCCTGCCCTGTGCTGCATCAGAACATCTCCCGAATGACCCTGCACACATGGTCAACATCGTCCATGCTCATCTTCGTGTCGCTTGGCAGACAAACTCCACGGGCAAACAGGTCGTTGCAGACCGGCGCATCGCTGACGCTGACAAACGGCTCGTCTGCAAAAACAGGCTGCATGTTCATTGGCTTCCAGAGGTAGCGCCCCTCGATATTCTCTTCATCCAGCCGCGTCAGCATATCCGCAGGCGTCACGCCGCAGCTGCTGTCAAGCAGTAAAACGGATAGCCAACGGTTTGGTTCAGCGCAATCGAGCTTCGGCTGCATGGTAAGCGGCAACCCCTGGAGGTTTTCACTGTAGCGGGCAAAAATAGCGCGCTTTTGCTGCACGCGCAGCGGCAGCATGTTCATCTGTCCGCGGCCGATGCCAGCAGAAATATTGCTCATGCGGTAGTTGTAGCCGATCTCCTCGTGCTGATACCACGGCGCATTCTCGCGTGCCTGCGTCGCAAGCTTCAGGGCGTGTCTGGCGTCCTTCTCGCTTTCACACAGCAGCATCCCGCCGCCGGAGGTCGTAATGATCTTGTTCCCGTTAAACGATAGTCCTCCAAATACGCCGAACGTGCCGCATTTTTGTCCGTTATAGGTAGACCCAAGCGCCTCGGCGGCATCCTCGATCAGCGGAACGTGATGCTCGCGGCAAAGTGCACCGATCTCATCCAGTTTTGCGGGATTTCCGTACAAATGCACCGCAACAACGGCTTTCGGCGTCCCATACTGCTCAAATGCCCTGCGCAAAGCAGCGGGATCCATATTCCACGTCTCGCGCTCTGAATCAATGAACACCGGTCTTGCGCCACAATAGGCGACGGGATTGGCCGATGCGGAAAACGTCAGGCTCTGGCAAAAGACCGTATTTCCGGCTTTCACGTCTGCAAGGATCATCGCAAGATGCAGCGCTGCCGTACCAGAGGAGAGGGCGACGGGGTAACCCTTTCCCATATATGCGCCCATGTCCTTTTCAAACTCATTGACGTTTTCGCCAAGCGGTGCGATCCAGTTTTTCTGAAAAGCGTCGTGTATGTACTGAAGCTCATAGCCCTCATCTGACATATGCGGGCTGGCAAGCAAAAGCCGTTTACTCATGTTCTTTCTCCTGTTTCTCTCCGTCGCCCACGCTTGCTGCCGTCTGCCATCTCCAGGCATCGCGGCACATGTCCTCAAGGCTGCGTTCCGCATGCCAGCCAAGCACGCGCTCCGCCTTTTCCGTATCTGCGTAGCACACGGCAAGATCGCCTGCTCTGCGCGGCGCGATGACAAAGGGGATCTTTACCGCATTCGCCTTTTCAAACGCATGCACGACCTCCAGAACGCTGTAGCCTCTGCCGGTGCCGAGATTGACCGTCTCCACGCCGCGGTGCGTTTCCGCAAACCGCAATGCCGCGACATGACCTTTCGCCAAATCGACCACATGGATATAATCCCGCACACCGGTACCGTCCGGCGTCGGATAATCATCGCCAAACACAGAGAGCTTCTCCCGTTTCCCTGCCGCCACCTGTGTGATATACGGCATCAAATTGTTGGGAATGCCGTTCGGCTTTTCACCGATCCGTCCGCTTTCATGTGCACCGATGGGGTTAAAATACCGCAACAGTACCACGCTGAGCAGCGGCTCGGCCGTCGCAGCGTCACGCAGCATCTGTTCTATCATGTATTTTGTCCAGCCATAGGGATTGGTGCAGCCGCCTATCAGCGCATCCTCCCGATACGGTACGGGCGTATCCGCGCCGTACACCGTTGCAGATGAGCTGAATACAAACTGATAAACGCTGTGTCGCGCCATTGCTTCCAAAAGCGTCAGCGTTGTATCAAGGTTGTTGCGGTAGTACATAATCGGCTTTTGCACCGACTCGCCTACTGCCTTGCTGCCCGCGCAGTGGATGACTGCATCAATGGTGTTCTCTGCAAAAATCGTCTCCACCGCGCTGCTGTCGGCCACATCCACACGATAAAATACCGGCATCTTCCCTGCAATCTCACCGATGCGCGCCGCTACGCTCTCCTCGCTGTTGGAAAGATCGTCCGCAAGGATCACATCATAGCCAGAAGCTATCAGCTCCACGGCAATGTGGGAGCCGATGAAGCCGGTGCCTCCTGTGAGCAATACCGTTCTCATTTTCACCTCTCCCCTCATCCGACCCGCACAAGCTCTGGCTCGCGCTCCTGTGCCGCATGGTTCACTTCGTCAGGATCGTAATAGGTCGGCACCATTGTCTTGAGCAGCGCCGTCAGCTCCTCGTTCGAGAATCCCTCCGCAATCGCGCGGTCCAGCTCTTCAAGATCGCTCAGTATCCGCGACGCGCGCATCTCCTGCTGCTGCTCGACGAAAATCTTTTCATTCGGCGTGGCACTCAGCGTCTCGCTGCGCATCAGCAGCTCCTCGTAGAGCTTCTCGCCGGGGCGCAGGCCCACGACCTTGATCTCCATGTTCACGCCCG
>ERZ780168.2194-NODE-2194-length-17928-cov-4.574106_pt1 | contig 17928 bp, 14 predicted proteins | sample MGYA00510981_ERZ780168 | MGnify/ENA primary metagenome ERZ780168 (study PRJEB29588, sample SAMEA2158769) | human gut metagenome | biome: human gut; feature: human-associated habitat; material: faeces | place: Denmark | collected 2008/2010 ...
CCCCGCCGCCAGCGGCAGGAACAGCCTGCGGTCGACAAGCAGGATGAACAGCACGATTGCAAGAGCCATTGCCACCCACGCGCCGCGCGACATGGTAAACAGACAGGCAAAGCACATACTGAACGCCGCAACCCACGCGAGGACCTTATATTTCGGCTTTTCCGCGTAGTAGGCGAGCGCTGCCGTCATCGGAACGAACATGACCATGAAGTCGCCCATGATGTTGGGGCTGCCGAAGATCGAGTAGACTCTTGTGCGCACTGCCGTCTCCGCCTGCGCAACCCAGCTGGCAGGCATGGGCGCCTTGGTGATATACTGATAGATGCCGTGCAGCGAGAGCACAAAAGAAAGCGCCACCAGCGTCAGATAGAGCGTCATGCAGTCGCGGTCGTTCCGGATCAGCCGCGTGACGAGATAGAACCACAGAAGGTACTGGCACGTTGCGCGGAAGCCCGCAATCTGAATGGAAAGATACGGGCAGACGACGCACAAAAGCACGAAGCAGACCGTGAGGAAAATTGCCACCGGGAAATCCAACGGGTTGAGCTTCGGGGAAATTGCAGACGGCGCTTTTTTGCGCTCCCAGATCAGCCAGACAATGCACAGCAGCAGCAGCGCCTCGTCCCAGACCGAAGAGACGACCGGAATTGCCATCACATCGCGCAGCACGTAGTCGATGAGAACGTAAAGCCCGATGGCAAAGAGCAGAACCGCCGTCATGCCGCCGGAAAACAGCCAGCCAAAGATGCGGCTGCCTCGCCCACAGGTAAAAACGGCGCGGTAAATGCGGTAGAGAACGGAGAATTCTACCCAGCTTGTGCTTTTTCCGGACAGGCGCTCGTTACAGCCGGCAAGCAGGCGCCTTGTGCGGCTTTCGTCAATCTGCACCGTGCCGGACGAGAGGCAGCGGTGCAGAAAAGCGGCGAGCTTGCTGCTTTCCCAGCAGACGGAAATTCCGCGGCGCACGCGGCTGCCGTCTGCCACGCGGGAGAACCATGCAAAAATCGCAAGCGCCCACCGGTACAGAAAGCAGCCCTGCAGCAGGTTACCCATTGTCTGCCTCCATGTCGGAAATAATGCCGGTCAGCTCAAACTCGCTGGTTTTGAGAATGTACTCGTAGCCTACGCGCACCTCCTGGCTGCCGACAGTCCAGACGTTGCCGGAGAAGGCTGCGGTCGCCTTGACCGTGACGCTGAGATCGACGTGACCGAGCGTGCGGATGGAGGAGACTGCCTCGCAGCCGGTGACCTCGGCAGAGACGAGCTTGGCATTGTTGACAAGCTGCTTGCCGATCTGCGTCTCGGCAAACTGCGCGACCTCGGCGGGCTGGTCCTCAAAAAGAACGGTGAAGGTCATCTCATGCGTGTTGTCGGAAACCGAAGCCGCTGCCTTTTTGCCGACGAGCTTCCAGCCGACGGCTGCGACGACTGCCACCACGAGAACAATCAACAGAAGGTCAATCAGATTGATTTTGCCGAACAGACGACCCTTTTCATCAATAATTTTCATACGTGCCTCCAGTTACTTGGGATTTGGTTGATTCCGCATGGAAAATAGACTATAATAATATAGCCTGTGTGCCGGAAAAAACCGGCGCTCCCGATATTTTATCCCAAAACAGCAAAAGAAACAAGAGCCAGTTTCGGCTTGAGAGGTTTTTATGAAGATTATCCATCTGATTTCCGGCGGCGATGTAGGCGGGGCGAAGACGCACGTGCTGTCGCTGCTGGAAGGACTTGGCAGAACGCAGACCGTGCGCCTCGTGTGCTTCACGGCGGGCGCGTTCGCAGATGACGCAAAGGCGATGGGCATCGATACGCTGGTGCTCGATGGCGGCGTCAGAAGCAGCATCCGCGCGCTTGAGCGCATGATTCAAGAAGAGCGCTTTGATATTGTTCACTGCCACGGTTCGCGCGCGAATATGATCGGTGCGATTCTGAAGCGGACGATCAACGTTCCGATTGTCACGACTGTCCATTCGGACTACCGGCTCGACTATCTGGGGCGTCCGTTCCACCGCCTTACCTACGGCACGATCAACACCATCAGCCTGCGCATGTTCGACTATCACATCGGCGTGTCCGACGCGATGGTCCAGCTGCTCATTTCCAGAGGCTTTAATCCGCAGAAGCTGTTTTCGATTTACAACGGCGTGGCGTTTCCGCCGGAAAAGCCGAGCCTTTCGCGCGGAGAATACCTCGAAAGCCTCTGCGTAAGCTATGATGAAGACACCGTCGTTTTCGGCATTGCCGCGCGTTTGAACCCCGTCAAGGACATTGCGACGCTGATTCGCGGCTTTGCCGGTGCGTGCAGAAAGTGCCCCAATATCCGCCTTGTTATCGCGGGAGACGGCGAGGAGCGGCAGATGCTGGAAAGCCTGGCAAAGGAAACCTGCCCGGCGGGAAGCGTTGTGTTTGCCGGCTGGGTGAAGGATACGGACAGCTTTTACCATGCCATCGACGTCAACATGCTGACGTCTCTTTCCGAAGGCGCGCCGTATGCGCTGGTTGAGGGCGCGCGGATGCGCTGCGCGACGATTGCGACCAGCGTCGGCGGGATTCCCTATATGATGGAGTCCGGCGTGACGGGACTTTTGTTTACGCCGCGCGACGTCGAGACGCTGACAAGCTATATGGTAAGGCTCGTCGAGAACCCCGCGTTCCGGAGAAAGCTCGGCGAGAACTTCTATGAAAAGGCAGAGCAGGTTTATTCTGCTGAAGCGACGGTCCGGCACCAGCTGGATATTTACAGGACCATTCTCCGACAGACGGCGCGTCCGAAGGAAAAACGCCGCGGCGTCATGATCTGCGGCGCCTACGGCAAGGGAAACGCCGGAGACGAGGCAATTCTGAAAGCAATCTTGCGCCAGTTGCAGCACATCGACCCCGATATGCCGGTCTGCGTGTTGTCGCATAACCCGAAGGCGACGCGGCTGACGCACCACGTGGGCGCGGTGTATGTCTTCAATCCGTTCTCGTTCCTTCCGGTCATGCGCCGCACAAAGCTCTATATTTCGGGCGGCGGCAGCCTCATTCAGAACCAGACGAGCACGCGCAGCCTCAACTATTATTTACTCAGCATCCGCCTGGCAAAGCTCACCGGCAACCGCGTCCTGATGTATGGCTGCGGCATCGGACCTGTCAGCGGCGAGGGCTGCCGCAAAAGCGCCGCGCGCGTCATCGACCGGAACGTCGACGCCATCACGCTGCGGGAGGATCTGTCGGCGGAGGAGCTGAAAACGATGGGCGTGACGAAGCCGAAGGTCTATGTGACGGCAGACCCTGCGCTTCTTCTGGAGGCTGGCTCGGAGGGGGCGGTCGATGGGTTCCTTCTCGGCAATAACATAGACCCCGCCGGGCGCTATGCGCTTTTCGTGCTGCGCGAGTGGCAGGGGTTTGAGGCGAAAAAGCAGGCGTTTGTGCAGAGCGCGAAATATGTCAAAGACGCCTACGGTCTCACGCCCATCTTCTTCGCGCTCGAACCGGGCAGAGACCTTCCGCCCAGCCGGGAGGTTGCGCGGGAACTGCCGTTCGAGTGCCCGATGCTTTCCGCGCCGGCGGACGAAAAGCTGATCATTGGTATGATGAAAAAGATGCAGGTTGTCGTCTCCATGCGCCTGCACGCGCTGATTTTCGCGTCCAGCGTCGCAGCGCCGCTCGTCGCCGTGTCCTATGACCCGAAGGTTACGGGCTTCATGCACTACATCGGACAGAAGCACTGCGTGTATTTTGAGGACGTGACGGCAGAAAACCTCTGCGCGCTCATTGACGGGGCGCTCACCGAGCGCAGTGAATACAGCGTCGACAGATTGCGCGCACTTGCCGCGCAGAATGAAGAAATTGCGAAGGAGCTTCTGGAGGAACCGATATGAAGCAGATTGTTTGTCTGGCAACGTCCCCATGGTATCCAATTCCGACCCGCAAGCAGCAGGTCATGAGCCGGATGCCGGACGCGGAGATTTTATACTTTGACCCTTCGGCGACGATCATCGCGCCGCTGCGCGATAAGAGCACGAAGCCGCTCATGACGGCGTGGAAGGAACCCGGCGAAAAGGTCCGGGACAATATCACGGTCTACCGCCGGTGCTGCCGTTTTTCTACAAGTGCCGCGCCATCAACCGCATCAACCAGAAGCGCATTGCGCGTTTCGTGTGCGAGAAGATGAAAGAGCACGGCTTTTCCAAGCCGCTTCTGTGGGTCTACTCTCCGGTGACGGTCGACTGTGTGGACCTGATTCCGCACGAAGCTCTGGTCTATGACTGCGTGGACCGGCACTCGGCATACGGCGGGCTGATGAATCCGGCGCTGGTCGACGCGATGGAGCTGGAGCTGGCGGCAAAGACAGACATGACATTTGCGACGGCAGCGTCCTTGGCAGAGCGCCTGAAAGCTGCGCAGTCGGAGGCGGAGTTTATTCCGAACGGGGCAAACTTCGAGCGGTTTTTTGAGGCGTCGAAGCCGCAGCCGGTGCCGGAGGATCTGCAGAGCATTCCGCACCCGATCTTCGGCTTTGTCGGCGCGCTGCAGACCTGCATCGAGTATGGCTTCGTGGAGGCGGCTGCGAAGGCGAGACCTGATTGGCAGTTTGTCTGGATCGGAAACGAAAAACCGGGCGCGGATTTAAGCGCGCTGCGCGCAATGGGGAACGTACATTTTCTGGGCGTCAAGCCGAATGCGGAGCTTCCGAAGTATCTGGCGCAGTTTGACGTGTGCCTGAACCTCTTTGACGCGGGACCTTTGAGCAAGGATGTGAGCCCGCTGAAGTTCTATGAGTATCTGGCGACGGGCAAGCCGATTGTTTCCACGCGCCAGCCCGATCAGGTGCTGCAATTTTCCGATATCATCCACATTGCGGACGACGCGAAGCGCTTCGAGGCGGCATGCGAGGCAGCGCTGGAAGACACGCAGCCCGAGCGGACGCAGCTTCGCATCGAGGCGGGCAGAAACAGCTCGTGGGACGCGCGCGTGGGCGAGATGTGCGCGGTGCTGCGCAAAAAAGGAATCCTGTAACAAAAGGGGAGTGCCGGGCGGCACTCCCTTTCGTTATTTGCTTGCCGTCCGGCTGCACGAGGTGCAGCTTTCCGCGGGCGGGATGCAGGTATCGTTCTTGCCGGGGAAAAAGGCGTCCATCGGGAAATCGATCTGGCTGAACACCTCGCAGGGATTTTCGTCCGACGTACCGGAGACATTCGGGCAGCTTTTGGTGGGGATGCAGTAGTCGAAGGTCGGAATGAGCAGCTGCGTGCCGCGCTCGAGCCGCACGATGGAGAACTGTCCGATGGAGATGCACACGCGCCTGGTCTGCGGCTCGAAGAGAATGGGTTCGTCGAAGGCTTCGGCAATGCCCGTGGGCACGCCCGTGACCGCTGCGCAGTCGCAGCAGTTCCCGCAGGAGCAGTCGACAATGCGCGCGCACAGCAGCAGTGGGTCGACAGCCGTTGTAATTGACACCAAATGTGCGTGTTGGCTGTGTTATTTTGCAGCGTGTGCGTGGGGCGTGGACTCCTATTTGGTGTCGATGACATCGACCACCGCGGTCGGGAGATTTGCCGTCAGGTTCAGCGGCGCGTCGATAGCGTTTGCCTCGGGGATGGAAGAGTAGATCTTCGCGCCGCTCTCGCTGCCGAAGAGCACGACGCGCTTATCAAAGGTCGCAAGACCCTCGATCTCCGTGTAGCGCGTGCTGCCGTTGAGCGCCTGCAAGGTGATGCGGTAGAAAAAGTGCATGTCGACCGTGTAGTACCCGCGGTTAAAATTGACGGGCTCGACGTCGACAAAGGTGTAGATCAGCTCGGCGCTGCCGCCGCGCAGCCCCTGCGCCGTGCTCAAAACGCTCTGCGCCGTGGCCGTGGGGTAAAAGCGCAAATCCTCAATGCAATCCTTGTCGCGGCAGGATGAATAGATCTTTTTCGTATGAATACAGACCGCCTCGCGTGCGCCGTTCGCGCCGCCGACGTGGCCTGCTGCTACTTTATCAGCCATAAAGCAAGAATACCTCCTATTTTAAGTACTGGAAAGTCGGGCGCGACCGCGCCTTTCTTTCACCCCAGTCTATGCCGTACGCTAAGATGGGTGTGCCGCGTTTTTGCCGATTTTGAAAAAGACCTATACAAGCGAAAAAAGGTGTGCTATACTAAATATAGTTTTTGGCCGACCGATACCGACAACTTTTTGTGGTATTGGCAGTCATTTTGTGTTATGATCGCTGTAAATTCACCCGAGGAGGTGCGCTATGGGGCGCGTCGGTTTTATCCAGGACAAACTGGAGATCAAATTTCTCATTCTGTATGTTGCTGCCCGGCTCATCGAGCCGGTCCCGTTCGAGGCCATGCAGGAGCTGACGATGTGCGACGACGGCATCGACTTTTTTGATTTTTCCGAATGCCTGAGCAATTTGGTCGAGTCGCAGCATTTGACGCTTTCGGACGACGGGCTCTACGCCATCACGGAAAAGGGCCTGCACAACGGCGCGATCTGCGAGTCGAGCCTTCCCTACTCTGTGCGCCTGCGCGCCGACAAGAACATCACGATCTTCAACCAGAAGCTCAAGCGCCGCGCGCAGATCCAGTCCGACATCGCGCCGCGCCGCAACGGGACCTACACGGTCACGCTCGCGTTCAACGACGACGAGAGCCTGCCCATCTTGAAGATGGAACTGATGGTTCCCAAGGAGGTCATGGCCAAGGATCTCGCCGAGCGCTTCCAGAAAAATCCCGAGCAGCTCTACACCGGCGTTTTGAACACGCTCTTCTCCGAACCCGACGAGGGAAAATAACGTACATAATGAAAAGAGACAGCCGTTCGGCTGTCTCTTTTTTGCTTCAATCCTCGCTTTTCTCCTCCTGCGTCTCATGCAGCAGTTCTTCGACCGGGATGCCGTAGAGCTTCGCGAGCGCGCAGAGATTCGACGTGCTGGGGTCGGATGTGCCGTTCTCCCATTTGCTGACCGCCTGACGGCTGACGCCGAGCGTCTCGGCGACGAACTCCTGCGTCATCTGTTTTTCCGTCCGGTGCGCCTTGAGCGCCTCGCCAAGCGAGCGGCAGACAGCCTTCTTCTCCTCGCGCACGTCTTTTGACTTGATGTACTTTCGCAGTGCCTTGACGAGCAGCACGAAGAGGTAGATGATCGCGCCGTAGATCGCAAGCGCGATTGGGAATAAGATTAGAGTGAGTTGCATAGTTGTTCTCCTTTTCGTTTGATGCGCTCATCATAGCGAAAAGCAGCGGTTTCCTCCACCAACTATCGCGCAACTTCGCGTTGCGATGGGCAGATTTTCACTTCACCACAACGTTTTCCTTGCCGAAGCGCTCTTCCAAGTCGCACACAAGCGAGGTGTGCAGGTCGCAGGTCGTGCCGATGAGCTTGCCGGTATCAAGCACACGGATGCGGACGTTGTTCTCTTTTCCCTCGAACATATAGAGGATTTTGCGGAGGATCGCCATCTCCGGCCCGTCAACCGACGGCAGGCGCAGATAGAGCGTCTGCCCCGTCCGCTGCTGCGGCGCCTGCGCAGGCGCTGCTGTTCCCGTCGAAAAATTGGCGTTCAGCGGACGGGCGAAGTCGCACATGAGCTGCGGCGCCTTTTCATCGCGCACGGACAGCGTGCCCGTGACATAAATGACCTGTCCCTCCTGTAAGTAGCTTCCGTACTGCTCGAGCGCGCGCGTGAAGCAGAGCATTTCGATGGCTCCCGTGCCGTCTTCGAGCGTCACGTAGGCCATGAGGGTATTTTTCTTTGTCATCTTCGTCTTGCTCGCGGTCACGACGCCCGCGAGCGAAATTTTTTGCCCGTCGGAGAATGTCGTCGGCCCTGCCTCCTGCGCAAAGTCCTCCATCACGCGGCCGATGGCAGCCGCACCGGACGAGCGGACGAGCGAGCGGTAGGCGTCCATCGGATGGCCGGTGAGGTAAAGCCCTGTCGTGGCCTTTTCCATCGCCATGAGCTCCTGCGGCGTGAACTCGGGAATGTCGGGCAGGACGAGCGCGGCCTGCTGCGCGGTCTCCGCGCCCATGCCGAAAAAGTCGATCTGCCCCTCCACGTTCGTGCGGTTGCCCTCGGCGATGCCGTCCATCACCTTTTCGTAGACAGCGATGAGCTGCGAGCGCTTCGCGCCCGTCGAATCGAACGCACCTGCGCGGATCAGGTTCTCGACTGCACGCTTATTGATCTCCATGCCGTCCATGCGGCGGCAGAAATCCTGAAAGTCGACGAACGGGCCGTTGAGCTCGCGCTCCTGCATCATGCGCAAAATGAGCCCACGGCCGATGTTCTTGATGGCGACGAGGCCGAAGCGGATGCCCTCGGGCTCGACCGTGAAGCGGTCGGCGGAATGGTTGACGTCCGGCGGCAGGAGCTTGATGCCGCACTCGCGGCACTCGTTGAAGTACTCGCCCACCTTGTCGGACGAGTCGAGCACGCTCGAGAGCAGCGCCGCCATGTATTCTTTCGTATAGTGGCACTTGAAGTATGCCGTCTGATATGCGACGACCGCATAGGCCGCGGCGTGCGCCTTGTTGAACGCGTAGTTGGCAAAGGCGTAAATTTCCTCGTAAATTTCCTGCGCGTCCTTCTCGTCAATGCCGTTTGCCACGCAGCCGGAGATATTGCGCGCGGGATCGCCGTGCAGAAACGCCTCGCGCTCGCGCTCGATGTCCTTGACCTTCTTCTTGCTCATCGCGCGGCGCAGCATGTCTGCCTGGCCGAGCGAGTAGCCCGCGAGCTGCTGGAAGATCTGGATGACCTGCTCCTGATACACGATGCAGCCATAGGTGATCGACAGGATCGGCTCAAGCTGCGGAATGAGGTATGTGACCTTTTTCGGGTCGTGTTTGCAGGCGATGAATTTCGGAATGGACTCCATCGGCCCCGGACGGTAGAGCGCGATCAAAGCCGTGATGTCTTCGATGTTCTGCGGCTTCAGGCTGACGCACACGCCCGTCATGCCGCTCGATTCGAGCTGGAAGACGCCCGACGTCCGCCCCGCGGCCAGCATTTCGTAGGTCGCGGCGTCATTTTCAGGAATACCGGCAAGAGTAAAGTTTTTATCCTTTTCACGGATCGTCTTGACTGCGTCATCCAAAATCGTGAGGTTGCGCAGGCCAAGGAAGTCCATTTTGAGCAGGCCGAGCTCTTCGAGCGTCGTCATCACGTACTGGCAGACGATCGTGTCGTCGTTGCGCGCGAGCGGGACATAGTCGACGACGGGGCGCTTCGTGATAACCACGCCGGCGGCGTGCGTCGAGGCGTGGCGCGGCATGCCTTCAAGGGCGCGTGCCGTGTCGATGAGCTTTTTCACCTGCTCGTCGCCCTCGTACTTTTCGCGCAGCTCGCGCGAGATGCGCAGTGCGTCGTCGAGCGTGACGTGCGGCCCTGCGGGGACGAGCTTGGCGATGACGTCGCAGTCGGCATAGCTCATATTGAGTGCGCGTCCCACATCGCGAATGACGCCGCGCGCGGCCATCGTGCCGAAGGTCACGATCTGCGCCACATGATCGTCGCCGTACTTGCGGCGCACATACTCCACGACCTCGCCGCGGCGCGTATCACCGAAGTCCATGTCGATATCAGGCATGGACACGCGCTCGGGATTCAGAAAGCGCTCGAAAAAGAGGCCGTATTTCATCGGCTCGATGTCTGTGATCGACAGGCAGTACGAAACGATACTGCCCGCCGCACTGCCGCGGCCAGGACCGACGGGGATACCGACGCTCTTGGCGTAGCGCACAAAGTCGGAGACGATCAAAAAGTAGTCGACAAAGCCCATGCGCTCGATCATGTTCTGCTCGTATTCGAGCTGCGCGCGCTGCTTGTCCGTCCCTTCGCCATAGCGCTGGGCGAAGCCGTCTGCGCAGAGCTTTTTGAAGTATGTGAGCGAGGTGTAGCCCTCCGGCACCTTGAATTCCGGCAGATGGTACTTGCCGAACGTAAACTCCAAATTGCAGCGCTCGGCGATCTTGCCGGTGTTCTCGATCGCCTCGGGATAGTCGGGAAACAGCGCCGCCATCTCCTCGGTCGAACGAAGATAGAAGCGCTGCGGCTCATAGCGCATGCGGTTTTCGTCGTCCACGGTCTTGCCCGTCTGGATGCAGAGCAGCACGTCGTGCGCGTAGGCATCTTCTTTTCGAAGATAGTGCGCGTCATTTGTCACGACGAGCGGGAGACCCGTCTCCTCGTGCAGGCGCAGGATGCCCTTGTTGACGATGGCCTGATCGCGGATGCCGTGGTCCTGCAATTCGAGGTAGAAGTGCTCAGGGCCAAAGATTTCAGATAGTGTTAAGGCATATTCCTTGGCACCGTTGTAGTCGCCATTGCGGAGCCTTCTCGGGATCTCACCGGCGAGACACGCCGAGAGCGCGATGAGGCCCTTGGAGTGCTCGCGCAGAAGATCCAGGTCGATGCGCGGCTTGATGTAAAAGCCCTCAACGTGCGCCATTGAGACGAGGTAGGAAAGATTCCGATAGCCCTCCTCATTCTCGCACAGCAGCACGAGATGGCGGGCCTCGCTGTCGAATTCGTGCTGCTTGTCAAAGCGTGTGCGCGGGGCGACGTACACCTCGCAGCCGATGATGGGCTTGATGCCCTCGGCCTTGCAGGCGCGGTAAAAGTCGACCACGCCGTACATCACGCCGTGGTCGGTGATGGCGCAGGCGGTCTGCCCCATCGACTTGACGAGCTTGGGGAGGTCGCGGATACGGCACGCGCCGTCGAGCAGGCTGTATTCGGTATGGACATGTAAATGGGCAAACGACATGGCGCGCTCCCTCCTATTCGTTCTCTTCTTTTTTTGCGATCTCCATGAGCTTTCGGATGCGGTGATTCAAACATGACTTCGTCAGCGGCGGGTCAAATGTCGCCGCCAATTCTGAAAGCGTCAGCTCTGGCTGAAGTAACCGCGCGACAGCGACCTCCTGCAATTTGACGGGCAGGTCGTTGATCGCACCGGACTCGGTCAAGCGTGTAAAGGCTTCCACCTGTTCACGTGAGGCCAGCACTGCTTTGTCAAGGTTGGCCGCGTCGCAGTTTACGCGCCGGTTCACGGTGTTTCGCATTTCCTTTTCGATTTTGGCCGACATGATCTCAAGCGCGCGCCCCGGCGCGCCGATGAGCGTCAGCAGGTCTTCGATATGGGTGCTGCTCTTAAAATATGTAATGAGGTTATTCTGCCGCATGACATTTTTCGGCTCAAAGCCCATGTCGCGCAGCAGCGCCTCGACCTCGCGCCCCGCCTGCACGTGCGAGGTCGCAAGCTCTAAGTGATACCGCTTTTGCGGGTCGGTCACGCTGCCGCCGGACAAAAACGCCCCGCGCAGGAACGACGCCCGACAGCACTCTTCTTCAAGCAGCGCAAAGTTCAGGTGCAGCGCAAAATGCGCCCGGCGATCGTAGCCGAGCGCGCGCCAGATCGTGTCGAGCTTGTCCTCCTGCGTGATGCGGAAGACGAGCTTGCCGCCGTCCTTCGACTTGTCAGGGAGTTCGTCAAAGCGCAGGGAAAATGCCTTTTGGAAGAGCTTTGGGAGACGCGCGGCGAATTCGTCATTTTCCGTGACGATGCGCACCTCGTTTGCGGTGAATGCGCTGGCGTACAGCAGCACGCCGCAGCCCTCGGCCACGGCGCAGCAGCTCCGGTTGATCGGAACCTTGCAGAGCTCCGCTTTTACGTCATAGGCGAACGACATGCCGCCACCTTCTTTCGTTTCAAAAACATGCTTCAGCCGCGCGTGATGTCGCGGTGATTTTCAAACGCGGGATAGCCCAGGGCCGTGAGGTAGGACGCGATGCAGCGCGCGACGGACACGCTGCGGTGGTGCCCGCCCGTGCAGCCGACGGCGATGACGAGCGTGCTCTTCCCTTCCTCTGCGTAGAGCGGAAGCAGAAATGAGAGCATTCCCTCGAGTTTGTCGATAAACGTCTTCGTCTGCGGGAACGAGAACACGTAGTCATAGACCTCACTGTCCATGCCAGTCTTGTGCTTGAGCTCCGGCACGTAAAAGGGATTGGGCAGGAAGCGCACGTCGAATACAAGGTCTGCTTCCAGCGGGATGCCGTATTTGAAGCCGAATGAGACGACGTTCACGCTCAGCTTGCCGCGCGCGCTCTTGTCGCCAAAGAGACCGTAGAGCTCATTTCTGAGCTTGGCTGCGGGCATGAGCGTCGTGTCGATGACAAAGTCGGCGTGCTCGCGCAGCGGGCGCAGCAGCTCCTGCTCGCGGTGCATCGCCTGCTCGATGGTCATGCCGTCAGACATCAGCGGATGGCGGCGGCGCGTCTCCTTGTAGCGCTTGATGATGGTCTCAAGGTCCGCCGTGACGAACAGCAGCCGGCAGATATCGCCGCCCTGCTTGAGCCGCTCCATTGCGTCTAAAATCCCCTGAAAGTTGCCGTTGCCCGAGCGGATGTCGCTCACGAGCGCGACGCGGTCATAGCGGCCGTCGCTCTGCGCGCAGAATTCGGCAAATTTCAAAATGATGTCCGCCGGTACGTTGTCCACCGTATAGTAGCCCATGTCCTCCAGATAGGTGGCGGCGCTGGACTTGCCCGCGCCGGACAGACCGGATATGATCAGAATTTCCATCGTTGTCTCTCTTTCTATTTACCGGATGATCTTGACCTCCGGCTCCAGCATCACGCCGTGCGCGTCGTAAACGGTCTTCTGTACCTTTTCGATGAGGGCGAGCACATCGGCGCAGGTCGCGCCGCCGACGTTCACGACGAAGCCCGCGTGCTTGCTTGATACCTCTGCCCCGCCGACGCGGCAGCCTTTGAGGCCGCAGCCCTCGATCAGCGGGCCCGCGTAGTAGCCGGTCGGGCGCTTGAACGTGCTGCCCGCGCTCGGCAGCTCGAGCGGCTGGCTTGCCTTGCGCCGCGCCATCAGATCGTCCATCTTTGCCTTGATGGCGTCCGGATCACCCGATTCGAGCTTGACCTTCGCGCCGAGGACGATGCCCTCGCCCGCGGAAAACACGCTGTGGCGATAAGAAAAATCCAGCTCCGCAGGTGTTAAAACCTTCACGCCGTCGGGATACAGCGCCGTCACTTCGGTGACAACGTCCTTGAGCTCGCCGCCGTAGGCGCCTGCGTTCATCACGACGCCGCCGCCGAGCGTGCCGGGGATGCCGTGGGCAAATTCCAGCCCCGTCAGGCCGTTTTTCCATGCGAACAGCGCGAGCTTCGCGAGCGACACGCCTGCGTCCGCTGCGATCTCGCCCTCGTCCGTCAGCTCAATATGAGAAAGCTCGGCAGACGTGTCGATGACCACAGTGTCAAGGCCCTTGTCGGCGACGAGCAGGTTCGTGCCGTTGCCGATCAGCAGCGGCTTGACGCCTGCGTCCTGCAAAAAGCCCATCAGCACAACGAGCTGCTCGCGCGTTTTCGGAAAGGCCATGCGTTTGGCCGGCCCCCCGATGCGGAACGACGTATGCTTTGCCATCGGCTCATCTGCGGCCCATTTGAGGTCGGGCAGATAGTCATGGATCTGGCGGTCGAGTGCGGTTTCCCAAGACATAGATGCTCCTCCGTTCACGGATTCTGGTTTTTCAGCTCATTTTCGCGGGTCACGCGGTCAATGTGGCCGTCGATCTGTGCGGCGAATTCGCGCGCGGAGTTGAAGCCGTGCTTCTTCTGGCGGTTGTTCATCGCTGCCAGCTCCACGATCGCGGCGAGGTTACGGCCCGCACTGACGGGAATGGTGATCTGCGGCACGGGCACATCAAGGATGGTCGTGTCGTTTTCGTCGAGACCCAGACGGTCATAGAATTTGTCATCCTCCCACTTTTCAAACTGGATGACAAGGTCGATCTGCGTCGAATCCTGCACTGCACCCACGCCGAAGAGCTTTTCCACGTCGATGACGCCAACGCCGCGCACCTCAAGGTAGTTGCGGATGAGCTCAGGCGCCGTGCCCGAGAGCGTTGAGCCGATGCGCGTGATCTCGACCGCGTCGTCGGCGACGAGGCGGTGGCCGCGCTTGATGAGCTCGATGGCCGTCTCGCTCTTGCCGATGCCGCTGTCGCCGAGGATCAGCACGCCCTCGCCGTACACGTCCATCAGCACGCCGTGGCGCGTGATCATGGGCGCCAGCTCGTGGTTGAGGAAGTCGATGGTCATGCTCGTAAACTCGACCGAGGTGTGCTCCGTGCGCAGCAGGGTGCGGCCGTATTTCTGCGCCATCTCCATGCACTCGGGGAACACGTCGAGCTTGCGGGAGATGACCAGCGCGGGGATCTCGTACTTGAACAGATCCTCAAAGCATTTGCGCCGCTCGGCGGAGGAAAAGCTCTTGAGGAACATCGTCTCCGCCTTGCCGATGATCTGGAGCCTGCGCGGGTCAAAGTAGTCGAAAAAGCCGACGAACTGCAGCCCCGGGCGGTTGACGTCCGTGATGGTCAGCGTCTCCGTCTCGAAATCCGCACCGGGATAGAGCACCTCCATCTGAAATTTTTCCACAATATCCTTTACCTTTACGCTTCGATCGGTATTCATAAGCTCTCTCCCGTCGGGTCAAAATTTTTCCACATACATTATATCGGTTTTCCCCTGTTTTTACAAGGGTACGCGGCATCATTTTTTCGTTCGCCGTCCGCTTCGGAGCGCTCAGAGAAAAAAATGCAAAAAAATCTGAGAAAATGAAAAATTTTGCTTGCAATTTCGTTTGGAATCTGCTATCATAGCCAATGCTTGCAATGCGCAAGTCTTGATTTGATTACAGCAAGGAGGTGCAACGGATGGCAAAGTGCGAGTTTTGCGACAAGGGTGTTGCGTTCGGTATCAGAGTTTCCCACTCTCACCGTCGTTCCAATCGTCCCTGGAAGCCCAACGTCAAGCGCGTGAAGGCTATCGTCAATGGTACGCCCCGCCATGTCTATGTTTGTACCCGCTGTCTGCGTTCCGGTAAGGTTACCCGCGCGATCTAAAAGATAGCAGTAAAAGCCGCTCGTTCCGAGCGGCTTTTTTCTGTCCTTTTTTGCCTTCACCGCAGCGCCGCGAGCTTGGCGTTGAGCTTTTTATAAATGCGCTCGCGGAACCACGGCTCGCTGCTGGCTTCGATCGCTCCCTCCGGTGTGAACCAGCGGACGCCGCTGTTCTCGTCCGGCTTGACGGTCAGCGCGTCGCTGTCATCCGCGATGAGAAGATAGGTCACATTCAGGTGCAGATGCGAGGAAACGTATGCGCCCCGCTTCTCATGTCCGTCCACGGTCAGGACCTCGAGCGAGAAAATATTCTCGCTCGCCGGACGGGCGTGCTTCACACCGCTCTCCTCCCGCACCTCACGCAGCGCGACCGCGAGCAGGTCCTCCTCCCCGTCGGCGTGCCCGCCGAGCCACGCCCAAGAATCATAGATGTTATGGTAGGCCATCAGCACGCCGTCATGCGCTTCGTTCGTCACCCACGCCGAGGCCGTCATGTGCATCCGGTCATTTTCGCGCGTGAACACATCTGCTTCCTCGCGCAGAGCACGGAGCAAAAGCGCGCGGTCGCGCGCTTCCTGCTCGTTGTACGGCTCATACCGCTCCAGCTGCTCCAAAAGACACATTGTTTTCTCTCCCTGTTGAAAAAGGCGGTCTGCGCGGACCGCCTTTCGGTTTATACCCATCCGTTGTCGGTTTCGCGCTTCGGCGCGCGGCTCATCAGCCGGTGGACCATGCCCCGGACCTCCGCGCCGTTGTAGAGAACGTCGTACATCGCCTCACAGATCGGCATTTCCACGCCCAGCGAGTCCGCCAGCTCCTTGGCGCTGACGGCGGCATAGTAGCCCTCGACCACGCCGCCCATGTCGGCGACGACCTCCTGCGGCGTCCGGCCCTCGCCGATGGCGATGCCGGCGCGGCGGTTGCGCGAGTGCATCGACGTGCAGGTGACGATCAGATCGCCCATGCCGGCAAGGCCCGCAAGCGTTTCCTTGCGCCCGCCGAGGCGTTCGGCCAGCCGCGAGGTCTCCGCCATCGCGCGGGTGATCAGCAGCGCCTTGGTGTTGTCGCCGAGGCCGAGACCGTCGCTCACGCCGCAGCACAGCGCCGCCACGTTCTTGAGCGCGCCGGCCAGCTCCACGCCGACCATGTCGTCATGCGTATAGACGCGGAAGCGCTCATTGGTGAACACGCGCTGGACAAGCTCCGCAGTTTCCGCGCGGTTCGACGCGGCGACCACGCCGGTCGGCATGGCGCGCGCGACCTCCTCCGCGTGCGAGGGGCCCGAGAGCACGGCAATAGGATGCTCCCCGCCCGTCTCCTGCGCGATGACCTGCGACATACGCAGATGCGTGCCGCGCTCGATGCCCTTTGTGACCGAGAGCAGCGGCACGCCATCCGGCAGGTACGGCGCTGCCTCCTTCGCCACCGCGCGCAGCGCGAACGACGGCGGTGCGAACACGACCAGCTCGGCGTTTCTCAGGCAATTCAGGTCATTTGTGATCTGCAATTCAACCGGAAGCTGCACACCGGGAAGTAAAGGATTTTCCCTTTTCAGCTTTAGCTGCTCTGCCTTTTGGGGGTCATGCGACCAGAGCGTAACCGTGTGCTGGTTCTGTTCCAGCAGCATGGCAAGGGCGGTGCCCCAGCCGCCGCTGCCGAGTACGACGATGTTCATGCCTCTCCCTCCGATTTCGGTGCGTTGACGTGGAAGCGGAACTTATTCTCCGTCCCATTCAGAAGCCGCTTGATGTTTTCACGGTGCGCAAAGAGCACGAGCGCCGCGATCAGAACGGAAAATGCGGTCGCAAACGCGTCGCCGAACACAAGGTGCGTCATGACCGGGAAGACCGCCGCCGCGCTCACCGAGCCGAGCGACACATAGCGCGTCGTCAGCCACAGCACGGCAAACAGGCCCCAGCACACCAGCGCGATGCGCCAGTCGAGCAGCAGCGTGAGTGTCGCGGAGCACAGGATGCCCTTGCCGCCCCTGAATTTTGCCGTACAGGGGAACATGTGCCCGACCACACAGAAGAATCCGGCCCAGTATTTGAAATGCAGCACATACTCCGCCTGCTCCGCCGCGGTCAGCGGAAGGTCCGGCAGCATGCGCGGGTCAAAGCGCGCGCCGAGCCACGCCGCAAGACTCACCGCCGCGACCGCCTTGAGCATATCGCAGGCGATGACGAGCAGCGCGTACCTCGCGCCGTAGGTGCGGTAGAAATTCGTCAGGCCCGCATTGCCGCTGCCGTGGGTGCGCACGTCGTCGTGGAAAAAGAGCCTTGAGGTAAAGAGCGCTCCGTTGAAGCAGCCGCAGAGGTATGCGGCGACCGCCGCGTAAAGGTAATCCAAATGAGAAAGGAAAGCATAGAAACCAGTTACCAGCAAGTACATTTCCTTTACTCCTCCTTATCCCCCTTCTGACGAATGGAGAGAATGATGGGCGTGCCTTCCAGTCCGAACACATTGCGGATGCAGTTTTCAATGTAGCGCTGGTACGAGAAGTGGAAGAGCTGCCGGTCATTGCAGAAGATGACGAAGTGAGGCGGGCACACGCCCACCTGCGTCATGTAGTAGATCTTCAGGCGCTTGCCCTTGTCCGTGGGCGGCTGGACGCGCGTCTGCGCGTCCTCGAGAACGTTGTTGAGCATTCCCGTGGTGATGCGGGTGCAGGCCTGCGAGTGAACGTAGTTGATGAGCTCGAAGAGCCGCGGCACGCGCTGACCGGTCGCCGCCGAGATGAACAGGATGGGCGCGTAGGTCATATAGCTCAGATCGCGGCGGATGTCCTCGCGCATCTTGTCCATGGTCTTGCCGTCCTTCTCGACAAGGTCCCACTTGTTGACCACGATGATGCAGGCCTTGCCCGCCTCGTGGGCCAGACCGGCCACCTTGGTGTCCTGCTCGGTGACCCCCTCCCGGGCGTCGATCATGATGAGGCACACGTCGCTGCGCTCGATGGCCATGGTGGCCCGGAGGACGGAGTATTTCTCCACATCCTCCTCCACCTTGGACTTGCGGCG
>ERZ780168.2196-NODE-2196-length-17911-cov-6.865983_pt1 | contig 17911 bp, 15 predicted proteins | sample MGYA00510981_ERZ780168 | MGnify/ENA primary metagenome ERZ780168 (study PRJEB29588, sample SAMEA2158769) | human gut metagenome | biome: human gut; feature: human-associated habitat; material: faeces | place: Denmark | collected 2008/2010 ...
GTAATCCTAATAGAACATCTACTTTCATTTTTCTTTTTTATTGTTGTTATTTACTTTTTTCCGTTTGTTAGCTCTGTCGCACTTACTACATACTCCATATATATATAAGGAGTAATGTGAAAGCTGGAAGCGGCTCAATTTCGTATTTTCAATGGCTTGCTGCAGTTCCTCGTTCTGAAACTCGGTCACTTTACCACATTGAGTACATATCTGATGATGATGTGTCTCGCGATTATATGATTTTTCGTATTGGGAGGAAGTACCGAACTGATGCTTAATGACCAGCCGTGCATTGATAAGAAGAATAATGGTGTTGTAGAGAGTCGCCCGGCTCACCCGGAAATTCTCCTGGTCCATCATCCGTGAATAAAGCATGTCAATATCGAAATGACCGTCGATAGAATAAATAGTATCGAGTATGGCGTAGCGTTCAGGAGTCTTTCGATGCCCGTTCGCCGTGAGATATTCCGTGAATATCTGCCTTACTGTATCTTTCACGTTTTGAGTTTCCATCATCAGCCAAAATTAGCGCGAACAAAGTTAAGCCTTTTTTGCGGAAAGCAAATGATAAAGAGAAGTTTTTTTAGTTCATCACAGAGTTAGACAGTTTTTTTATAAATTAAATGGAGGCTATCATTCGTTTTGTAGATTGGCTTATATAATAAACGAATAACAAGACGGTTTATTTTTTAGACGCGTCATCCGTGTTATCCGCGTCTAAAAAATTAAACCGTTATTTAATAAAAGGACTTACTCCATGAAAATAAGATTAGTCTACAGCAAGCTCCTCTTTCACCATATTGTAGAGCATTTGCTCTCCTTCCAAGGTAGAATCAGCCATACCTTCCACCAGGCGGCATACTTGAAAAGCATGTTCCTCGCTATGCTGCATATATTTGCGGATAACCAGCAAAGCTGCGTTACGAATATGATAGCTGTCGGAATGTACGGCACAAATCGCCTGGTCGAGCAATTCGCCGGAGGCACGTTCGGTCATATCCCCTTTCTTCATCAGAAGACGGGCGGCAGTCAGGAAACCACAAGTCTGCACATACTCCTGTTCGTCGGCAATCCAGTGAAAAGATTTGGCCGGAGCATACGGTAAATGCTGGAAGAGATTCATACAAGTCAGTTCTGCTATTTCGATATTTCGGATGCTTTCCACCCAAATATCGGCTATCTCGGGATAAAACGTTTCGATCGGCTGAAGCATTCCCGCCAGAATCTTACACTCGCGAATTTCCTCTTTCCATAAAGCCTGCGCCAGGTCATGATTCTTTTCGTAACCTTCGGCAATCATCTTGATACGAGGCAGTTCCACTCCGAAATTGAGTTTATAAACCAGCCCTTTCTCACGCATACTTTGGGACACAGCCCCGTTCATAGAGAGACGGAGCTGTGTCTTGATATCTTTCAATTGTTCTTTAATATCCATTTCAGATCAGTTGTTTATGGAAGGCAGCGGAGAATAATCAGTGCTGTAACGCAACATTTGTTCTACATAACCTTCATCATAAGAAACTGTGACATCCGTAACGTTTCCGTTTTCATCTGTCACCAGTTCGTATTTCGGATTCACAAAACCTTTATAAGGAGCCAGATTCAACTTCTTATAACGTTCCAGAACTTCTGCATGTAAAGCCGGATCTACTTTTACGGCATAGTTTTCTACCAATGAACGGGCACCTTCAAAGTCGCCTGTCGATTTGATTTGCTGAATTTCAGCCAACAATTCGCCGAAAAGCTCGCGCACTTTCTGATAGTCATTGATAACTACATAAGTCTTTCCGTCTTTCTTCGTCAATTCCACCACTTTATCGGCAGCCCCCTTCTCAAATACCCAACGGGCTATCAACTGGCGGTTGCGCATGTGAGCTTCTTCCACAGTATTTCCCGGTTCGATACGTACCAACTGCGTCATCAGACCGTTCATCAGATAAGTATAATATTGAGCTTTATAAGCATCGGGAGAAGAGAGAAGTCCCAGTTCCACCAGCTTGGGGTCAGCCACATAATACAATCCGAACAAATCGGCACGCGCCTCTTCGATGGTAGAGCCGTATGCTTTCAAAGCATCAGGGTCTACCCCCGGAAGTAACTTACCGGAACCGTGTCCCAAACATTCGTGCAAGTCCGTATGCAGCTCATCCGTTAAATCAGAATACGCATCGATCAGTTGTATTTCCGCATCGCTATAAACAAATTCTTCGTTGAATCCGTTTCCGTGAGCGGCTTTATTATAAGCATCTGTTATATTTCCGATTGTCACCGATTTAGAGCCGTGGTGAGCACGAATCCAGTTTGCATTCGGCAGATTGATACCGATAGCCGTTGCCGGGTAAAGATCACCTGCAAGGATAGCGGCAGTAATCACTTTAGCCGATACCCCTTTTACCTTTTCTTTCTTGAAAGATTTATCTACCGGAGAATGATCTTCAAACCACTGCGCATTGCTACTGATTATTTCTGTGCGGTGCGTTGATTCCAAATCTTTGAAATTCACCAAAGACTCCCAGCTCGCTTTCATACCCAACGGATCACCGTAACTTTCAGTAAATCCATTCACAAAGTCGATTCGTGAATCAAGGTCTTTCACCCAAAGAATGGCATATTCATCGAAATCTTTCAGATTGCCTGTTTCATAGAATTGAATCAGTTTGGTGATGACGGCCTTTTGTGCCTCATTCTCTGCTACACCTTCCGCTTTCTTCAGCCAATAAACAATCTTCTCTATTGCCTGTGTATAGAGTCCGCCTACTTTCCAAACTTTCTCCTCCAACTTTCCGTTTTCTTTGACCAGCCGACTGTTCAGCCCATAAGAAACCGGTGTTTCGTCTTTCGGGTCTTTCAGGGCGCTATAAAAACTCTCTGCCTCTTTCTGCGTCACTCCGTCATAATAGTTACAAGCAGAAGTCAACACAAGATCTTCGCCATCTGCCTGGTTTACCCGTTTCGGCATAACAGTCGGATCGAAAATCACCGGAAACAGTTCGGCACAAAGTTGTTCGGCAGTCTGCCCTTTCGCCAACGGCAGCAACTTGGCATCTATACCGAGTACAGCCTGTTTCAAGAACTCCTGCGAGAAGTTGGGCACGAATTTCTCCGTACCATAGTGATGATAAATACCATTGGAGAACCATACCCTTTTCAGATACACCTCCATATTTTTAAAATCAGGCGTTGTTTTATCTCCCTGATAGTTTGTATATACTGCTTCGAGCATCCGACGGATTCTCAAATTATATTTTCCATTCTGGTCAAACAGAATATCCCTTCCCTCCAAAGCAGCCTCTGTCAGGTAATAAATCAGTTCCTTCTGTTTCAACGTCAGTTCCTCAAATCCGGGAACTTTATAACGCAATATCTGTAAATCAGCAAATTGTTCCACTGTATAATCAAATTTGTCTGCTTCAGCAGTTGTTGTTTTACTTCCTCCGCACGATGTTAAAAGCGTAGCGGCCACCGTCACTAAAATCAAATGTTTTTTCATAATGCTAGCATTGATTAATTAAAATGAGAAAAGGAATTATCTCCAAAATCTTTCATTTAGAGGTAATTCCTTTTGACTAATTTCGGAACGCGCAATTATTTCTTATTTTCGAGATGTTTTTTGCGATATCCATTAGGAGTCTCACCTACGTTTTTGTAAAATGCAGCGTAAAAAGATTGACGATTTGCAAAGCCAACCATAGCGCTAATCTCTTCCACATTTTTGTCTGCATAACGCTTGTCAGTCAATAAATGCAAAGCATCTTTTACTCTGTATTCATTCAACAGACAAGAATAGTTCATGCCGAAACGTGAGTTTACTACTGCAGAAAGGTAACGAGTGTTCGTTTTAAGCTCTTTCGCCAAGTCTTTCGCTGAATAGTCAGGATCCTTGTACTTCTTCTGTACAACGATAATATTCAGAATCTTGTCATACAACTCGTCTGCCAATTCCGGTCTGATTAATGACCTGTATGCAGCCTTTTTTTCTTTCTTTTCCCTCAAATTGTAGGGACGTTTTTTCGGAGTTTCTTCCGATTTTTTGTTCTCTAAATCACTCATTGAATTAACTGGTTAGGGTTTGTTCATTTGTTAATAATTGCTCATTTGCAACATAACATGTTACAAATGTCTTACTTTTTTTTTAAACACACAATTATTTTGTGCATTTTTTTTCTAATAAAACAATCAAAAACCTTGAAAAAGAGGGAATAAGCCCGAATAATAAGAAACTTTAACCTTTTTATATTTCATCTCGGAAACAGAAATCTACACACTGCGGGAATTGTCAAAGAAAAACGTACCTTTGCAGCCAGTTAAAAACAAGCGTCCATGAGAGAAACTCTAAAAAAGCACTTCGGATACGACAGTTTCCGCCCCCTGCAAGAAGATATAATACGCCACATCCTCGATAAAAAGGATGCATTAGTGCTAATGCCTACCGGTGGGGGAAAATCTATCTGTTACCAACTCCCCGCCTTGCTCAGTGAAGGTACTGCCGTTGTAGTATCCCCGTTGATTTCATTAATGAAAGACCAGGTAGAGGCATTGCTGGCAAACGGAGTTGCCGCCGGAGCGCTGAACAGCAGCAATGATGAAACTGAAAACGCCAACCTGCGCCGTGCCTGCATTGAGGGACGATTAAAGCTACTTTACATTTCACCTGAAAAACTGTTGGCGGAAAAAGACTATTTATTGCGAGATATGCATATTTCTCTGTTCGCTATTGATGAAGCCCACTGTATTTCGCAATGGGGACACGACTTTCGCCCGGAATACACTCAAATGGGAGTACTCCACCGGCAATTTCCGCAAGTGCCGATTGTTGCTTTGACTGCCACCGCAGATAAAATCACCCGCGGAGATATTATTCGCCAACTGCATCTTATCGAACCTCGCACCTTCATATCCTCTTTCGACCGCCCCAATATCAGCCTGACGGTAAAGCGCGGGTTCCAGGCAAAGGAAAAGAATAAAGCCATCCTTGAGTTTATTCACCGCCACGAGGGAGCAAGCGGAATCATTTACTGTATGAGCCGTAACAAGACGGAGACAGTAGCTCAGATGTTGCAGAAGCAGGGTATCCGTTGCGGAGTTTATCACGCCGGATTGTCCACTCAACAAAGAGACGAGACGCAGGATGATTTTATCAATGACCGGATTCAGGTGGTATGTGCCACGATTGCTTTCGGAATGGGTATCGACAAGTCGAATGTCCGTTGGGTAATGCACTATAACCTGCCTAAAAGTATAGAAAGTTTTTATCAGGAGATAGGACGCGCCGGACGTGACGGTCTGCCGAGTGACACTGTCTTGTTTTATTCATTGGGAGATTTAATATTGCTGACCAAGTTTGCCACAGAGAGCAGCCAGCAAAACATCAATCTTGAAAAGCTGCAACGTATGCAGCAGTATGCGGAAGCGGACATTTGCCGGAGAAGAATCCTGCTAAGTTATTTCGGGGAAACAACTACCGAAGACTGCGGCAATTGCGATGTTTGTAAAAATCCCCCTCAACGGTTTGACGGCACAGTCATCGTGCAAAAAGCGTTAAGTGCCATCGCACGTGCGGAACAGCAAATCAGTACAGGTGTATTGATTGATATTCTTCGTGGAAACTACTCCGCGGAAGTGACCGGAAAAGGATACCAGGAACTTAAGACTTTTGGTGCCGGGCGCGACATTCCACCTCGTGACTGGCAGGATTATCTGCTCCAAATGCTCCAACTCGGCTATTTCGAGATTGCTTATAATGAGAATAACCATCTCAAGATAACGTCAAGCGGAAGTGATATCCTTTTCGGAAGGGCTCAAGCTACATTGGCAGTTATCCACCATGAGGAAACAGCTACCCGAAAAGGAAAAAAGAAAAAAGTGGTTATCGCCAAAGAGCTTCCTTTCGGTGCGGCAGGCGGCGAAAGCGAAGATTTGTTCGAAGCATTGCGCGGATTGAGAAAACAGCTTGCCGACCAGGAAGGCCTGCCCGCCTATATTGTATTGTCGGACAAGGTCTTGCATCTGCTCAGTATTTCACGTCCTACCACTATTGAAGAGTTCGGAGAAATCAGCGGTATCGGGGAATATAAAAAGAGGAAATACGGAAAAGATTTCGTCAAGCTGATTAAGCAGTTCGTGGAATAAAAGAATAACATCACTTACACTGTTGAAGTTGCCCATGCAAATCGGCAGGTGGCACTCCCAAAGATATTGCTTTCTCAAAATCCGTTTTTGCCAATGCTTTCTTCTTTTGAGCCAGATAGATATTCCCGCGCAACAGATAGGCATCTGCCGATGACGCATCCAGCCGGATAGCTTCTTCCAAATCCACCAATGCCAAATCGTCGTGCTTCATCTCACGCTCCACGTCGGCACGGGCAATGTAAAGTGTTGCATCGTCAGGGCTTTCCACAATCATCTTGTTCAGAATCTCAAGAGCTTCACGGAATTTCCCTTCTTTCTGATCCAAGGTGGCCAGTCCGAGCCGACCGCTATAACTCTGAGGAGCAATCTCCAACAAACGGTTATAATCGATCCGTGCAGCCGGATAATCCCTGCGAACCACATAAATATATGCGCGCATCAACAACGCTTCCTTGTTCTTTTTATCCTCATCAAGCACCTGGCAGTAATCCGTGTAAGCCCTATCCGTCTTTCCCATCTCCATATAAATAGCGGCACGGTCAAGCAAAATAGGAACTGCCAACGGAGCAAAGTTCAGTGCAAAAGAATAAGATTCGAGCGCTTTGTCAAACTCTCCCATCCTACGCTGCACCAAGCCCAGATTAGAAAAAAGCAACGCATTCTTTGCATTCTTCGGTTCCATCTTCAAAGCCTTGATCAGAAGCTCTTCGGCTTGAGGAAGACTATCGTTCTCAATACATTCGATTGCTTTTTCAGACAACTGCTGATAAGTCTGCGCACAGATGGCAACCGGAAAACAAAAGAGTAATGCTATAATAATTCTTACCATATATAATTCGGGGTATAATTAATGAATCAATCCAACGGATACGCGTCAAATGCAAACAACTCGGTAGACAGATAACGCTCTCCCGTATCAGGTAACAACGCTACGATTTTTTTGTTCTTGAATTCCGGACGCTGTGCCAACTGACAGGCTGCATACACCGCCGCACCCGAAGATATTCCGGCCAGCAAACCTTCCGTAGTTGACAGCTCGCGTCCCGTACGAATCGCTTCATCATCGGGCACACCGATTACTTCATCCACCACAGAAGCATCATACAGTTTCGGAATAAAATTCGCCCCGATTCCCTGAATATGGTGTGGAGCTGCCTGCCCCCCTTCCAATATAGGAGACGCTGCCGGTTCCACCGCTACTATATAGACATTCGGGTTATGTCTCTTCAATGCACGGGCCACACCGCAAACCGTTCCGCCCGTACCTACTCCGGCAACAAAAACCGCCACTTCACCATCCGTATCCCGCCATATTTCTTCCCCCGTCGTACGCTCATGCGCAGCGGCATTGGCAGGATTCTCAAACTGTTGCAGAATCACCGCTCCGGGAATACTGTCGCGCAACTCCTCTGCCTTGGCAATGGAAGCAGCCATCCCGCCCGGTCCGTCCGTCAACACAATTTCCGCACCGAGTGCTTTCAACAGGTTCCGGCGTTCCAGGCTCATCGTCTCAGGCATGGTCAATATCAGATGATACCCTTTGATGGTAGCCACCATCGCCAGTCCGACACCCGTATTTCCACTTGTCGGTTCAATAATTGTTGCACTGGGCTTCAATGCTCCGCGTGCTTCAGCATCCTCAATCATCGAAAGAGCCACCCTGTCCTTCACACTTCCCGCCGGATTGAAAGACTCCAGTTTGGCAATAATATTTTGTTCGAGACCATACTTTTCGCTATAACCGGAAAGTTCCATCAAAGGGGTATTCCCCACTAAATCTGTCAGTTTCTTTGCGATCTTTGCCATTTCACTACTTCACTTTTGTCACATATCGGGCAAAGATATGGAAAAAAAGGTATGTTTTACATCACATCATAAGAAAGATAAAGAAAAGTATAGTAACTTTGTATCCGTTCAATCTTTTTAAGTTTACAGATATGAAAAAGAGAATCATACAATTTCTCACGACCTATTTTTTATTTGTTCTTCTATTCGTTCTTCAAAAACCGTTCTTCATGGTTTACTACCATGACCTATATAATGAGGTGTCTTTCGGCGATTATTTCAGTGTCATGTGGCACGGCCTGCCGTTGGACTTATCCCTCGCAGGCTATCTCACCGCCATTCCGGGACTGATACTCATAGCTTCCGCCTGGACCCAATCGCCCATCCTGCGGCGCATCCGCCAAGGCTACTTCGGATTAATCGCTTTCGTCATGGCTTGCCTCTTTATCATCGACCTGGGATTGTACGGTTTCTGGGGATTCCGTCTCGACGCCACCCCCATTTTCTACTTCTTCTCTTCGCCCAAAGACGCTATGGCAAGTGTCAGCTTCTGGTTTGTCCTGCTAGGCATACTGGCAATGCTTATCTATGCCGCCCTCTTATACTACATATTTTATATGGTACTTATCCGTGAAAGAAAACCGTTGAAAATACCTTACCGGCGACAAAATGTCTCTCTCGCACTCCTGTTGCTGACAGCCGCCCTTTTCATCCCTATCCGTGGCGGTTTCACCGTATCGACCATGAATCTGAGCAAGGTATATTTCAGTCAGGACCAGCGGATGAACCATGCTGCCATCAATCCGATATTCAGCTTTATGTATTCCGCCACCCATCAGACCAACTTCGACAAACAATACCGCTTCATGGATCCGAAAGTGGCGGACGAACTATTTGCAGAAATGACCGACAAACCTGTCGCAGCGACAGACAGCATCCCACAATTATTAAATACCCAACGCCCTAATATCATCTTTATCATTCTCGAAAGTTTCTCCACACACTTGATGGAAACTTTCGGCGGACAGCCCAACGTAGCTGTCAACATGGATAAATTCGCCAAAGAAGGCATCCTATTCAGTAATTTCTATGCCAACAGCTTCCGTACCGACCGCGGACTGGCATCTATCATCAGCGCTTACCCCGGACAGCCGAGCACCAGTATTATGAAGTATCCCGAAAAGACGGACAAACTTCCCTCTATCCCGCGCAGCCTGAAAAACGCTGGATATAGCCTGGATTATTATTACGGCGGAGACGCGGATTTCACCAATATGCGCTCTTATCTGATGTCTTCCGGCATCGAAAAGATTGTTTGCGACAAAGATTTCCCGCTATCCGAACGTACAGGCAAATGGGGAGCACATGACCATGTCTTGTTCCAACGCCTGCTGAAAGACATGAAGGAAGAAGAACAGAAAGAACCCTTCCTGAAATTTGTACAGACTTCAAGCAGCCATGAACCTTTTGAAGTTCCGTTTCACCGGCTGGATGATAAAGGGCTCAACGCCTTCGCATACGCCGACAGTTGCGTAGGCGACTTTGTCAAACAGTACAAGGAACTTCCACAGTGGAAAAATACCGTATTTGTACTCGTTCCGGATCATCAAGGAGTTTATCCGTATCCGATAGAAAATCCATTGGACGGACAGACTATTCCTCTCATTCTAATTGGAGGTGCAATCAAGGAACCCCGTGTTATAGATACTTACGCCTCACAAATAGATATTGCCGCCACCCTGCTTTCCCAACTGGGATTGCCGCACGATGAATTTACTTTCAGCAAGGATATCATGAATCCGGCATCTCCGCATTTCGGATACTTCACCCGCCCGAACTTCTTCGGTATGGTGACTCCCGAAAACCAGTTGGTATATAATCTGGATGCCAATACCGTACAACTCGATGAAGGCACGGAAAAAGGAGCAAACCTGGAAAAAGGAAAAGCCTTTCTGCAGAAGCTCTATGATGACCTTGCCAAACGATAGGAACAGTGAATAATAGAAGATTTATAAGGTAATATAGGACAATTTCCTATTCTTTATTGTATATTTGCGACGTCTAAAATTTAACAATAAAGCATGATGGTAAATACCGGCCTCATTAAAATCCTGTCAGAGATAGATACAAATATCTTCCTGTTTTTCAATGGTATCCACTCCCCTTTTTGGGATTACTTTATGACCTCCTTCACCGGAAAGATAATCTGGGTACCTATGTACGCTACCATCCTGTATATCCTACTAAAGAACTTTCACTGGAAAGCAGTCCTGTGTTATGTAATGGCTATCGCACTTACCATCACCTTTGCCGACCAAGTGTGCAGCAGCCTTATCCGTCCGGTTGTAGCCCGTCTGCGCCCCGCCAATCTCGAAAATCCGATTGTCGATATGGTATATATCGTAAACGGTTACCGCGGCGGAAGTTACGGATTCCCCTCCTGTCATGCTGCAAATTCATTCGGACTAGCCTTGTATGTGGTATTCACATTCCGCAAACGCTGGCTAAGTCTTTTCATCATAGCGTGGGCTGTTCTTAATTGCTATACCCGCATTTACCTGGGCGTACACTATCCCGGCGATTTACTTGTCGGCGGTATCATCGGCGGATTCGGCGGATGGATGTTCAGTACCATCGCTTATAAAGCGGCTGTATATTTAGAACCATCCACCCGCACAAGAAGGAATGAAATCAAGCAAACGTCAGTCACCATTTATGCAGGACTGCTGACGGTGCTCGGAATCCTTATCTATTCCACGATTAAAAGCTGGTAAAACATAGAGCTATCCTCAAACAGAAAGCCCGGCACCATTTCCGATGCCGGGCTTTCTGTTTTGCTTTATAAGACTTTCTCGATTACCAAAGTTTTATCAAGCCTTTTTGATATAGTCAACAATCCACTGTCCTACTTCTTTCGTACCGTACTTGGCACCACTGGCAACCTGAATTTCCGGTGTACGCACATTCTCGTCCAAAGAAGCATCTACCGCCTTACGAATCAACGCACCCTCTTCCTTCAGGTCGAAATACTCGAACAACATAGCCACGGAAAGAATCTGCGCCAACGGATTAGCAATGTTCAATCCCTTAGCCTGCGGCCATGACCCGTGAATCGGTTCGAATACCGGCGTACTTTCACCCGTAGAAGCGGACGGAAGCAATCCCATAGAACCGCTGATTACAGAACCCTCGTCCGTCAGAATATCACCAAATGTATTCTCGGTAACCATCACATCGAAGAATGCCGGTTCCTGAATCATCTTCATGGCAGCATTGTCCACAAACATATAATCAGTAGTTACTTCCGGATAATCGGGAGCCATTTCCTGTGCAATCTGACGCCACAGGCGCGAAGAAGCAAGCACATTCGCCTTATCCACCACGGTCAGATGTTTCCTGCGTTTCATTGCATATTCAAAAGCCACTTTCAGGATACGTTCGATTTCCGGACGGGTATAGTAATTAGTGTCATAAGCCTTGTCGTTATCCTGATACTTCTCTCCGAAATACATACCACCGGTCAATTCGCGGATACAGATAAAATCAGCATTCTCTACCAGTTCCGCCCGCAACGGAGATTTGTGAATCAGGCATTTGAATGTCTGTACGGGGCGGATATTAGCGAAAAGTCCCAGTTTCTTACGCATAGCCAGCAAGCCTTGTTCCGGTCGTACCTTTGCGGTAGGATCATTGTCAAATTTCGGGTCACCTACGGCAGAGAACAAAACCGCATCCGCGTTCTTACAAGCCTGATATGTTTCTTCCGGAAACGGATCTCCTACCTCATCAATGGCATTTGCGCCACAAATAGCATATTCATAACTTACTTTGTGACCAAACTTCTCGCAAACGGCACTCATCACATCTACACCTTGCACAGAAATCTCCGGTCCGATACCGTCGCCTGCTAATACAGCAATTTTAAAATCCATGTTATTTAATGTTTAGTTTATTAGTGATTAGTGATAAACCGAAGACCGTAGTACAATTCGCTCTCCGTCAATCATTAATCGTTAATCATTAATCGTTATTTTTCTCATATTCATCTTCTATGAGATTCAGCATCTTCATAGTAGCTTTGATGGCGGCTTCCGTCTGGTCGGCATCCAGTCCGCGGGTACGGAACACCTGTTCGTCGTAGCTCCATGTGATTACCGTCTGCACAAACGCATCCGTACGCCCACCGGGCGGGATTGTAACCGCATAATTGGTCAGCATCGGGAATTTACGTCCCAGCGTCACCTTATATATCTTGCGCAACGCACGAACGAAAGCGTCATACTGACCGTCCCCTCCCGAACTCTCTTCATATTCTTTTCCGTTGATTTCTATCTTCAACGTTGCCATCGGCTTCAAGCCGTGAGCAAGATTTACGAAATAACTCTTCAGCCTGACCTTCTCGCCTATCGAACCATGCTTCAACACATCGGAAACAATATACGGCAAATCTTCCTGAGTCACCAATTCCTTCTTGTCACCCAGTTCGATAATCCGCTCCGTCACCTTGCGCATAGCCTCTTCGTCCAGTTGCAGCCCGAGGTCTTCGAGGTTCTTTCGGATATTCGCCTTGCCGCTTGTCTTTCCCAACGCATATTCGCGCTTCCGCCCGAACCGTTCGGGGAGCAGGTCATTACAATACAGGTTGTTCTTATTGTCACCGTCAGCGTGTACGCCTGCCACTTGTGTAAAGACATTCTCGCCCACAATCGGCTTGTTGGCAGGTATCACGATACCTGAATACGACTCCACCACCCGACTGACATCGTTCAGACGGCTTTCGTCGATATTGGTCACCGCATTGAAATGATCTTTCAGAATAGCCTGCACGCTTGCGAGAGGAGCATTGCCCGCCCGTTCGCCCAGTCCGTTGATGGTAGTATGCAGCCCTTTGACACCACTCAATACCGCTGCCAGCACATTGCTCACTGCCAAATCGTAGTCATTGTGCGCATGAAAATCGAAATGAGTATTCGGATAGCGTTTCTTCATCTTCCGCATATACTCTATCACTTGCAACGGATTCAGGATTCCCAGTGTATCGGGCAACATGAAACGCTTGATGCTCGTCTCTTTCAGTCCGTCCATCAACTGGAACACATATTCGGGAGAATCCTTTATACCGTTACTCCAATCTTCCAGGTAGACATTGACAGTGATATCCTGTTCATCGGCATAATGCACCACATCGATAACGTCCGCCAGATGTTCTTCCGGGGTCTTTTTCAGTTGTTGCGTACAATGTTTCAGCGAACCTTTGCAAAGAAGATTGATGACACGGCAGCCGGCACGCTGTATCCAGTCCACCGAAGTATGACCGTCTACAAATCCCAGCACTTCCACTTTTTGAAGCAGATTACGCCGGGCCGCCCAGTCGCAAATCATCTTCACAGCTTCAAACTCGCCTTCCGATACTCGCGCCGAGGCAACTTCTACCCGGTCTACCTTCAAATCTTCCAATAGCAAACGGGCGATCATTAGTTTCTCATGAGGCACAAAAGATACTCCGCTGGTCTGTTCACCATCACGGAGCGTCGTGTCCATGACTTCTATTTTCACGCCTTCTTTTCCCATTCTTCTATTTTGTCTTTATTGCTCAGCAGAAAATCTATATCGTCCAATCCGTTCATCAGACAATGTTTCTTGTAAGCATTGATTTCGAAATGTTCACTTTTACCTGTCGCCTTATTGGTGATAGTCTGTTCGGGAAGATTCACTTCCACTTCCATCTTCGGATCCGCTTCAATCGAATCGAACAATTCCTGCAGGAACCCCTCGGAAACAACCACCGGAAGCACAAAATTGTTCAACTCGTTATTCTTATGAATATCGGCGAAGAAACTGGACACCACCACACGGAAACCATATCCGGCAATCGCCCAGGCTGCGTGTTCGCGGCTCGAACCGGAACCGAAGTTCTTTCCTGCCACCAATACCTGTCCGCCATAAGTAGGATTATTCAACACAAAATCCTTATTCAGAGTACCGTCGGCATTGTAACGCCAGTCACGGAAAAGGTTATCACCGAAGAATTTCTCTTCACGGGTAGTCGCTTTCAGGAAACGTGCCGGAATAATCTGGTCAGTATCTACATTTTCTAAAGGAAGGGGTACACAAGTACTTGTTATGATATTAAATTTTGTCTTAGCCATCTTGATATTTACTATTTAAAGATTTACTATTTACGATTGGAATCACATCAGTTCTCTCGGATCAGTAATCACACCCGTCACTGCCGCAGCAGCCGCTACGAGCGGACTTGCCAGCAATGTGCGGGCTCCCGGTCCCTGACGGCCTTCAAAGTTACGGTTACTCGTAGATACCGAATACTTCCCTGCCGGAATCTTGTCATCATTCATCGCCAGACAAGCGGAACATCCCGGCTGGCGGATAGCAAAACCGGCTTCCGTCAATATCTTATCAATACCCTCTTTGCGAATCTGCGCATCTACCATCCAAGAACCCGGAACCAGCCACGCAATCACATTTTCCGCTTTCCTGCGACCTTTCACCAAAGAAGCGAACGCGCGGAAATCTTCGATACGACCGTTCGTACAAGCACCCAGGAATACATAGTCAATCTTCTTGCCCAGCAAAGACTCGCCCGGCTCGAACCCCATATAATCCAGTGATTTCTTGAAAGAAATCTGTGCGGCTTCTCCCATACCCTCAGTAGTAGGGATATGCTGAGTGATGCCCATACCCATTCCCGGATTCGTTCCGTAAGTAATCATCGGCTCGATGTCGGCCGCATCGAAACGGACTTCCTTATCAAATACAGCATTATCGTCACTCTTCAATGTTTTCCAATATGCTACTGCCTTTTCCCATTCTTCTCCCTTCGGAGCATTCTCACGACCTCTGATATACTCAAAAGTCACTTCGTCGGGAGCAACCATGCCACCACGCGCACCCATTTCAATAGACAAGTTACAGAGAGTAAGACGTCCTTCCATTGTCAGATTGCGGATAGCCGAGCCGGCATATTCCACAAAGTATCCGGTGGCACCGCTTGTAGTCATCTTAGACATCATATACAAAGCCACATCCTTTGCAGTCACTCCCTTGCCCAATTCACCGTCCACAGTGATACGCATTGTTTTCGGCCGAGACTGGAGAATGCATTGTGATGCCAACACCATTTCCACCTCACTCGTTCCGATACCGAAAGCGATTGCTCCCATAGCACCGTGAGTGGAAGTATGCGAGTCGCCGCAAACGATTGTCATTCCCGGCAGTGTCAGACCACGTTCCGGACCTACCACATGGATAATGCCATTCTTGGGATGCATCATGCCGTAGTGTGTCAGGCCGAAGTCTTTCGCATTCTGCGTCAGCGTATCCACCTGAGTCTTGGAAACCGGATCTTCAATCGGTTTGTCCTGATCGTGAGTGGGCGTATTGTGGTCGGGCATACAGAATACCTTTTCCGGGCGTAACACCCCGATTCCGCGTTCACGCAATCCGGCAAAGGCTTGCGGGCTCGTTACTTCATGACAATATAAACGGTCGATGTAAAGCTGTGTAGGACCATCTTTCACGGTAGTTACCACGTGGGCATCCCATATCTTATCAAATAATGTATTCATCTGTTTATTTACTATTTTACTAATTACTATTTTCTGTTTTAACCAATCTCTGTAATGTTGATACGAGTGTCAACCTCTTTTTTTTACGACTTGAATTTGTTGATACAGTCAATATAGGCTTCTACGGAAGCGGCGATAATATCCGTATTCGCACCAAATCCATAATAAATCTGGTTATCGTATTCCACCTGCATATGAACCTTACCTACATCATCGCTTCCCTTGCTGATAGCCTGAATAGTAAATTCTTTCAATGTCATGTGGCGGTCTACAATCTTCTTCAATGCTTTGATAGCAGCATCTACCGGACCGTTACCACTGGCGCAACCTTCAAACTTCTCACCAGCGATATTCAATCCCAGGCTGGCTACCGAACGAACACCGACACCACTTGTCACCTGCAAGTATTCCAGTTTGATGCGATGGTTCTGACTGCGGTCTGCACCTGCCAATACCAGAATATCATCATCATTGATGTCTTTCTTCTTATCAGCCAGTTTCAAGAACTCCTCGTAAACTTTATCCAGTTTCTCCTGGTCTAATTGGACACCTAAGATAGTCAGGCGGTTCTTCAGAGCAGCACGTCCGCTACGGGCAGTCAATACGATTGAATTATCATCAATACCTACATCGTGCGGGTCGATAATCTCGTATGTCTGCACATTCTTCAATACACCATCCTGATGGATACCCGAAGAGTGAGCAAAAGCATTGCGGCCTACAATAGCCTTATTCGGCTGTACCGGCATATTCATCAGGCTGGATACCATACGGCTGGTCGGATAAATCTTCTGAGTATTGATATTTGTCTGAATATCGATCTCGTGGTGACTCTTAATAATCATAGCGATTTCTTCGAGCGCAGTGTTACCGGCACGTTCGCCAATACCGTTGATTGTAACTTCCACCTGACGGGCACCATTCAAGACACCTGCAATTGTGTTTGCAGTTGCCATACCCAAATCGTTGTGGCAGTGAGTAGATATAATTGCATTATCAATGCCGTCTACATGGTCAATCAGGTACTTAATCTTGGCACCATATTCCGAAGGCAGACAGTAACCGGTCGTATCCGGAATGTTCACCACCGTAGCACCGGCTTTAATAACAGCCTCCACCACACGTGCCAGATATTCATTATCCGTACGGCCTGCATCTTCTGCATAAAACTCTACATCATCGACAAAACGGCGGGCATATTTCACAGCAGCTACCGCACGTTCGATAATCTCCTCACGGTTTGAATTGAATTTATATTTAATATGTGAATCGGAAGTACCGATACCGGTATGAATCCGTTTATGCTTTGCAAATTTCAATGCATCTACAGCCACATCAATATCTTTCTGAACGGCACGGGTCAGGGCGCAGATAGTAGGCCAGGTCACTGCTTTAGAAATTTCAATTACTGAGTTAAAGTCACCCGGGCTTGAAATAGGGAATCCGGCTTCAATCACGTCTACTCCCAGCGCTTCCAATGCCTTTGCTACCTGAATCTTTTCCACTGTGTTCAACTGGCATCCCGGAACCTGCTCGCCATCCCTAAGGGTGGTATCAAAAATAAATAACCTATTGTCCATATTCTTATTATATTATGTAATTATTAGCATTAAAAAAAGCCTTTCACACTTGGAAGTGAGAAAGGCTTTCGTATATCTTCATTATACACATTTACGCGCAGCACTCACTTCCACTAACCTTTGATAGTAGAATAATAATACCGCATAGTAGAATATGTATAAACATCTGATTCATTTCTTGTCTCTTTTTATAGTTTGACGGTGCAAAGGTAGAGATTATTTCGTTACCACCAAATAAAACGTTACTTTTTTATCGGATAAAATTTCATTTCATAAGTTAAACCCTACTATAATCTAAAATATATCACTAACAGAAGAGTGTATTCCATCAAACAAAAAGAGGGAACAGAGTGTTTGATTCACTCTGCCCCCTCTTGTCTTATTGGTCTAAATCAATAGATTACTTCTTATTGCAGCATTCTTTCTTTTCTGCGCAATCAGCTTTCTTACCGCAATCTGCTTTTTTATCACAAGCAGCAGCACAAGAATCTTTAGCCTGGCAGCAAGAATCAGCTTCTACGACAGCAGCTTCTACAGTTTCTACTGTTGTTGCTTCGCCTTCAGCAGCAGCGTTAGTGGTTTTGTTACCAGTACAAGACATCATTGCAAAAGAAAATGTTACGGCTACAGCAGCCAAAAATAATTTAGTTTTCATACCTTCAAATTTGCTTTAAACGTTTAATAAAATAATTGTCGGTGACAAATATAGCTAAATTTTCTCAGACTACCAAAAAACAGAAATCCCCTTGACTCCTAATGAATCAAGGGGACTCTTCAAAAACGGCGGCTACCTACTCTCCCACTGTTACGCAGTACCATCGGCGTGACGAG
>ERZ780168.2198-NODE-2198-length-17895-cov-5.845404_pt1 | contig 17895 bp, 15 predicted proteins | sample MGYA00510981_ERZ780168 | MGnify/ENA primary metagenome ERZ780168 (study PRJEB29588, sample SAMEA2158769) | human gut metagenome | biome: human gut; feature: human-associated habitat; material: faeces | place: Denmark | collected 2008/2010 ...
TACACTTGATAAGGCGTTCCATCAGAACTGTGGAGCCGTTTTCCAGCGTTGCCTTTCCAAGGGTATCCGGTAGTGCTATTTTTGAAGACAACATGAGTGAATTATCTTCAAAACTAATGACGGTTACATCGAATTGCTCATTACCAATTTTTAATTTGCAAGGAGTATCAGCAGGAAGATTAGGTAGGTATTCCACATCGAAACGATACCAGTATTCCCCGTTACGCCCTTCCATTTTCTGACCATTGTTTAGGAGTGTAGATGAAGCACCGCTTTTCTTTACTTCATCAATTTCTTCTTCTAATGCTTGGCGAAACTCACTTAAACGTCCATTTAGCGGTATTTTTTCAGGACGCATATTGCTCTCTTTGGGCTTCATATAAACAGTCACGCTTTCAGTCGATGATTTTATGCAGAAAAACATACACTTTAGAATATATTATAATGGGTTTTACAAGTGATGACAATACTGATGTGACGGGAAATGCGATTGCTTCAATATAGTGTTGGTATGAAAAATGGGGCTTTCCTTTGCGGAAAGCCCCATCAACTGGCTGACCACTATCCATTACCCGTGGTCAAGATGTCTCTTGGTATCGATCCCCAAGCGGATGCAGGTGTCAGTTCATGACCTAATAATCCGTCGCTGAAGCGTCTCTCGATCCCGGTGATTCTGCCGGATTTCGCTGGCGTGCTGCTCGTTGTATTCGTGCTCGTATTCGTACAACGGGCGCGTCATGGGGCGTATGACGCCGGACTTGCGTTCGCCGGACGAGGCGATAACCGCCGTGTACAGGCTGAGCTGCTCGGTATATCCCGGCGTACCTTCCACCTGATATTTTCCTTGCAGGCAGATGGACAGTACGCCGAGGCCGATCACGCTTGCCATATCGGGCGAAGTCTGGCTGTGCTCTGCAACGGCTGCGGCATACAAAAGGCAACGAAGAAGAATAGAATACGAAAAAGAGAGCTAACCAACAATTCCTGTCAGTTAGCTCTCTTTTCTATGCAATGATGGGAAAATGTTGCCACAGCGTTGCCACAACGACTTTTGAACCTTGATTTTTCTTTGTATTGTTAGAAAAATCGGAGGGCGATTCTTATTCCCACTCGGCAAAGGGAACTATTTTCTAAACATATTTGTTTAGAAAATCAGCGGATTTCGACCGATTTTTGTGAAAAATCGGCTCGTTTATCCTGAAAATGAAATTGTTTTGGTAGCGGAAAAGTAGCGTGTCAAATTGACCTCGAAAATGGGGGCAATTTGAGGGGGTCTCTATGCGTCCATTGTACCGGGAGACAGCACGAATGTCAAGCCAAAAGATGAAGGACGAGCGAAAAAGTTGTTACCGCGTATGACGAGTCACGAAAGAAACGAAAGTTTATATGCGGACATTTATGCGGACGTTTATCGGGACTTCTTGGGCACGACCCAGCGTCCGGTCTTGTTGGAACCCTCGCGACGAAGCCTGTTTTGCGCCTTCAAAGATGCAATCAGACGGCGAATTTGGCGGTCGCTCAGACCGAGATGCTCTGCCATGACGGGAATGGTCATGCGCGGATCGGACTTGAGCAGAACGAGCAGTTGATCTTCCGGCGATTTGATATGCTGCTTCACATAGACGTTTTTCAGCGCTTCGAGAATCATTTCGAGCATGAACTCGATGAATACGGTTGCGCTGCCCTGTGTGTTGGCGGCGTTCAAGGCGGCATAATAGTCGGCTTGATGCTCCAGAATCATGGATTCAATCGGCAGATAGGTGAAGATAGGCTCCCATTTGCGCAGAATCAGCGTTTGCCAAAGCCGCCCAGTTCTGCCGTTTCCATCCGCAAAAGGATGGATGAACTCAAATTCATAATGAAAGACGCAGGAAGCGACGAGCGGATGCGCAGTCGTGTTTTGCAGCCATTCAAAGAGCTGATGCATGGCCTCCGGGACATATTGGGCGGGCGTACCGGCATGAATGAGCTGATCTCCTGCATAAACGCCGACACCTGTATTGCGGAACGTACCTGCGCCCATGACGAGCCCATCCATCATAACACGATGGACTTTGAGCAGATCGTCGATGGAGTACGGATCGAGCGTCGGAAGCAAATCATAGGCTCGAAAAGCATTTTGCACTTCCCACACTTCCTGCTGCGGGGCGAGAACGCGCTTACCGTTCAGCAGCGCCGTCACCTGATCGAGCGTCAGGCTGTTATGCTCAATCGCCAGCGAAGAATGAACGGAACGGATGCGGTTGGCGCGATGCAGTTGTGGTTGAGCAGACAGATTGCCGCGTACCGTGATTTCTTTGACCGTCGCTGCAATTTCGGTGGAAAGGCGGAGGATTGCGTCCGTCAGTTGATAGGGCGGGGTATAGGTGCTCATGGGAATCGCCTCGATGGATTCAGAATTTCAGATTCGACTTCGTCCAACGTGTAAGAGCTGGGCAAGGTTTTGTAGGCTTCCAGACTTTTTCGATAGGTTTCAAGGTCAAATTCATCTTCGATCCGTTCAAGTACACAACGACGAATCAGTTCGGAAACGGAGAGACCTTTTTCGGTTGCATATTGGCGGATTAAAGCGGCATCGGCAGCGGGAAGATGAAGGGTGAGGGTGGTCATGGAATCGACCTCCTAAGAGCGTTGGCATAGTGTGTATCAGAACTTCGCCCGCCCGATACCGAAAAACTTCTCAAAGAAAGCCTTGAGCTTATCAATAACGCCTTGCTTTTTCTGCGCACGTCCGCCGCCAAAGCGGGAAACGGGCGGCATCAAGCTATCAATATCCGTGCCGGTGGTCTTGATTTCACCGTCGCGAAAAGCATTTTCAAGGAATTTGCGCGTTTCCGGCTCTTTGAGGTGTTCCTCTTGAATAAGCGCGATCAATTCTTTCTCGCGTTCAGTGGACACGAAGTCATTCCATTCATTCAGAACATCGTCAACGTCGTTGATTCCGGCGATAAACGAATTGATGAGCTGCTTTTTGCTGCGCAGTTCGGGGCTGGAATCGACGGCTTTTTGAATGGAAACCAGAATCTCCGCATCGCTGCAATGAGAATCATGGTATTTTTTGACCAGCATCAGAATGTAGTCAATGTTGATTTCGATTTGACGAATCAATTCGATTTCAAAGACAATGTCGTTTGTAATATCCTCTTTGCCGACTTTAGGCTGATGAATCCATTCATCGCGCAGATCCTGATAGCGACCGAGATAATCCTGCATATCGCGTTCGGAAAGAATTTCCCTGCCAGAAAATTCATCGAAGGAGGAAAGCAGGTTGCGCATACGCAGAATAGAACCAAAGAGAAGAATGAAATCCTTCTGGCGTTTTTCACCGATGATCTGTGGCTCGGCGAGCGGGAACTTGGTTTCTAAATCTTCGATCATCGCGGCATAACCCGGATGGTCTTTGCCGTCTTTATCGACATAGCCGTTATAATAATCGTCGAAGCGGTGCATCAACACAACGCCGCCTGCTTCTTTGTCGCCAAAGAGCGAAATGGCGGAATCCACGCGCTTTTGCAGATTGCGGAAACAGACGATATTGCCGAATGTCTTAATGCTGTTGAGGATGCGGTTTGTGCGGCTGAACGCCTGAATCAGCCCGTGCATTTTGAGGTTTTTATCGACCCAAAGCGTATTGAGCGTGGTTGCGTCAAAGCCTGTCAGGAACATGTTGACGACAATCAGCAGATCCAGCTCCTTGTTTTTCATGCGCAGGGAAACGTCTTTGTAATAATTCTGGAATTTGTCGGCATCCGTACTGTAATTGGTGTGGAACATGGCGTTGTAATCCCGAATGGCTTCATCCAGAAAATCGCGGCTGCTCTGATCCAGACCGTTGGTATCTTCGGAATTTTCTTCGCCCAATATACCGTCGGATTCCACGGCTTCATTGGCGGCGTAACTGAAAATCGTCGCGATGCGGAGTTTTTTCGTTGGATCGGCTGCCATCTGACGCTTGAATTCATTGTAATACAGACGCGCCATCGGAACGGATGCGACGGCAAAGATGGAGTTAAAGCCGCTCAGCCGCTGCGCGTGCTTCACCTCCTCGACTTTGCCGCGCGCGGAGGAAGCGACGTCGCTGATGTTGGTCAGGGTGTTGAACATATAGGTTTTATCGCCGCGATAGGTCTTTTGATCGAAGTGATCGAGGATATACTGCGTGACCTGCGAGATGCGCTGCGGCGCCATATAAGCGCGTTCACGGTCGATATCCCAAACCTCTTCGTCCGCCATGTTGTCATCCTTGTCCATCGTCTTGATGTAATCCACGCGGAACGGCAAAACGTTTTTGTCATTGATTGCGTCTACGATGGTATAGGTGTGCAGCCGGTCGCCAAACGCCTGCTCGGTCGTAACGAGGGGCGTTTCACCTCTGCCGGGGAGGATAGGCGTGCCGTCTGCGCGGCGAATGATGCGTTTGCTTTGCGGCTTTCCGGCGTTGGCGGGGAAAATCGGCGTACCCGTGAAGCCGAAAAGGTGATAATGCTTGAAGCAGCGTTTGATGGCTCGATGCATATCGCCAAACTGACTGCGGTGGCACTCGTCGAAGATCATCACGATATGCTGATTGTAGATCGGATGTTCGGCTGTACGGCGGATGAATGTTGACAGCTTTTGAATCGTCGTGATGATGATGTGCGCGTTCGGGTCGCCGAGCTGACGACGGAGAACGGCGGTCGAAGTGTTGCTGTTCGCCGCGCCTTTTTCAAAGCGATCGTATTCCTTCATGGTCTGATAATCCAGATCCTTGCGGTCTACGACAAAAAGCACCTTGTCGATATACGGCAGCATGGATGCTTGACGCGCCGTCTTGAAGGAGGTCAGCGTTTTGCCGGAACCGGTCGTATGCCAGATATAGCCGCCGCCCGCAATCGTGCCGGATTTCTTATAATTATGGGCGATTTCGATGCGGTTCAAAATGCGCTCGGTTGCCGTGATCTGATACGGACGCATGACGAGCAGCAGCTTTTCCGATGTAAATACGCAGTATTTGGTCAGAATATTCAGCAGCGTGTGCCGTGCGAAGAACGTCCGCGTGAAGTCCACCAGATCGGGAATGGGACGGTTTTGCGCGTCCGCCCAGAAGGACGTGAACTCAAAGCTGTTGCTGGTTTTTCCCTTGCGGGTCGAAGCGGATTTTGCGCCTTTGATGGCGTTGTTGCGGGTACTGTTGGAATAATATTTGGTATTCGTTCCGTTGGAAATGACGAAGATTTGCACATACTCAAACAGTCCGCATCCTGACCAGAAGGAATCGCGCTGATAGCGGTCGATCTGGTTGAAGGCTTCCCGAATGGGAACGCCGCGGCGCTTGAGCTCGATGTGTACCAGCGGCAGACCGTTGACCAGAATCGTCACATCATAGCGGTTATCATGCCGCGCGCCGTCGCCCTGCTTGACCGTATACTGGTTGATGACCTGCAAACGGTTGTTGTGGATGTTTCGCTTGTCAATTAGCGTCACGTTTTTCGTTGTGCCATCGTCGCGTGTCAGCACCTGCACGTTGTCTTCCTGAATCTTGCGCGTCTTTTCAACAATATGCTCGTTCGGATTGGCGACCGATTCCGCCAGAAATCGCGACCATTCCGCATCCGTGAAGGTAAAGCCGTTCAGCGTTTCGAGCTGTGCGCGCAGATTGGCGAGCAAATCCGCTTCCTTGTGGATGGGCAGATAGGTATAGCCCTGCTCGCAAAGCTGACGGATAAACTCCGTTTCCAGCTCGGCTTCGCTCTGATAAGCGTCGGAACGCTTTTGCGCGGGTTCGTAGGTCGTGACGACGGTGTTTTCCGTGGTTTCGGCGACGATGTTGAAGTACGGCATGATTATCACTTACTCTCTCGATTATTTTGCATAATCCTACGGATATCGGTGTAATTGGCAACATTCTCAAACACGGTACAGTCAAGCCAATGAGGCTTTTTAAGATAGTTCAACTGAATATTATAAAGTATTTGATGAATACGTTCTCGAAGCACTTCATTTGAAAAATCAAGCGCGTAGAAGTGCAGACCATTGACATGCTGATCAACAATATAATGTTTTTTTTCAGACAAAAATGGTAGATGCTTCATATTGACAAGATACACATCAAACCAAACCGTATCATATGAAACGGAAATTTCAACATGTCCAATAATATAATTGTATTTCCAAACACACTTCGGATAAAAGAAGCCTGTATTTTTAAGTTGATCGTAATTCTGGATTTTTGATGCAACTGCCTCATCCCATTTTTTGTTAAAACATTCTTCAGACATTGAATAGATTGGAATATCAAAGATGGTCGTTCTAATCATTATTTTTTTCCTCAAAGGTTAACAACTTATCGCGGTAGTATTCATATTGCTGTTGACGGGCTGCGATTTCGGCAGGCAATCCGGTAGAGAGATCGTTGCAAAGGGTATCGAAGCGGTCGAGAATGGAAGCAATTCGATTTTGTTCAGGAAGTGTAGGGAGAAGAACTTTTATCGAACCCATGACGTTGCTCATAAGTTTTGCATTTCCCATTCCGGAACTGACGTATTTTTTTGCGGTAATGCTTAAATAATGATATAGATAACGAATATTAACGCGAGAAGAATCTACCTCTAATAGACCACAAACATTGGTAATGTTGAATTTACCTTTCCGATAGAAAACGGTACCCGCATTAGCTCCGTCGGTAGTCCAAGTGAGATATTCACCATCATACATATATGAGTCAATAGCACCGAATACGCCGTCATTTTCTGTTTGGGAAGAGTAAACTGGATAGATGCCGGGGTGATCGCGCATATCTGATTTAGAAATCACTTTTCCACGAGAAATTTTGCATACATCCGATATAGAAGTACAGTGATAACCATTGACATAGAGCAGAAGTTTAATTATGCTCTGTCTGTCTGTCTGTCTGTCTGTCTGTCTGTCTGTCTGTCTGTCTGTCTGTTATATTATCTATATTCTTGAAGGACAGAAGCAAATCTCGATAATACTCATACTGCTTTTGGCGAGCTGAAAGTTCCGCTGAAAGTTCCGCAGAAAGCTCCGCAGTCAGACGTGTAAAGTTGTCTAAGATGCGGACGATTTCACGCTGGATTTCGAGAGGGGGGAGGGGAAGGCAAATATTCTCAATAGAAGGAATACTGGCATGAACCACTTTGCTCTTAACTTTACCTAAGCTTTTTTGTTTTCGAGCATCGGAAGTAGCAAGCGCATACGATAAGTATTTGGGATCTTGCGTATGCTTTAGAACTACAATATCGCCGCCTGCAAGACATTTTTCGTACCCAATATATGCAGTGGATTTCGCAATATCTTCGACACTTTCTCCCGTGATTGCGAACAGAATATCTCCATGTTCAAAATATTTAGGAGAGGGGACATTCTCGATGTGTGTATGTGAAATACATTCATCAAACCATATTCCATAACTGGTATATATTTCGCCGTAGCGAACGCAAGGAATACCATCAGATGTAACCTGATCCCTTTTGATACCAGAACCTCTGAAGATGTCTGTAGCGATATCTTTGATTTGTTTATATTCAACGCCGTTCGGACAATAGGCATCTATAAGTTGCTGTAACTTATTCATTTGATTCACCTTCTTCGACGAGCTGTCTGGCGCGTTCACTTAAGCCCCAGTGCCTATTTTTGAGATCGGTTTCTCTGACTTGACCAGAAAAAAGGTCGATGATACATATGTAATCTAATGTAAACAAATAAATGGTGGAGTATTTCTTTTACATAATGTTAGTTTTTTGAAATTCATAGACCAAATTTTCAATATATTCTCTGATATAAAATGTTTCGAAGTAAATATATAAACGATAGTCGGATAAATCTAGATATCCAGAGCGGTTTAATTTTCTGACTTTTGTTGAAAAGATTGAAATAAGAGATTGATAGATTTTTTCAATCGAATAGCTGCTTCCCGGAAGGAACACGCCATAATCTGTATAACGTCCTCCCAATTTTTCGATACGCTGGATATCTCTCTTTCTGTTGCAAGAACTGCCGTATGTGATTCTGCTGCTTAATGAGAGAATTTCTCTTTCTTTTTTTGAAGTTGCGTTGGTGACTTCTATTCCGATTTTATGTTGGGTGTCTATTAGGTCGGGCTTGTCTTTTATTTCGAGATTGTGAAATAGCTCTGGAAAGAATGTCTCTAAAATAACTTTGGCATAACATTCGTCATAATCAAGCTTTGTATGACAAGGGAGCGGCTTATTTTTTTCAATCTTCTTCATATAGTCTTCCTTGCAAGCGTATTATCCTTCAATCTCCGCAATAATCTTCGCAATTTCCTTCCGCAAAATGTCTTCCCGCTTGACGATTTCCTCAATCTCCGCATTGAGCTTCACAATATCAATCTTTTCCCGCGTGTCCTCAGCTTCAACATAGGTGGACACCGAGAGATTGTAGTCATTTCCAATGATTTCGCTCTGCTGCGCCAGATGCGAAAAATGCGCAATTTCCTTGCGTTCGGCGAACGTGGAAACGATGCGGTCGATGTTTTCGCTCGTGAGTTTGTTGTTGTTTGTGACCTTGATGCACTCGGCGGATGCGTCGATGAAAAGCACCTGATTATCCGGTTTACCCTTCTTCATCACCATGATGCAGGTTGCGATGCTTGTGCCGAAAAAGAGGTTGCTGGGCAGTTGGATGATGCAGTCGATGTAGTTGTTGTCAATCAAGTATTTGCGGATTTTTTGCTCTGCGCCGCCGCGATACATGATGCCGGGGAAACAGACGATAGCCGCCGTTCCGTTGGCGGCTAACCAACTGAGGCTGTGCATGATGAACGCCATGTCCGCCTTGCTCTTCGGCGCAAGCACACCGGCAGGGGAGAAGCGCGGGTCGTTGATGAGCAGCGGATTGTCATCGCCCGCCCACTTGATTGAATACGGCGGATTGGAGACGATCAGCTCAAACGGCTCGTCGTCCCAGTGCTGCGGTGCGGTCAGCGTGTCTTCGCAGGCGATGTTGAATTTGTCAAAGCCGACGTCATGCAAATGCATGTTGATGCGGCAAAGGTTGTAGGTCGTGATGTTGATCTCCTGCCCAAAGAAGCCGTTGCGGATAGCGTCGCGCCCCAACACTTTTTCAGCTTTGAGCAGCAACGAGCCGGAACCGCAGGCAGGGTCGTAAACCTTGTTGATTTCGGTTTTGCCGACTGTACCGAGACGGGTCAGCAGCTCAGAAACATCTGCTGGAGTGAAAAATTCGCCGCCGGATTTGCCCGCGTTGCTGGCGTACATGGTCATCAGGTATTCGTAAGCATCGCCAAAAGCGTCGATGTCGTGATCCTGCACATCGCCCAGATTCATCGCCGCTACGCCGCGCAGCAGCTTGACCAGCTTTTCGTTGCGCTTGGCGACGGTTGCGCCGAGTTTGTTACTGTTCACATCGTAATCATCGAACAAGCCGACAACGTTGGCTTCGGATGGCGTGCCCTTTGCAGATGCTTCAATGTGGCGGAAGATGCCTTCCAGCGTTTCGTTCAGGTTTTCGTCATCCGCTGCGCGATCCAGCACATTCCAAAACAATTCGCTCGGCAGGATAAAGAAGCCCTTTTCCTGTACAAGCCCATCCCGTGCGCCTTCGGCTTCTTCGTCGCTTAATTTGGCATAGTCAAAATCCGGATTGCCTGCTTCGATTTCGCCTTGATTGATATAATTCGCCAGATTCTCGGAAATATAGCGATAGAACATGGTGCCAAGCACATAGTTCTTGAAATCCCATCCGTCTACCGCGCCGCGCAGTTCGTCGGCAATCGCCCAGATCGCACGATGCAGCTCGTCGCGTTCCTGTTCCTTCTTGGTGTCCACCATGTCCGCTTCCTCCATTGCCGTCGCTTGGGACGGACTTATATATGTTGTTTTTAGTATATCACAGCTGGTTCGGGGTTTCAATTTGGGAAGGGAAGATGGGATAAAGAAAAATGCACGCTCACGGGAGCGTGCGGGGAAAGATGGTTATTATGCAATATGTTTTTTGATGATAGAATAGGCTTCATTAAGATAATACGCGTTTAGACCATAGTCTGTTTGAGATACAAGCCGCCGTGTCGTGACTTTATAGCCAAGATAAGTGTTGGAAGTGCTGTAATTACCAATGTAAACGTCAGGAGGCGCGCCGAATTGTCCATGCGTTATATCAATGATAGTATTGTTTATTTCAAGCCAGGCATGTGCATCGTTCATATTTTTTGTTCCGGAAATATAGAAGGGCTCAGGAAGATGATGTTCTAAAAAGAATCGAGATAAAAGTTCAGAACAGTCGCTACAGCAACCCTTGGGATAAAAATAAAAGGCAGGATAGCGTTTCAATTCCTTAGAGGAATCATCAAGTGCCTTCCGAAAAAGATGAGCAAGCCGAGCATATTCCTGAATAGAAACGTTAGAAATCATGGATGTCCCCCCTTCATGGAAAGACGAAAACAGGATGCAATTTCTTCTGCGTATTCTGACAATTCAGAGTTTTTTAAGCGCTTAACAAAGTGTTTTTGGAATGCAGCACCTTCTATATGGTGGCATATTTCATATACATATACGACTGAAATCACGAAATACAACTGGTTTTTTAAAAAATCCATACTCAGTTGGTTATAATAATCCGCATCAACGGGAATTAACTTGATATGTGTGAATTCGGAAAAGCCGTTTATGAAATTAAAGTATTTACGATAATATTGTTGGAGAACCTGCCATATTGAAAGCTTGTCATCGTATTGAAGTGCTGCTTTTGCAGATTGGCTTTTGAACTTGACCTGAATAAGCATATGAGTAGCCTCTAACGTTTGATCCAGAAGGTGACAGATTTGGTGGTAGCGTTGCAAATCACCTTCGGTAGAATAAGGGAATTGTCCGTTCACAAATGATTCTCCTTTCAAAATAATGTATGCATATAGATATGATAATCATTTTGAAAATATGAAACATTTATGAATTTTGCCGCATTGCCTTGAAATTTGAAAAAAAGCGCAACTTAATCCTTATTTTCCAGCAACCTCATCGCCCTTTTCCGAACCTGTTCCTCCATGAGCTTGAGTCTCTTGGGCGGCAGATTATACCGCACATGCCGCTTAAACCGAAATCCCAGCAGCTTTCGGAGCTGTTCCCGGTTTTCGTCGGTCATAAAGCGTTTGGCGGTGGCGAAAAAGTCGTCGTATACGCACGGAACGAGGGTGTCGATGTATTGTTGAAATGCTTCTGCGCTTTCGTAATCCTCCGGTCCGGCTTGATTGAACAGGGAATTTCCGTGGTCAAAGAGCGGGGTGGGCGCGGCGATGGTGTTGGTTTTGTTGTCGATCATAAAGCCGAAATTGCCGTAGTGCCTGTCTGTGTTGCAGATCACAGCGTCAAACACCAGCATATCGCGGAAAGCCTTCTGGAACGGTTCGCCAAGTTTTTCATAATAGGCGGCAACCGCATCGAAACCGCCTCTTTGCACCAGATTGCCGATGGGCATATAGGCGTGGTCGATGTCGGTAAACAGCTCGCAGGTGGAACAGAGCCGACCTTTCCATTGCGACAGACCGTATGGAATCGCGTCAATCCCCATGGCGGCGGCGACCTGCGCGGCGTAGTATTCGCAATATGGCTCTGCGCCCGTGTTGTAGCCGCCGTCTGTGCCGCCCTTGTACAGCGTGACTTTTCCGCTGATTCTGCGCCAGCACTTGGGCAGCATACCGTTTGTCGTAAATTCCGGGCTGGAAGCCAGCGACGAGCGGTTGCTGCTTCCGTAGCCGGTGAAGGCGATGAGCGCCAGCACTTCGCTGAAACGGTTTTCAAAGAGGTTGTACTTTTCAAAGGTGCCTTCAAAGCTTTCTTCGACGACCCAATAGCTGTCATCCACGGAAAGCCCTTTGCAGAGTGCGAGAATCCCCATCGGGCGGTTGGCGTTCAATCCGCATTTTGCCAGAAGCCGATTGACGTAGGCGCGGTTGCGGGGAATGGTGCGGCGGCGCATCCAACGGCTGATCCCCTCCGGCGACAGCTCCATATCCAGCGGCAGAAGATGCCTTTGATCTTCGTTGATCCAATGCACTTCGATTTCGGGCGTGCTGGAATCGTTGGTCGCGGAAAAACGCAGAAGCGGAATGTTATACTGCTTCAAAATAAGTTCCATATTGCCGCCTCCCTGTCCTTGTTTTTCTGATTCCTACTCTACCACGAATGGCGCGAACGTTCAAGATTTTTCAGAGTATAGATTGCACGAGATGCAAAAAGGAAATCCGTTCCCGCCGACCACCCGACAGGGACGGATTTCCTTCTATTCGATTACTGCGTAACCGCTTTCAGATATTCCTCGCTTTTCCCGCTCATAACCAGTCCGACATACGCCAGCGGGTCATTGTAGATGAGGCAATCCAGTTCGGAACGCTGCTGCATGGTGTGTGCGACTGCGTCCTCGACGGTTGGCGTATAGATGGAAAGCACAAAGCCATCTTCATACTCGACATCCACGCAGGCAGTGTCGATGTTAAATTGGCAGGATAAGATTCTTCTCATAACGATTCCTCCTTGTGTTTCGGTTGTTCTTTCGGTGTTTCTCTCAGCAGCTTTTGCAGAACATCGTTCCCGATTCTGCCGACCAGCGCATCCAGCTTGTCCTTTGCTTTGTGCAACTTCTGATTTTCCATTTTCAGCCTGACCGTTTCGTGAGTATGGTTCCAGTTTGCTGATTTGAAAGCGGTATTCTCCTTTTCGAGCTTCTGCACCTTGGTTTTTAGTTCGGTATTTTCCCGAAAGAGCGAGCGGGCGTATTTCAGGAGCTTTCCCAGAATCGGAAGCGCCTTTTTCTCCCGAAATGCCTTGCCGGATTCCAGTATCCCGGCTTCCGGAAGCAGCCTTTCGGGATCGTCGTATTTCCGAACAAATTTCTCGGCATTCTTGAGAATCGGCGCGATATCGTCGAGCTGTTCTTGCTTTTCGGAAAGTGCAGTTGCAGCGACAGCCGTTTGTTCCTGTAAGGTGTCAATCTGATTTTCAAGCGCGGCGACTTCTTTGCTTCGTTCCTGCTTCTTATAATCCAGAACGGAGAGATGTTCCTCGTGCGTTCCTTTCTGCTCCCATTCGATAGCATGTCGTGCCATGATGGAGGCGAGCGCCTGCTTTTCGGATTCAATCCACTGGTTCAACTCGGTGTGGCTTTTTGTGCCGCCCGTAAAGCCGAGTGTTTCCAATGCTTTTTTGAGCGACACGCGGGTTTCGAGTCCGCGCTTGCTGCCGGTTGTGAACGGAATGAAATCAATATGCAGGTGCGGCGTGGCTTCATCCATGTGCAGATGCGCGGAGAACACGCGGAGCGTCGGGTTGCGCTGCTGGAAGGACTGCATGTACTCGTCGAGCATCTGCCGGGCAAGCTGTCCGTTTTCGGATGAAGCGTTCATATCGTCCTTGTTTCCGATCTGGATGATGAGTTCTTCAAACAGCTTTTCCTGCTTGCCCGTGCGGATTTTCTCGTAGTAATCGTCGATCACGCGATCCTTGCGGGTTTGCTTCTCGTTGTAGCGAGCCAGCGCGTCGTCAAACAGTTCGTGATAGACGGCTCGGATGTCCTCATTGCGGTATTCGACGTTGAGCGGCGTTCGGCTGAAATCGACGTTCTCAGCGATGAATTGACGGCTGTTGTGCGACAATGAGCCTTTGCCGCGCATGGCGGAGATGGTTCTTTTCACGGAGCGTCCTTTCTTGTGCGAGGCTGGGTTGCCGGGGGTTCTGTTACTCTTGTCAAGAGTAACGCAAAAGCACTTTTGACACTTCGCATCAAAAGCGCCCTTGCGCTCTCCGAGGGGGAACGGGGGGTTACGACGCGGGTTGGCGGCTTTTCCGTGGCATCTCTGCGAAGGGGCTTGTTTTTAAGGAAAATCCGGTTGAATCCATACTTTGATTCAAACTATGGATATGGTATAATGAAGCGGATATGGATGGCGATGGATAGAGCTGTCTGATGAAAAACGGATATGAAGATTCATACGCTAGAACACTGTGCCGAAAACAACGAAGATTCGTAGCGGCAGACATAAACAATCTGTTTATAGAATCTTGAAATGCTCGTGATAACAGCCGGATTCAAGGAGGAAAACAAGGTGGCAAAAATTCAGTCAGTTGAACCGAACATTGCTGATCTTGCGAATGGTTGGTTGAAAGCATACGGACTCGATTATAAGCTCGAACAGGAGTCGCTTAATGCGGAAATTGACCAAGCGCTAAACGACTATTATTCAAAAAACGGAGGGGATGGCGGAAATCGTCCAGATGCAAAGCTGCTTTTGCAGGACAAGAACCTAGTGCATTACCCTGTTTTGATCGAATACAAGGGCTATAAGGATAGACTTGTTGCGTTGGACGCCGATGGTAAAGTTGCAAATAAAACCGCCAAAAATCAGCCTGATTTCAAGCATATCAATTCTTTTGCTGTGAACGGCGCGGTGCACTATGCAAATGCACTTTTACATTACACAAGTTACACTGATATCATCGCGATTGGTATGACTGGTTACAAGAATGATGCCGGAAAATTGGAATATGAAATCGGCGTATATTATGTTTCCAAAAGCAACTTTGGTATCGGGCAGAAAGTTGATGATTACACAGATTTTTCCTTCCTGAAAAAGAATAATTTTGATGGCTTCATTGAAAAAATTAAACATCTTCAGCTTTCGCAGGAAGAAATTGAAAAGCTCAAGGAACATCGCGAGCAGGAGATTAACGCCAGTCTTGTAAAATTAAATAACGACATCTATAACAATGAAAAGGGTTTGAGCGAGCGTGATCGCGTCTATCTGGTGGCTGCATCCATCATTGCAACGCTTGGCGTTCCCGGAAAGGTTGCCGCGCTTGAAAAATCTGAGCTGAAATCTTCAAACGAAGATGGGAACCGCGACGGCGACATCATACTCCGTAAAATCAAAGCATTTCTGAATGAAAAGAATCTGCCGCAGGAAAAACGTGATTTGATTGTCCGAACATTACAAAACACATTGACAACGGATAATATCAACAAGGTTGAAAACGGAGAAAGTCAGCTTAAACGTGTATTTACAAAAATTATTGATGATCTCGGCATATACTATAAAATCGGCCTGACTACCGATTTCACAGGTAAACTTTTTAATGAGATGTATAGCTGGCTGGGCTTTTCGCAGGATAAACTGAACGATGTTGTTTTGACACCCTCCTATGTCGCTACTCTTTTGGTAAGACTTGCGAGGGTGAATAAGGATTCCTATGTATGGGACTTTGCAACCGGTTCGGCTGGCCTTCTTGTCGCGGCTATGAATGAAATGCTCAACGACGCGAAGGATAAAATAAAGTCTCCTGATCAATTGGCACAGAAATCTGTTGAAATCAAGGCCAATCAACTTTTGGGCCTTGAAATTCTGTCGGAAGTGTATATGCTTGCTATCCTCAATATGATTCTGATGGGTGATGGCAGTTCCAATATTCTAAATAAGGACTCGTTGAAAGAATTCGATGGAAACTATGGCTTCAGCAAGACGGATAAAAAGTTTCCCGCGGACGCGTTTGTTCTAAATCCGCCGTATTCCGCGCCCGGAAATGGCATGATATTTGTTGAAAAAGCTCTATCAATGATGAACAATGGCTATGCCGCGATTATTATTCAGAATTCCGCAGGCAGTGGCAAAGCGATAGAGTATAATAAAAAGATATTAAAGCATAGCACCTTGCTTGCAAGCATCAAAATGCCGATAGACTTGTTTATTGGTAAATCCAGTGTTCAGACAAACATATATGTTTTCCGTGTTGGAGAAGCGCATCAAAAGGACGATGTTGTAAAATTCATAGACTTCTCGGTCGATGGATATACGAGAACGAACCGAAAAAAGGCAAGCTGTAATCTACGAGATACTGACCATGCCAAAGAACGCTATCAGGAGCTTGTCGATCTGGTGCGCTTCGGTAAATCAAAGCTGAGCATTTTTACGGAAAAAGAATATTACGAGGGCAAGATTGATCCCGAAAATGGCGCGGATTGGAATCAGACAGCGCCAATTGACACAAGACCTACTTTGGAGGATTTTAAGAAAACAGTCAGCGATTATCTGGCGTGGGAAGTATCAAGCCTTTTGAAAAATCAGAATATGGAGGATGAACGCCTGGGAAAATGAATGCCTCACTTAACGCGAAGTTGAGGAACGTTAAGTGGGGAAGTTATAGAATGGAAGAATTGTTTCAACGAATTGAAACAAATAAGCTTCCTTACAAGGCAGACGAGCTTCCTAACCAACCGGTAGGAGAATATGTATTGCCGTGTCTGACCTCAAGCTTTAATAATCAAGGTTTGAATTATTATGCACCTCGGCATGGTGCAACAGTTCTTAAGAATGTAATATCAATTCCTTCTAATAGTGATGTCTACCGAGCGTATTACCAGTCGAGAGATTTTACAGTTTTGTCAGACGCATACGCTATAAGGTGGATGCTTGATGATCGTGAATTATCTTCAAATCAATATATTTTTATTGTCATGTGTATCAATAAGGTTACAGATTTGCCGATTTACTCATATAAGAACAAGCTTGGTGGGTGGAATGTGGTAAAGAATAAGTATATTCAGTTACCACAAAAAAATGGTTCGATCGACTTTGATTTTATGGAAGCTTTTATAGCGGAGCTGGAGGCGGAGCGAATAGCGGAGCTTTCCGCTTACTTAACAGTAAGCGGACTGGATAATTATGAATTATCCAGTGATGAAGTGCAAGCACTTCAAGGTTATGCATCCTTAACGTGGGGAACATACAATCTTAAAGAATTGTTTGGTAAATCGACTCGCGGCAAACGATTAAAGGGTGATGATCGTATTCCCGGCGCACTCCCATTTGTTACCGCGGGAGAAGCATCCGAAGGAATTTCTGCGTATATCAGCAATGATGTGGAAATCTTTGAAAAGAATACAACAACTATTGATATGTTTGGCTCGGCGAAATATCGCAATTACCGATACGGAGCAGATGACCATATTGCTGTGGTACATACGGAATCTGTCCCGATGAAAGCGTCAATCTTCCTGACTTCTGCCATTCATAAAGCGTCACATACTGGAAAATTTGATTACGGCCATAATTTCTATGCCAAAGATGCCGATGAGCTGGATATTCAGCTTCCGACCCAAGATGGCAAACCCGATTATGACGTAATGGCAACGTTGATTTCAGCCGTTCAAAAGATGGTTATCAAAGACGTAGTTCTTTATGCGGATAGAAAGATTGAAAAGACAAAAGAGGTAATAAGAAACGACGGATAATTCAATGCCAAACGCTGTTCGCTGGATGGCCGATGTTTTAAGAAAGTCACACCATCGCAGGAGTTGAGCGACTGGCTGGTGGCGGAACTGAGAAAAAACGAGGATAAATAGAAAAGAGAGCTACCCGATTCAACCATTGAATCAGATAGCTCTCTTTTATGAATAATGAAAACTGTTGCCAAATCGTTGCCACAAGCGGGAATAATACTCGAAAAACTCAGCTATTGCGTCGCTTTTCGGAGGGTGTATCTTATTCCCACTCCACCGTTGCCGGCGGCTTGGTGGTGATATCGTACACGACGCGGTTGACGCGCGGCACTTCGTTGACGATGCGCGCGCTGACCTTGGCGAGCAGATCGTAGGGCAGGCGCGCCCAATCGACGGTCATAAAGTCGTCGGTCGTCACGGCGCGGATGGCCAGCACGAAATCGTGCGTGCGCTCGTCGCCCATCACGCCGACGGTGCGGGTGTTGGTCAGCACGGTGAAATACTGGTTGACGTCGCGCTCAAGACCGGCCAGCGCGACTTCCTCGCGCAGAATCGCGTCGCTCTCGCGAACGGTTTCCAGCTTGTCCGCCGTGATGTCGCCCATGATGCGGATCGCCAGACCGGGGCCGGGGAACGGCTGACGCCAAACCATGT
>ERZ780168.2201-NODE-2201-length-17869-cov-4.367913_pt1 | contig 17869 bp, 15 predicted proteins | sample MGYA00510981_ERZ780168 | MGnify/ENA primary metagenome ERZ780168 (study PRJEB29588, sample SAMEA2158769) | human gut metagenome | biome: human gut; feature: human-associated habitat; material: faeces | place: Denmark | collected 2008/2010 ...
AACGACTATTTTAAGATAAAAAAGGAGATGTGTCTTAGTTTTGACACACCCCCTTGTTTAATACCTTTTCTCAATAGTGGCTCCGGGGAAATAATGCGTGAGGATTTTCCGGTACGAATACCCTTTGGCTCCCATCACGGCGGCTCCGATCTGGCAAAGCCCTACGCCATGTCCCCATCCGGCTCCTGTCAAGATGAAGCGGGAGGGGATATCGAGGCGGATATCCTTCTTATCGACAACAAAGGCCGAGCTGTATAGATGCGTCTCGGATAATGTCCGGCGTATCTCAAGCTCTTTGCCGATGGTGAACGAACGGCGTATCCCTACGATCTTGAGTTTCGTGATACGTCCGGACGAACCTCTTTCCAACGGAACGAGATCGATGATCGGCCCGAAATCCATACCCGTTTTCCGGTGGATCAACCCCGATAGTTCCTCTTGCGTGTATTCTACTTTCCAACGGTAGAAATCCGTGGTCTCTTGATCGTAGTTGTTTAGCACTTGGCTAAGGATCTCCTTGTCTGCCGTATTGCAGAAGGCTTCGGGTGAGGTACGTATCCATTGTTCCGCTTCCCGCTCGTCCGTCAAGTCGGGATAGGCGGGAGTCTCGCCGTCCCTCAATGCGGTAAGATAGGAGTGGGGAACCGGTTCCCAGCAATTCTCGAATTTCTCGGTCACGCCTCCGCAGCATTTCGAGAAGCGAGCGTCGCAGATCGTATCGTTATCCATCAATACCTCTCCACGGGTCTCTTTGATCACCTCCCTGACTATCGGGTTCGATGCCCGGGTAATACCTTGGTAACGCTGGCAATGGTCGTCGGCACAGACATCGAACAAATCATGGTCCTCCCGGTCGTACCAGCGGATCAAGGTCTCGTTGTCGCGGTAACAACTTTTATAGGGCGTAACCGATCCGTTCAAGTTGAAATTCTTCTCGACCTGTGCCAAGAGCCAGCTTCGTGAGATCACGGCATGGGCTTTCAGCAACTCTTTGGAAGCGTTGGCGCTCATCTCCGAGGAGATTACGCTGGTAAGGTATTCCTCCACGTCCACTTGGTTGATCGTGACGATTCCTTTATCGGTCGCCACGAGGTTCAACGCTCCCTTGAAGCGTTGATCCTCCTGTCGTTGCCAGTGAAAATCCACGCCGATCGTGACCGCCTTCAAGTCGAAAGAGGATTGCGGGCTGGTCGGCTCGAAGAATAGCTCCTGATAAAGCTTCCCATTGTACACGATCTTGCCGTTTACCCAGAGGGCACGTTGCTCGCCTATGGTGAACGTGCCGGTTTCCGTATGTACATACTCCTCGTTAAAAACAAATGAGATCGCTTTGTGGGTCATGATTCCCACATTGATTACAGGTGCTTCCATATCCTTATTCCTTTATTCTATTCTTTTTTCGCGTTCAGGGAATTAAATGTGAGGTAAGCGATCATGACAAGGTACATGACAACCGCTAGTATCTCGGCGGCATTGCTAGATGCCCATTCCTCGTTCATCAAGTTGATTCCGCCGAAGCGTAAGGCCGCGCTGACCACCCCCATCAAGGCACCGCCGGCGATAAAGCCGGAAGCCAGTAACGTACCTTTCTCCAAGCGGGCTGAGTTCAAGCTTTGGTCTTTGCTACGGCTTCCTACATACCAACTGATCGCTCCACCGATCAAAAGCGGCGTATTCAGGTCCAAAGGGATAAACATACCCAAGGCGAATGCCAACGCCGGTATCTTGCAGAAGTTCAATACGACGGCGAGGACGGCTCCGATCGCGTATAAAGCCCAAGGTGCCCCCGAACCACTCATCAACGGCTCGATAACGGCGGCCATAGCGTTCGCTTGCGGAGCGGCCAATTGCCCGGTCGTGAAACCGTACGTCTGGTTCAATATCAAGATCACGCCTCCTACCGTAGCGGCGGAAACTAGCGTGCCTAAGAATTTCCAAGTCTCTTGCTTGGCGGGTGTGCTCCCCAGCCAATAGCCGATCTTTAAGTCGGTAATGAAACCTCCCGCCATGGAAAGCGCCGTACAAACCACGCCTCCGATAATCAGGGCGGATACCATGCCGGCCGGCCCCTTCAACCCTACGGCGACCAAGATGATGGAGGCGAGGATCAACGTCATGAGCGTCATGCCCGATACCGGGTTCGTCCCTACGATAGCGATAGCGTTTGCCGCTACGGTCGTAAAAAGGAAAGCGATCACCCCGACCAGCAATAAGCCGATGGCGGCATGGAACCAATTATGAAGTACGCCGAACTGGAAGAACAGGAAGGTGACGATCAGCGATACGATGATACCGATCGTTATCACTTTCATCGACAAATCCTTTTGCGTACGTATAGTATTACTCTCCACAGCGTCTCCTTTTCCTTTCAACTCGTTCGCCGCCAAGCCTACGGCTCCCTTGATGATTCCCCAAGAGTTGATGATGCCGATCACCCCGGCGGTAGCGATACCTCCGATACCGATGTGGCGGGCGTAGGTGGTGAAGATTTGCTCGGCGCTCATGCTCCCGACGGTCGCCGTGATAGCGTCATTGCCGAACGTAAGTACGTCGGCACTGAAAATGGCGGACATGGCGGGGATGATCACCAACCATACCAAGAATGAACCGGCGCAGATGATCAAGGAGTATTTTAATCCGATGATGTAACCCAGACCTAGCACGGCAGCGCCCGTATTGACTTTCAATACGATCTTGGCCTTCTCTGCCAGCATCTCACCGGCTCCGACGATACGGGTACTGATCGTCTCGCCCCACCAACCGAAGGTGGCGATGATGAAGTCGTACAAACCACCGATTAATCCGGCGAAGATCAAGGGCTTCGCTTGGCTTCCGCCTTTCTCGCCGGAGACGAGTACTTGCGTGGTAGCCGTAGCTTCCGGGAAGGGATACTTACCGTGCATATCGGATACGAAATATTTACGGAATGGGATTAATAGCAAGATCCCGATGATACCTCCTAACAAGGAACTCATGAAAACCTCGAAGAAATTGACCGTGATCTCCGGATATTTGTCTTGCAGGATATAAAGGGCGGGCAAGGTGAAAATGGCCCCCGCCACGATCACGCCGCTACTGGCCCCGATAGACTGGATGATGACGTTCTCTCCCAAGGCGTTCTTCCGCTTGAATCCGCTGGACAACCCTACGGCGATGATAGCGATCGGGATGGCGGCCTCGAATACTTGACCGACCTTCAGGCCCAGATAAGCCGCCGCCGCGCTGAATATCACCGCCATGACCAATCCCCAAAGGACGGACCAAGGCGTAACCTCCGGATAGTGTTTGTTGGGAGACATAAGAGGCTTGTAGCTTTCCCCTTCTTTTAATTCTCGGTAGGCGTTTTCTGGCAGCCCGGTTACCTTTTCTTCATTTTCTGGTTTCACGATATTAAAATGTTAGATTATAAGTTCGTAATAGCTCCACCAAACGGGTGTTGGGTGACAAATTTATGTTTTCTGGCTGAGACATGCAAGGATTCTTTAGAATAGTTAGGGCAACCGTACCCAAATTATCTATATGAATTCTTGCCCGGTAGCGTATGAATTCTTGTTCGCATGCTGTATAATTCTATAAACCACGGCGTGATCTGTACAGACCAAGTCGTGGAATATACAAATCACGTCGTGGTCTGTACATCCCACGGCGATCTTTTGGAAATAGATCAAGTAGTAAGTATGTTTGTATATGGCAAAAAGAATGTTTATTACTTGAGGACATGAACAATTATACCTAGAGCAGTTATAGTTGTACATATCAAGCAAGAGATGTGCGACTTGAATGGGATGGGGGAGAAGCCGAGTAAATAATTTGAGGTTTATCGTTAATTCGTAAATTCTTTCTATTTTTGTAGTCAAATACAGAAAGTAGATGAATCAAAGATATCCTTCAGCCTTGTTGGAAAATGCCGTGAATGAATTGGCTTCCTTGCCGGGGGTGGGGAGGAAGACAGCGCTCCGGCTAGCGCTTTATATGTTGCGCCGGGACGTCGGCTATACGGAAAACTTCGCCGCGGCCTTGGTTGCCCTCCGTCGAGACGTGAAGTACTGCAAGGTCTGCCATAATATATGTGATGATGAGGTTTGCTCTATTTGCGCCAACCCCAGCCGTGACCATTCCTTGGTTTGCGTGGTAGAGAATATCAAGGAGGTGATGGCGATAGAGAATACCGGGCAATTCCGTGGCGTATACCATGTGTTGGGCGGGATCATCTCGCCGATGGATGGTATCGGACCGGGCGACTTGCGTATCGACAGTCTGGTGCGACGTGTGGCCGGAGGTGAGGTGAAAGAGATCATCTTGGCGTTGAGCACTACCATGGAAGGCGATACGACTAACTTTTTTATTTACCGGAAGCTATCCGGTTACGATGTGAGGATCAGTGTCATCGCACGTGGCGTATCTATCGGTGATGAGATCGAGTATGCCGACGAGATCACCTTAGGACGATCCATTATCAATCGTACCGAGTTCAATCTCACCTCTTCTAATTCATAAATCATAACTCATAATTAATATCCGGAATGACCTACGAAGAAACCAAGTTGTCCGTTATCATCGTTAACTATAACGTGAAGTATTTTCTGGAGCAATGCCTCTATTCTGTCCGTGCCGCCGTAACGGGGATGGATGCCGAGGTGTTCGTGGTGGATAATAACTCGACGGATGGATCTGTCGAATATCTCCGGCCTAAGTTCCCGGAGGTGGTTTTCATTGAGAATAAAGATAATCCCGGTTTCGCCAAGGCCAATAATCAGGCGATTCGCCAGTGCACCGGGGAATACGTGTTATTGCTGAATCCCGATACCGTGGTGGGAGAGGAGAGCCTCCGCAGCCTGTGCTTCCAGATGGATGAGGATCCGGAGATCGGAGCTATCGGCGTGAAGATGCTGAATGGGCACGGGGTATTCTTGCCGGAGAGCAAACGGGCTTTCCCTTCGCCTTGGGTGTCGTTCTGCAAGATATTCGGCCTTTCAAAGCTGTTTCCTAACTCTCCTGCATTCGCACGTTATAGCCTGCCGTATCTGGATAAAGAGCAGACGCATAAGGTGGAGGTGCTGGCGGGTGCGTTCATGTTGCTTCGCCATGAGGCGTTGGATAAGGTTGGCTTGTTGGATGAGTCGTTCTTCATGTATGGGGAGGATATCGATTTGTCTTATCGGATCGTGTTGGGAGGTTATAAGAACTTGTACGTGCCGGAACGGATCCTGCATTATAAGGGGGAGAGTACGAAGCATGGTGACTTGAGGTACATAAGGGCTTTTTACGGCGCCATGTTGATTTTCTATAAGAAATATTATCCGGGGTCCGGTTGGTTGATGCGGATACTGATCCGGTTGGCTGTCCTGCTGAAAGCTTGCTGGGCGACGATTTCAGCCCCTCTACGCAAGAAGACTAAAGCGGTTAAGCATCGCCGCCTTTTGATCTTGTGTAGGGAGGATCATTTTGAGGAGGTAAAGGCCGTTTGCCTGAAAGCTATGCCGGATCTGGAATTCGTGAATCTCTGGGATTTGGACGTGGAGCGTGTGATGGATGCTATCTGTCGCAAGAACCAGATGAAAGGCTTTACGGACTACGCTTTCTGCTTCCCCGATGCCCGCTACGAGCAGATGCTCTTGTTTATGGACAAGCTCGTGAACAAGAAAGCGGTTTTCCATATATATACGAAGAAGAGTGGTCGGCTTGTTTAAGTAATCCTTGGGTAAATATGTTGTTGTCGAATGATAGAGTCCGTTTGAGGGCATTGGAACCAGAGGATCTGGAGTTGTTGTATCGTTGGGAGAATGATCCGGAGTTATGGGAAGTAGGGAATACCTTGGCTCCCTATTCCCGTTATATATTGAAGGAATATATAGCGGGTAGCGACCGGAGTATCTATGAGTCTCGCCAACTTCGCTTCATGATCGAGGAATGCGATACGGGGACTTCCGTGGGGATCGTGGACTTATTCGATTTTGAGCCGCATCCGAACCGGGCGGCTTGCGGTATTATGCTGGACCGTAGGTATCAAGGACGTGGCTTCGCTACGGAAGCGTTAAGACTATTGATGGAATACGCTTATACGTTTTTGAAGCTTCATCAACTTTATGTGCATATTCCCGTGGCGAACGAGCCTAGCAAGAAATTATTTACCCGTCTGGGATTTGTCGAGGCGGGGACGCTTAAGGACTGGATCAGGACACCGGATGGTTATTCCGATGTCTGCATAATGCAGTTAATTTAAATACGGGTCCTTCGGATATTTTGTCCAAGTTTTATAATCATTGCCTAATAATTCTACGGAATCTTTCCAATAGCCCTCCCCATCGGCAGACAGGATATTATCGGTGGTGATATGGCTTACGGCCCACGAGTTCCGTTTGATTTCATGGTTTAATTGCCCTTCGGTCCATCCGGAGTATCCCAAGAAAAACTTCACTTTCCCATCGATTGGGTGCCCGTTGAGGATGTATCGTTTCAATGCGTTGAAATCCCCGTCGAAATATAAATAATCATTGATCTTTAATGCGTCCGGAATGATATTATCCCCTAAGGAATGAATAAAGAACAAACGGTTGGGGCTGACCGGCCCCCCCAGATAAATCGGTATCTCCGGAAATTCGGCAAACTCCTTGAAAAAAGAGTTTACGATAAGATCCGTTTTTTTATTCAAGACAAATCCCATCGATCCGTGTTCCGTATGCTCTATTAATAATACGACGGAACGTTGGAAATAGGCATCTTGTAAAAAAGGCTCGGCAATCAGAATACTTCCTTGAATAGGAAGGACATCGTTATGTGTTATTTTAAATATATTTTTATAAGATGCCATGATCGTGAATGTTAGGTTGTTACTAATTCACCGACAATATAAGGCGTTTTTTAATAAGAAGCAAATGAAAAGCCCGGGATTCAAGTTAATAAACGTGAACCGACCGGGCTTGTTGTTAATTTATGCTTGATGATTTTCCTCGAATAATCTCAGTCTTTCGTCCAGCAAATCATATTGGTGATCTTTTATGAAAGAGGTACAAGCCCGTAGTCCTTGTTGGTTACTGCCTGTGGTACTTAATGATATGGCACTTACTCCGTAATAAACCAGCTCTTCCATCAATTGTCCGCCGGTCATTCCCGGGTAACCGATCGTGAAATAGAAACCGTCGGCTATCGGTTGGTCCAGATCGTGATCATAAACGATTGTGAAACCATGATCCGTAAAAATCTTCTTTAGTTTCTCCGCACGACGTCCGTATTCTTTCACTTGCGAGACAAAGTCGAACGTACCGTCCGCGGCGGCCTTGAACATAGCGGCTAAGGCGAATTGGGCCGAGTGGCTGGTTCCGGAAGATAGGGCGTATAAGACACGGTGGATATATACCGTACCGAACGTACCGCCTCCATAACGCTGAGTCAATCCCGGATAGGAGCGATGGTAAAGTTTATTGGAGATCGCTGTCACGCCGATACGCTGCCCGGCATAGCTGAACGCTTTGGAACCGGATATCTGCATGATATAATTATCGGTATAACGGGCTACGCTCGCTTGGTAAGGAGGCTCGAAAGGACATCCGAGGTCCTTGCGGAAATCCATGGCAAAATAGGCGAGGTCCTCTATGACGATCACGTCGTATTTGTTGGCCATCTCGCCGATGATCTTCAACTCCTCATCCGTGAGGCAGAACCAAGCCGGATTGTTCGGGTTGGAATAGATCATCGCGACAATATTGCCTTTGGAAAGATGCGCTTCCAAGGCCTCACGCAATCGCTCGCCACGGTATTCGTATACGTCGAACGACTCATATTTATAGCCCATAACGGCTATTTGCTGTTTCTGCACGGGGAATCCGGGGTCGATAAACAAGATGGTGTCTTTTCCCGGCGTACATTGTCCGGCCGTAAGGAAAGAGGCGTATGTGCCCTGCATGGAACCGGTTACGGGTACGCAGCACTCCGGGTCTATATCTATATTTATAAACGCCTTGATAAAGCGGGAAGCTTGCTTTTTCACTTCGGGAGTTCCGTTGATGTTCGGGTAGATAGACGCTATACCGTTACGAAGGGCTTCGATCTCAGCGTCTACGCCTACTTGAGCGGCTTTCAAGCCCGGTACGCCCATTTCCATATGGATGAACTCGGTTCCCGTTTCTTGTTCCAATTGCGTGGATATGGCAACTACCTCCCGGATAGTCGCTTTCCCAAAATCGGGAAGTCCAAAGCCATCGATAATCCGTCTGGCTGTCTGATAGTCTACAGGAGTATTTTTCATGCTAGTGTTAATTATATATGGGGACAAAAGTATGAAATTTATCGATTTGTTCTAATTTTTTCATCCTAAACTATTGCGAATTCAAAAAAAGCACCTATCTTTGCACCGCAATTCAACGGAATAGCGATAAAGAATAACACTTTGGTCTGGTAGTTCAGCTGGTTAGAATACATGCCTGTCACGCATGGGGTCGCGGGTTCGAGTCCCGTCCAGACCGCTTTTTATTTCTCCTTCCTCTTTTTTAATTTTCCTTTAATACATATTTTAATACGATATCATCCGGTTCTATGGATTTTGCCTGATGGCATGAGGTTGTTATATTTGGAATGTTTATCTTTGAGACCAATAAAACAGATAGCCTTATGGAGAATCTAATAAAGATCGATACCGTCGATCAATACAACAAGATGTTTGGCTTGGAGACGTTGCACCCTTTGGTGAGCGTGGTAGATTTATCCAAGTCCGAGACATGGCCTACTAATTTCCGGGTTAATTATGGTATATACGGACTTTTCCTGAAAGATACGAAATGCGGGGATATCCGGTATGGGAGGCAATATTATGATTATCAAGAAGGAACCGTAGTAGGATTCGCTCCCGGGCAGGTGACGGGTATTGAGCTTAAGGACGGGACCCGGCCTTTGGCGCATGGGTTGCTTTTCCATCCGGACTTGATCCGTGGTACGGCTTTGGGACGGGACATCAAGCGTTATTCTTTCTTCTCCTATGAATCAAACGAGGCGTTACATCTCTCTGAGGAAGAGAAGGGGATCTTCGTGGATTGCCTGAGGAAAATCCAGATCGAGTTGGAGCACTCCATCGACAAGCATAGCAAACGGCTGATCGCGATGAATATCGAGTTACTGCTCGATTATTGCCTGCGTTTTTATGACCGTCAGTTTACGACCCGTGCGGAGACGAATAAGGATGTGTTGGTGAGGTTCGAACGATTACTGGATGAATACCTGCAAAGCGATCTGTTAAGACAGGAGGGGCTACCTACTGTACGGTATTTCGCCGAGAAGATTTGTTTGTCCCCGAACTATTTCGGTGATCTGATCAAGAAAGAGACAGGGAAAACTGCCCAAGAAAATATACAAGACCGGATTATTTCCTTAGCGAAAGAATGGATATTAGGGACAAACAAGACCGTCAGCCAAATCGCTTACGACCTAGGATTCCAATACTCCCAGCACTTCAGCCGCATATTCAAGAAGACCGTGGGGTGTACCCCGAATGAATATCGGAAATCCCAGATGTCGTAATCGGTGTTACGGGCTATTGGATGTATTTTATGACCTTGGCGGGAACACCTCCCACGATGGCGTTATCCGGTACATCTTTAGTAACTACCGAGCCGGCTCCGACTATAGCGTTCTCGCCAATGGTTACGCCGGATAGGATCGTTGCGTTCGAGCCTACCCAGACATTCTTTTTCAGAACGATCGGGGCAGGGTAGGTAGTGCTCCGATCTTCGGGGGCGAAGCCGTGGTTGAGGGTGGCAAAGACCACGTTATGCCCGATCTGGCAACCGTCGTCCAGTGTCACCCCGCCATGATCTTGAAAATGACAGCAAGCATTGATGAAAACGTTCTTACCTACCGTGATATTCTTCCCAAAATCCGTATAGAACGGGGGGAATACACGAAAAGACGGATCGACCGGCTTATTAAACAAGCGGGATAACAGCTCACGGATTTCCTCGGGATCGTGATATGAGCCGTTTAACTCGAATGTCATGCGTCTGGCCTCATCGCTCATCTCGTTCATAAACTGATGGATCTCGTCTCCTTTAAGAGGCTTTCCTGTTTCTACGTACTTCAAGAATTCGTTTAGTGTCATAATTGCTATTTTAATAAATTCTACTTCTTAATTCGTTTATCCTTTTCGATTCCAACGGCAAAGATCGGTGAAATTCGGAGACGCTTTTGTAGATAGATTACAGGTATTATGACCTAAATTACATTCACTGATTCTCCAAGGTTTTATATTTCTCGATTAGTTTCTTGACCGTGACAGCGTCCGAGACTTCTTGCTTATAGGTAGTCGGGTTATAATAGGCCTCGAGGAAACTGTCTGCACCAGACCAGACTGTCTCGATAATTCCTTGGAAATGGCGAGACATTTCCTGATTTGAATGCTGGCGGAAATGGATCATATCATCTACCTGTTGAAGCGCTATCTGAGGTTTACGCCAAGGGCATGTAGCAACGTCGAAGCCTTTCATGGCAAAGTAAACAGCGGTTTGCTCGGCACGCTCATAATGCCAGTCGCAGATAAAAACATCTTTCGGGATCAAGTCGATCGCACGGTAGGTATTGTTCATGCTAGCTTCCCAAGCGCCGATCCCGGTAGTCTTGCCATCGATCAGGCGGTCTCCCCATATCATCAATCGTTTGCCTTGTGAGGCTAAGTGGTTTTGTATTTTAGTGACCTCACCGGCATATAACTCAGCCTTGTCATGTCCGCCGCAACGGACGCAACTATCATGTCCGATATAAAAGACCTCGTCCATCCCGGCATGGAATAATTGAGTCTCGAAAACATCCGTCAACTCGTCTACTAAAGCGAATATGATTTTATGTACTTCCGGATGAAGCGGGCAGTAACTTTTACAATAAAGCCCGTCTGAGTTGGGCCAACCCGTATAGTTCTTGGTATCCACGTGTGGCGTCTCGTCGAACTCCGGATACTCACGTAATAAAGCGTAGGTAGTCTCAGCCCATGATTGATGCCCCAAGAGATTGATCTGGGGAGCGATACGTATTTCGTTATCCCGGCAAACCTTTACGATCTTTTTCACATCCTCTCGTGTGAGTGGGGTCGGATCCCTCAGTTCTGGATGGGACTCATAGGCATAATTCCAGTCTACCCGTAGAATCAACAAGTTGAAATGACTGGGAGCCAGTTCCTCTTGGATGAACTTCAAGAATAGATCCAACTTCTGCGCGGATGGAGCGGCGATGGCCAAGCCTCGTACGGGCATGATACTATCTAAACGGTTTGTCTCTGATTGGGCGGAAACTTGGGCCGAACCTATGGCCCATATAAGCAAGAATAGTCCGATAATCTTTTTCATATAGCGATATGTTTTAAAGTTTAAATTTTTAATTTGATGTACGCTTTCCCTATGAAGCCGGTAAACCAGACGATCAACAAAGAGAAGCAAGCGCAATTGAGTATACCGATCATACCCTGTGTGAGCATTTCGGGCATCTTGATACCGAGCAAAGCTCCTAGCGCATAGGCTACATAGGGCATCAAATAAGTAGTTAACGTAGCTGTTCCTGCCGGACGAATGATAGCGAACCAACGAACCCAGCCTTTTTCCCCGAGCCAGTAGAAAAAGGCATAGGCGGCTGTCGTAATAGCGGATACATAAAATATCCAGGGTAAAGTTGCGCCTATTTTAGAAAGGATCCAGAATTGCCGGGAGATCCAGCCCGCTATACATAGGCATAGAACGGTAGCGACAATGAAATACAGCTTTTTCTTTTTATCCGAGCTTGCGTATTGGGTGCTCAGTAAGGATAAGATCATTCCTCCCATCGTGAGAGCCGGTAATCCCCCATTGCCGATATGTAGGATATTCAGGAAATCTTGTAAAATATTAGGCGTAGGCAGATTAAATAATGTCTCGCCGCCATGCGCCTCATTCATAGGGCTGGTTACGGCACAAATGAGTAAAAATGTGACCCACGCGCCGATTAGTATACCGATCCGCTTACGAACGAAAACATAGATAAGGGCACAAATCAGATAAGTCCATCCGATCAATCCAAGGATTCCCCACCAACGGGCGGAGAAATAGTCGTCGCTCTGGCTCTTAAATGTAAGGGCCAAGAATAGTAAGATAAGAATCCCTATCCATTTCAGTCCCCGAAACGTTAACTGTCTCGTAGGATTATCAGTCCGGGGATATTGATTCCAGATACAAATAAAAGCCACTACCATTAATAACCAATAGACGCCGATCGGGAACAAGGCATCATCGGTCATGCCTGCCTCGGAGTTCACGATGAAAGCGCCCATTATCAATAGGGCTAGGGTTCGGGAAAGAATATGCAGGATCGTGGACTCGCCGGACATCCCTTTAGCGTAACGCCGTTCGATAGCAAAAGGAATGGACATCCCTACGGCAAACAGGAAGGCGGGGAAGACCACATCCGCCAATCCCATGAAATCTTCTCCATAAGCGGCGTGTTCGAGATAATGAGGGACATCATGTACGGTCCAAAAATCGTTTACGAAGATCATCACGCACATCGTGACAGCCCGGAGGATGTCGATGGCTATGTTACGTTGCGTAAAATCTATTGGTTGATCGCTCATAATATATTTAGATTAAAGGTGAATTTAATACAAGACAAATATAATCAATAAGAGATATATCATTACATTTGTGCCTTATAAATATGAATAATAATTAAAAATGATAGACATGATAAGACAATTGATTTATTGGGTTCTCCTGCTTTTTGTTTGTATGGGTGCCCACGCCCAATTCCGGGTGACAGCCCATCAAGAGGGTTGGGACCGGATTCCTCCGCAAGCGCAAAAAGACGGCTTTTGGTTTCAACAATCCGTTTTAGCGAATATGGATGATGACACCGCTATGGAGGAGGTCATGCTTTTTGGGCGGGATAATGGGCATTACCCTACTTTTGACCTGTTTAAGTTTTATTACGTGATCGTGGATAATTATACGAGAGAGATCCAATATATATCGGATGAGATCTATGTGACAGATAAATATACGCTTACGGTGGAGGATCGCAATAATGACGGGATCTCCGAGTTATATATCGATTATTTCAAGGATGGGAAGTTTACGGTTGATGAGCGAGGATATAATTTGCGAACCACCCGTTGCTACGACCGTATCGAATGGAGCCCCGAGAGTGAAAAAATTAACCCCCAACAACCATGAGAAAGTATATCTATTTTATAGCGCTTATCTGTTGCGCCTTATCAGCCTCAACCTCTTACGCCCAGAAAAAGGTGATAAAAACGATGATGATCGCCGGGCAAGATGGCAGTCATTATTGGCGAGGTGCTTGCGAGGCCATGAAGCAGATCTTAGAGAACAGTGGAATGTTTAAGGTGGATTTCGTCTTTACCCCGGATTTCGGAGGAGATATAAATACCTTTAAACCCGATTTCGCTAAATATAACTTGGTTGTTGTTAATTACGGAGGTGAAGTCTGGCCCAAGCCTGTCCAAAAAGCTTTCGAGAACTATGTAGCGGATGGGGGCGGGGTCGTGATTATCCATTCCTCCGTGGTACCTATGGCCGGTTGGAAAGCGTACAACGAGATAATCGGAATGGGAGCTTGGGAGGGGCGAAACGAGAAAGACGGTCCTTATCTGTATTGGAAAGAGGGCAAATATGTATACGATTATACACCCGGTCATGCGGGTTATCATGGCTTGCAGCATGAGACGATCCTAGAGCATCGTGCGCCGGAGCACCCTATTTTGAAAGGTCTGCCTATAAGATGGAAACATTTCAAGGACGAGATTTATACCCGCTTGCGTGGTCCGGTACGGAATGTGGAGATATTGGCTACCGCTTATGAGCGTGGACGCCATGAACCATTGATGTGGACGGTGAAATGGGGGAAGGGGCGTGTCTTTGTCGATCTGTTGGGGCATTGCGGCAATGACCCGAATATGATTTACTCGATGGAGTGTACGGGTTTTCAGGTAACCTTACTAAGAGGGGCTGAATGGGCAGCCACCGGGGAGGTGACGCAAGAGGCCCCTCGGGATTTCCCTTTGGAAGATACCTGTACGCTTCGCCCGGAATTCAAGGCTCCTTTCCATGCGACGAATTAAATGCCTTAATAAGATGGTGTCTTTCGACAGAATAATCAAATTGACAAATTGTAAAGTTAAGTCCCGGAGAATCGATTTTTCCGGGACAAAGTACGGCTCGCTCCTAAATACGCAAGAGAAAATTGGTAATCATCTGTTAAATAGATAGATGTCGAAAAACAGCCTTTCATTCTAGCGAAATTAGTTCATCGTAATTCATATCTTATGGGTTGTTTGGGCTATCTCATAGGGTTACGATGGGGAAATGATAGGGTTATGATGCCTATTCATGACAGTTCATAACCCTATTCATGACTGCTTTCGATGCCCAACGTGACTATTGGCGTTGCCTAACACTACTAGTTGCGTAGGCTTTCATGACCTATCGTGTATAAAAAGCGGCCTTTTTGAGTAAAAAGCGCCATATATAGCTATCCTCTTTCCTCTACTTGGCAACCTCTCTCAAAAGGTAGTGTTACAAGATACGCTTTATATCTATTAAAAAGACAGGATTAGATCGTATCTTTGTCATTCGTTCATTAAAGTCATTGGTTATGTCAAATCAAGAATATATCAAGATCGAGGGAGCTTATGAGAATAACTTGAAACATATCTCTCTGGATATTCCGAAGAAGCAAATCACTATATTCACCGGGGTCTCGGGTTCCGGGAAATCGTCGTTGGTATTGGATACCATCGCCGCCAGTTCACGCCGGGAGTTGAATGAGACGTTCCCCAGTTTCGTGCAGCAATACCTGCCCAAATATGGCCGTCCGCATGTAGACCGGATCGGGAATCTGCCGGTCGCTATCGTGATAGACCAGCGGAAGCCCGCTCCCAACGCCCATTCTACGGTGGGGACTTATACGGATATCTATTCTCGCTTACTCGTCATACGAGATATTCCCTAATTCCTTAATCTTCGAATCTCCGACTTGATGCGTGAATAACTCGATCAATTGAGCGGGCGTTAATGTCATCTGAGGCGAGAACTCGGAGGAATCCATATAACTTAATAAGCTATGGTATAATTGACGGGCCTCAGGGTATTCTTGTTGGGTTTCCAAGTCTGTCATACAGATTAATAACTTGCCCGGGCCGACATTGAATTCTTGGATCATCCCTAATTTATGGTTACGCTCCACGTTATCGATCACTTGTACGATCGGCCTGTAATTATTCGGAAGCTGGTCTAGTATCAACGGATGGCTATTCTTTATCATCTTGAACCATTGCCAGTTTGTATGGAAATCCGTCGGGAAATGAGTGAAAGCCGGATGAGAGGGATTCATTAATAATCCGAGGGTACCCGGAGAGACCGGTTTCTTTACCCATTCGCAGATGGACTTAAACATCCGGTAATTCCAGTAATCGGTCTGGAATAACCCGTCTACTGTCATGCTCTTGTAAGTCTTGGCATCCGGGAACCACAATACTTTCGCCCCGTTCGCCAATAAGTTCTCGGCCTGTTTATCCCATTTCTTAATAACGTTGATATCCGTAGGGATTTGCACGTTATTATGTTCCGGATAAATCCATAACGGATAATGATTGTGATAATCCGTGCCCTCGATCGCCAGCCGTAAAGTATAGGTCTCAGCCTCTTGAATGGCAGGTAAAGCGATATTTAATGGACCTACCTCGGCCAACGTCCCTTGATTGATTTGCAACGGTATGTTGTTTTGGGCGATTACTTGATCTTGACCATTCGTCAAGGTCCAAGTTAGATGTTTCCCTTTTAAAGCGGTAGGTGTATAGTTCGCTACCTTGATGGAGCCTTTGAGCGCCTCATTCCCGGAGTAACAGAATTTAGGCAGGAGAGCCAATAATACGACATCATCGCAAGACTCTTTCCATTCCTCGGCGGTTATCAAACCCTTATTATCCATAAATGCGTCCAAGATACCGACTAACGCCGTGCCCTGTCCCGGATAATCCTGTAAATCCAATAATTGGAAGCCGGCCATTCCCGGAGTACGGAACGCCATTTCCATCTCGGCCCGGTAAAGTTGCGCCATCCATTTACCGGAAGCCTTGAAGAAATCATCCGCTTGTCCGGCCATACCAGACTCGCCCAGCCGTTTGCGGAATATCTCCAGATTCCAAGGTTTTAGTGCCCCGGTATATTTCTTGATTTCCTCATAATTCGGATAACATTGGAATTGGCCGATTTCGTGTCCGATGATAGGCAATGAACATTGTTCGATAGCGGATTCGAAATTCATGACCGAGTTTGGATAGGTATGGTTGATATAACCGCCATCCTCCGCATCTGCGAAAGAGAAGGAACCCCGGGTATGGTTGCTGAATACGTTAGCGCCGGGGACTCGACAGGTCGTGAAGTAATCGTCACCCGCCGCGGGGCCGTTGAAGCCTAGATAGTCATTCGATCCAGATGCGTATAAATGCCGTCCGTCCTCACTACGGAAACGGGCGATCATGTCTACCATCGCGTCTTGATCCCCGGAAAGCTCATTGCCGATCGCCATCATGACGAAAGAGGCGTGATTCCCGTAAGCCTCCTGTATTTGTAATCCTTCTTTGGTGAGGAAATGGATCAAAGTGGTATCGCCCTTTTCCATCTTTCCCCAGAAAGGTAGTTCCGGTTGGAGGTAAAAACCTTCGATATCGGCCGCCTCGAAACAAGCTTTAGGAGGACACCATGAATGGAAACGGCAGTGATTGATACCGTATTCCTTGGCGATGCGGAAATAGCGTCTCCATGCTGCGGTATCCATCGGTACATGACCTGTAAGCGGAAATACGCAAGCATCGTGTTTTCCACGAAGGAAGGTGGTCAATCCGTTGATGTTGAATTGTGTTCCTTCTGCTTTGAAATCTCTTAACCCGAAAGTAGTACTTTGGCTATCTTGGATATTCTCTCCTTGGATGTTCGCTGTCAAGCGATACAAGGTAGGGGAGAACTCGCTCCATTCCAAGGCGTCATCACCCATTGGTATTTGGAATACGATCTCATCTTGTTGAACTACGATATTCTTATTGAATTTGATATGGTGCTCTAAGCCTGTGTTGAAAGCCTCCATCTCTATTTGAACGGCGGCTACTATCATTTGCTCGAATGGATTTGAAAGCTTTATTTTTACGTCCACCGTTTTTTGATCCGCATGTGGATATACTTGTATCCGGCGGATATGGAATTGCGGACGGGCTTCCAATTTCAGGTCTCCGATAATACCGTTCCAGTTTGTCTGCGTGGATTCCGTATAAGCGTGTGAATTGTCCAATAATTGGGGCGGTACGCTCAAACCGTTATCGACAAGAATAGTCAAGTGATGCTTCCCAGCCCGGAGATATGCGGACAGATCGTATTCTTGAGGGGTGGAAATATGGTCGGATGAACCGACATATATGCTATCTACCCATATTTGGGTCGGTTTTGTTCGCTCCAAGATTAACCAAATGCTCTTGCCTTCCCAGTTCTCCGGAATCGTGATCTCTTTCTGATACCAAGCCTTACCTTGATAGCGGAAGGGCCTAGACAAATGAGTTGTCTCCTCCTTGTCATTGTTAGGGTATCCTTTTTGGTTGGTGTCCGTGGTACCCGGTAATTGAACTTGCTCGGTGACATCTGTTGAATCCAATCGTAATTCCCAGCAACCGGCAAGCGATAATTCCTCTCTACTCTCTTTGGGAGTTTGACATGCGAATAGCATGAGCATAAGTGGAATACTCCAAAATCTCTTCATGGTAATGTTTTTACTCTAAATATGGTTTACTTAATTAATAGTGGGCAAAGGTAGTATTTTTGGCCTTTTTATTAAGGAGAAGATATGAAAAAAGAAGAAG
>ERZ780168.2208-NODE-2208-length-17844-cov-3.261510_pt1 | contig 17844 bp, 17 predicted proteins | sample MGYA00510981_ERZ780168 | MGnify/ENA primary metagenome ERZ780168 (study PRJEB29588, sample SAMEA2158769) | human gut metagenome | biome: human gut; feature: human-associated habitat; material: faeces | place: Denmark | collected 2008/2010 ...
TCACACCAGCCTGACCTACGACCCCTACACCTCCGAGCTGACGCTGGACCGCAGCTATGCCGGTTCCCGTGCCGACATCGTACACCGCCGCAGCTGCAAGGTCCGCAGCCAGAACGGTGCGCTCAAGCTCCGCATCCTGCTGGATAAAAACAGCGTGGAGGTCTTTGTCAACGATGGCGAGCAGACGATGACAGCGTGGATCTACACCCCGCAATCCGCCGATGGCATCACCTTTGCTGCAGACGGTCAGGCAACCATTACTGTGGAACAGTTTGAACTGAACCTGTAACTGGATATTCCCTTCGTTTCTTCTTCATCAACACAGCCCCGTTCCGGTTATCTTCACCGGAACGGGGCTGTGTTTAGGGCGCTGGGAGTGGAGTAAAACTCTTTATAAAATAGTAGCACCGTGTAATTCAAACGCCAATATAGTGGCATTTTGAATTGCACGGTGCTGTTTTGCTATAAAAATATGCGAACTAATGAAATGGTGCCGAGAGAGGGATTAATCTCTATTCAGACATTAATCTTGCCATAAAAATAGTGGCTTTGGATATAATTGATTATAGCTTGGAAGTCGATAAAAAGTGAGTTAAAAACGTGTGAAAAACGGCATGAAATTCAGCGTTATGAAACCGAAAAAGAAAAGCAAAAAACGATAACCCACTATATTTTTTGTAGGTCTGCACCCAATGTCGTAGTTGCTTGTAGGCATTCTCACAACAGGTTTTTCCGGTATTTTTCGGTATCACTGCACAGTAGTGGTCAAACGGTGGTCGTGACTCCCTCACACCCCACATTATTGTACAGCCAGCAGATGCCCTTGCTACGGCCTAAGCGCCGATGGTTGTAAAAATAATTTTTCATTACAAAGAATATATTACAGCGTTCACCTGCTCTACAATTTTTCGTACCTGATTTTCACACGTCTGCCAGTCTCCAGCAGCAACAGCAGCTTTGGGCATCAGGGCACTGGCTAGACCTATGCTCTGGTAGCCCGCGCGTAGGAAATCGGCTGCGTTTTCGGCGTTGACACCGCCGATGGCCATGAACTGCGTCTTATCAAAAGGTCCTTGCAAATCTTTGAGATAGCGCAGAGGCATGCTACCCGCTGGGAATAGTTTCATGGCGTGATAGCCGTATTCCATGCTGACAGCCACATCCGTGGGGGTCAATACTCCCGGCAGCAGGGCAATCTCATGGTCACGGCAATAGCGCAGCACATCCAGCGGGGTGCCAGGCGTAAGTAAAAATTGGGCACCCGTTGCAATCGCTTGCTGGCAAAGCTCCGGCGTGATAGCCGTGCCAGCCCCCACAAGGCACTGCTCACCAAACTTATCGCGCAGCATTTCAATCTGCTGCAGGGCGCAGGGGCTATTGAGGGCTACCTCAAAAAAAGATACTCCTCCCCGAATGGCAGCATCAGCATAGTCAATCGTTTTATCCAGCGGGATATTGCGCAGAATGCCCAAAACGGGGTGTTCCTGCATTATTTGTTCCAAATCCAACACAGTAAATTTTTCCTTTCAGCGGTAAATTTCTGCAGCACCCTGCAGTGCCTTTTCCATCTGTTGACGGGTCGGAGCCCCCTCTATGTCACCAGGCGTCTCGGTCGCCATTGCTCCTGCAATGGCACCCATGCGGCCGCATATCGCCCAATCGCGCCCCTGTATCCAGCCCGCCAAAAAGCCTGCGTTGAACGCATCCCCTGCCCCGATGGGTTCCACACAATGGCAAGACCACGGGGCAATTGGAATAGGAGCAACCCCGCGCAGCAGAATGATACTCCCTCGTGCACCATCTTTTAATGCAATGGCCTGCACTGCCCCATTGGAAAACACTGCATCAGCAATGCGTGCAGGTTCACGCGTGCCGAAAAGAGCTTCAGCTTCCTCAGCGCCCATCAGCAGCAGCGTGCTGCGCAGAGATAACGCCCTTAGCAGGGGCTTGTAATCTTGCTGCCCCCACAGTTTGCGGCGGATGTTCGGGTCAAAACTGATGGGGATTTTGCGCCGTTCTGCTTCGTCAAAAGCTTTTTCCACTGCGCGGCGACAGCTTTCGCTCAACACTGGTGTAATGCCTGTCAAATGCAGCACACCCACATCATGCCACAGCTCTGGGGCAATGTCCGTTTCACTCATAGCCGCAGCTGCACTGCCAGTACGATAATAGAACACGCGGCTCTCACCGCTGCCGGTCTGTTTGCACATTAAACCGGTGGGACGTGTCTCATCAAAAATGACTGCTTCACAATCAACCCCTTCGCCGCGGATACGGTTGCGAATCATCACACCGAATTCATCCTGCCCTAAGCGACTGAACCATCGCGTCGGAATCTCGAGCTTGGCGGCATCAATGGCCAGATTGCTTTCAGCTCCAGCCATCGTCATGCGGTAGTGGTCTACATACCGCAACGGTCCGTCGGCATCCGGCACCATGCAAGCCATCGTTTCGCCCATGGTCAACAGCGTTTTCATAAAGCTTCTCCTTGTTCTAAGATAGCCGCTGCCTTCATGCAAAGGCAACGGCTATTGTGTTATACTAGGGGATACAGTTGTATGCTAAGGGTAAAGTTCCACGTTTCATCTGGGGTCAGCACTGGGCAGGCGTTGTGCTGCCAGGCATTGGGGATACCATCATAGTAGCCGTTGGTCGGTTCCAGCGCACAGTTTACATCACCGCGGTACCCACCGCCGGTAGCCCAAAACCCCAGATACGGCAGCATAGTGCTGTCATATTCCAGCTGTGCTGCCATCTGGCTGGCGGGGTACTCATACCGGCAGCAGCCCTCTTTTACAGCGGATGCCGCGTAGTATTTCAGCGCACCGTCCGGCGGCATAACTTGCAGGTCGATGTTTCCGCGTGGACCAGCAGCCATAGGATAGGAGAGTTTTGTAGTGGCTTCGCCCAGCCAGTCACTGGTAAATGTGTTTTCCACCTGCGTCACCTCCGGCGGCATCACGATGCGCATGCCCGGCTCACAATGCACCAGACAATGGCATACCCATAAAGCGGGCAGCGGCTCATTGCCGGGGTTATGGATGCGGTAGCTGCAGACCAGGCGGTTTCCCGCAAGATGAATCTGCTTTTCGTAGGTATAGCCAAGTTCGGGGCTTTGCCAGCGCAGGCAGAGCATTTCGCCGATGGCTTCGGCGGTAAAAGCAGCGCTCCACAGTTCACCATGATCCGGGTACTGCACAGTACGACCACCAATCTGCACTTCGCAGGCATCTACCGTTGGGAAAGCATCATCAAACCCGCAGGCTTCGTAGTCAGAAAAGTCATCACCCCTGTGGGCTTTGCGGAACGTGCCATTCGGGTTTTGAAACAGCAGTTCCCAGCTTTGCGACCGATAGACCAGCGAGGCCACTTTGCCGCCATGTTCTGGCAAAATGATCGCCATCAAAACGTCGTTTTGCAGTTTCCAGGCAGATGTCCCCATAAACATTGTTGGTTCCAGCATAGCAAGCCTGTCCTTTCCGGGTCAGTTCAGCTTCATACCACGGTGAATGCGCACACCGGCGTGGTTAACATCCAGCTTCTGTGCTTCGGCGAAGCAATCTTCAGCCTTGGTCTCCTCGCCCATGCCCAGCATACCCAAACCGCGCATAAACAGGCAATGCACGCGGTTACGGATGTTGAGGTCCTCCTCGAAAATTTGCAGATCTGGCAGCGATACGGCAAAGTAGTCGATCTTGACTTCATCGTTCAGGTGCTTTTCTGCGTAGGCGATTAGCTTGTTGAAGCGGCTGCGGGCACCATTTTCATCGCCTAGTGCGCGGTGTGCCAAGCCCTGATAGAAGATCATTTCCGGTGGCTGGTCGTTGTAGTACATCATGCCAGCAGGCTCACTCAGGCCCACACCTGCTTTTTCAAAGGCAGCACAGGCAGCGTTCTCGTGACCCATGCTGCGTTCAGCCAGGCCCATGTAGTAGTAAATGTCGTTTTCCTGGGCACCGGCCAGCTTGCCTTCACCAAGGTTATGCGGGTAGACGGTGGCACGCTGCAAAAGCTCCACAGCCTTCTCGGCGTTTCCGTCCTTCAGGCCCTGCTTGGCAAGCTCGGTCAGAGACATGCGGTATTGGGCGGGGACTTTGCCCTCGCCGCCCTCCCACGGGTGGAAGTGGCGTGCCATCAGCATATCCAGCGCTTCCTGATAACGGCCTTTGGCGTTGTAAAGGCTGATGTATTCCAGATACAGGTCGTCGCGTTTCTTCACGACGTCGAGGTGCTTCTCCAGCAGCGGCAGGCGGGCGTCAGCGTCGGCACCTAGCTTTTTGTGCAGCTGATCCAGCTCCATCAGCACGCGGGCATCGCTCTCATCCAGCGCGTAGGCACGCTCCATCTCGGCTAGGGCATCCTGCGGACGGTTGCATTTATTGTAGTAGGCCAGCGCCAAGTTGCGATGCGCGGTGGGGAAGGTATCGTCCAGATCGCGGCTGCGCTCCCAGCAGGCAATGGCCGGGGCGTACTGGCGCTTGTCGTACCAGAGGTCGCCCAGATAATACAAGCCCTTGGCATCGGTGGAGTTCTTTTCAACGGCAGCGGTCAAGGCCAGCATGTCCTCGATGCGGTGCGGGAAGCAGTAATCGCTGGGTGCCTTGGCGGCTAGCGCACGCTGCACAGCGGCATCGTCGGTGCGCTCCATGGCATCGTAGAAGGTTGCCAGGTGGTAATGAACCATCGGGTACTGCTGGCCGCGGGCAATCACGCCCTCCAGCACTTGGGCAGCAGTGTCATATAAGCCGGCCTCAGCGTACTGCAAGGCAAGCTCAATGGCCCAGTTGGCCTGCGGTGTCAGCGTATCCAGCAGGGCTTTGCGGCTATCGCCGCCCAGTTCCCAGCGGGCTGCATAGTCCATGGGGTCAATGCGCAGGGTTTCCTTGGCGAAGGCTTCGGCCTCATCGGCACGGCCTAGGCGTTGCAGCAAAGCGGTCTTGAGGGCGCGGGCTTCCATGTTGTGGGCACCCTGCACCAGGCTGCGCTCGACATGGGCGAGTGCCAGCGGCAGATCACCATCGGCGGCTTTCAGGCAGGCCATGGCGTAGAAGGACGCAGCCTGCCAGGCACCGCTCCAGGTCGCCTTATAATAGGCATCGTAGGCTTCGGCGTTCCGGCCCTGATATTGCAGACAGAGACCCAGGTTGTAGTAGGGCTCGCTGTCATAGGGGTTGGGGTTCGAGCGGGTGTACTTGGCAATCGCCGCACGGAAGTACGGCTCAGCTTCCTTCAGGCAGCCACGGCGCAGCAAAAGCAGACCGTAGGCATTGTTGATGCGGGCGTCGGTGGGGTCGCGCTTCAAGCCCTCGAGATAGTAATCCTCCGGCAGATAGGTGGCATGGCGGTACTGCTCGATGTGCTGGCCATAGAGGAAGAGGTCCTCGTTGGTGGCAGCCTTTTCCGGCTCGGGACAGGCCTTGGCGGGGTCTGGCGTTTTTTCGATCTTCTCGGCTTTCGGCGTGTAGGCCAAAACCTGCTTGCCGGTGCCGGTGAACACTTTCAATGTCAGGTGTGTGGCGTCAGTGCCCGCATTTTCCACATTCACTTTCAGCACGTTGACAGGGGAGAGGTTCTGCGTGGTCTCCCACAGCGGTTCACCGTCTTTTTCGAGGACAACGCGCATACCGGGCTGGTCGCCGGTAGCGTAAACGGCCACTTCGGCGGTGGTGCCGTGCAGTTCCAGGCAGACGGCGGCGTCAGTCTCGGCGCATTTGACCATGCCAATCTCTTTGTACGGCATGAAATACTGGGTAAAAGTCTTTTCTTCGTAGGGGGCCAGCCAGGTAAAGTCGGGCTGGTTGTCGGTAAAGCAGCCGGTCATCAGCTCCACATAGGGGCCGTCGTCGTCGGTCAGGTTGCGATCCCAGGCTTTGCCAAAGTCGCCGCAGCCCCATGTCCATTGCTTTTTGCCCGGGGAGATGTGGTGGTCGGCCACATGCAGGATCCCGGCCTTTTTGCCGTGGTCATAGCCGCCGACAAAGTCGTAATCCGAGTGATAGGCCATGTACGAGGTCGGCACCGGGATGTTCTTGTAGCGGGAGATATCCACACCGGCGGAATAATCCTGCTTGTAGTAAACACCGGTAGCTATGGGGAAGCGGGACACATCGCGCTTCCCGTGGTCCATAACAGCGTGTACATCGGGCGGGAAGACCGACTGCGTATCATCGTTGACAGGCACTGCCGGGTTGGCCCACCACAGGAATGTCTGCGGCATAGGCGTGCGGTTGTGCAGCCGGGCATCAATTTGGATATAAGCCTTATCGGGATAGATGGTAAAGCTGGCCATGCCCTTGGTGCGGAACATGTTCTCGATCTCACTGACAATGACCGTGCAGCTGCCATCAGGGTTCTGGCGGATGTCGCAGTCTACGGGGTCGTAGGTGCTGGGGCGGTGGTGCTGCGGCCACTGATCCACGGGCCAGCCAGGCCGACCAGCGCCGGCTTGATAACGTGGTTGTAGTAGACGAAATCGTAATGATTGGTCTTATCATACGCGCGCTGGATGCGGCCGCCCAGCTCAGGCAGGACCATCACGTACAGGTACTTATTTTCCAGGCAGAGGGCGTGGTAAACATGATCCGCTTTCTCGTCCTCGATCTTATCAATGACGCTGTGCGGATACACTTTACCGCTGCTGCCCTGGTAAACACGCTTTTCCAGGAACATGGGGTTTTTGTCCGGCTTGCCGACCGGATAGGTGGGGATGGTGACATCTTCCCGCCAGACAGCAACGCCTTCCGTAATATTTTTCATAGAAAAACCACTCCTATATGCAAATATGAAAAATCAAGATTCATTGGCAAGACCTTGCGGTTGGCATTGCTTCTGCCAGGCCTCTTCCACAAGGCGTGTGCAAACGTCTACCGTGTATTCCACGATGTGCCGTCCCAGTTCCGGGGTGGCATCCCGAGGGTCGTAGCGGACGCTGTAATCTTCGTTCGGACCTTTTTCAAAGGTCTCACTGTCGGCAATGCCGTACTGTGCGGTATAGATTTTCTCGGGTTTGGGCGGCAGGCGGTCCAGCTCCACAGCCTCGGGGCAAAGGTAATCAAAAATCGCCGTTTCCACCAGGCCTGCATGGCCAATGCTTGCGCCGCAGCCCTCTACCAGTGACATCATCGTCATAACACAGCAGCCACTTAACTGCGAATACTCTTTGCAGATCCGCTGCAAGATTTCCAGTTGCTTATCCGCGCCGTGGCCGTTCAGCCAGACGATCTGCCGGAAGCCCATGTCCAACAACATCTGCGTTTGCTGGCGGACGATGCTTTCAAACATAATGGGCGGCCAGTAAAAGCTTTTTACGGCATTGTGGGGGAAATCCATGCCCGTGATCTGCTCCGTGCCGGTAAAGCCCAGCTTGCGTAGGGTTTCGGGGGCGCGGGGTGTTTCGGTGCCGATATACAGCGGGGGCATTACGATACCGCCTGTACGTTTTGCCGTTTCAACCGCCACCGAATACGCATTGACGGTATCCATGCCCATGCCCATGTGGGGGCCGTGCCATTCCATACTGCCTACCGGCTGGTATACCAGGCTGCGCCCGTTTACTTCTTGCAGAAGTTCCGCCGGAACGAGGGTCTCAAAACGGATTTTGCCCATTCTTTCACGCTCTTTTCCATAACAAATGGGGCCGCGGTTCATTTGCCGCGGCCCCACGATTCGTGTTTATGCCGCCAGAGTGCAGCAGGTTTTCTTAGTTCACATACTCGGGCATGATGCTTGCCAGGTCGTCGCCATACTCAACGATGGTAGCGCCAACGGCGTAGGTCTCGGGGATCTCGGTGCCGTTCTCGATGTAGTCGACCATTTCCTTGGCGGCGGTGCTACCGATGTCCAGGGCGGAGAAGTAAGCAGCGGCGCGGAAGCAGGAATCCGGGTTGTTGAACTCGTCCTCGCAGAGGTAAGCGCCCAGGCCAACAACTATGGAGTCAGCGCCCAGACCGGCGGACTCAATCGCGCGGGCAGCGCCCTGGCTGCTCTCATCGGAAACGCCCAGGACCAGCCACTTCTTGATCTCGGGATGGCCGGTGATCACAGCGTTTGCAGCCTGGTTGCCATCCTCAGCGGAGGTATCACAGTCAGCACGGAAGATGCGGTTCTCGGGGAAGTCAGGCAGGTTTTCTTTCAAAGCGTCAACTTCACCGTCGGTACGGGGAACACAGGAGGAAACAGTGTCAGCGGTCATCAGCAGGATGCCGAAGCTGTCGTCACCAGCCAGGTTGTTGTCCTTGACGTAGTTGGCGCCCCACTCACCGGTGGTCTTGCCGATGTTATAGCCGTCAATGCCGACCCACGGTGCCAGCTTGGTTCCGTCCTCGGTCTCCAGCGCATCGTCAACGGCGATAACGGGGATGCCAGCTTCGCTCAGCATGTCCACGGTGGTCTGGCTCAGGTTCTGGTCAGGCACGCAGACGAGAACACCATCGACCTTATCGGCAATGACCGTGTTGAGCTGCTCCATGTAAGTGGCGGCGTTCAGGTCAGCGTCCAGGAACTTCCAGGTGTAACCGGCATCCTCAACGACCTTTTGGGAGGCTGCGCCTTCCTGAATGAACCAGGTCGCGGTGCCCATTTTATAAATGCCAACGATCGTCTTACTGCCAGAGGAAGAGGTGGATTCTGCGGTGCTATCAGTGGTAGAAGCGGCTGCAGAATCAGCTGCGGGTACCGCCGAGCTGGCGGAAGAGCCGCCACAAGCTGCCAAGCTTGCCATCATTGCCAGAGAAAGACCGGCTGCGAGTACGTTTTTCATCGTGTGTTTCATGGTTTGTTCTCCTTTTTTGTTTGTGTATGCTTGCAGGCAGTTTCCGAATCTGCCTTACTCCTAAGGAAAACCCGGTTACTTATTCTCTTTGCCGGGGATCGTGATGCCGCGGGCTGCCATACTCTCTGCCAGGGCATGCTTATCGCGGTTATGCTTGCGGTAAAAGTCGAATGCCAGCGCAACAACCAGCAGAGCACCCTGTGCAACCTCCTGCCAGAAAGTCTGTACGCCGACCATGTTCAGACCGGTCTTAAAGCCTTGCAGGACCAGCATACCAAGGAATGTGCCGAAGATGGTGCCGACGCCGCCTGTAAAGGCAGTGCCGCCAAGAACAGCTGCGGTGATGGCATCAAATTCCAGACCCTCACAGGCGGATGGCTGACCAGAGTTCATACGGGCTGCCAGCAGGATGCCTGCAAAGGCGGCCAGACCGGACTCCATAATATGCAGCTTAAAGATGATGGCTTTGGGATTCAGTCCTGCCAGACGTGCGGCGTAGGTATTGCCACCCAGCACATAGATGCTGCGGCCGAAGTAGGTCTTGCTGAGCATGATGCCAAAGACGATGAAGCTGATCAGCAGAAGCAAAACGGGCAGCGGCAGGAAACCGAAGATGCGGTAGTTGCCCAAGCGGATAAAAGTCTTATTGCTGATAGCGCCCGCCTTGCCGTTGCACAGGATGTAAGCAGCGCCGCGCGCCACGCTCATTGTAGCCAGGGTGGCGATGAAAGGCTGCAAGTTCAGCATCGTGACGAGGGCGGCGTTGATAGCGCCGACCAGGCAACCGACCAGAACAGCGATCAGGATGGCCAGCACAACGGGCACGCCCATGCGAACAAGGATGGCCGCCAGAACACCGGCGCAGGCCGCCACAGAACCGGCGGACAAGTCGTTCTGCCCAGCGATAATCAGGTTTGTTTCGCCGATGGCCACAAAACCGGTCAGCGAACAGGCGATCAGAATGTTGGTCAGGTTGCTGCTCGTCACGTAATTCGGGTTCAACGAACCGAACAAAATCACGAGCAGAATCATGGCAACGATCAAAGTGATCTTATCAGCCAGATCGCTCTTTTTCAGTTTGTTCATCAGGTTTTTCATGCCAGTGCCTCCTGTTTGGTTTCTTGGCCTGGCTCACTTGCCATGGCGTAAGTCAGGATCTTTTCTTCACTGAAGTCTTTGCGCAGCAGCTCGCCGCTGATGCGGCCGTCCCGCATGACCAGGATGCGGTCGGACAGACCGATAATCTCCGGCAGTTCCGAGGAAATGACGATGACCGCCATGCCCTGTTGTGCACACTCGGTGATAATGCGGTAAAACTCCGCTTTGGCTACAACGTCAATGCCCTTGGTAGGCTCATCCAGGATCAGGACTTTGGGGTGGGTCTCCAGCCAGCGGGCCAGGATTACCTTTTGCTGGTTGCCGCCGGACAGCTGCGAGATCAGCTTAGCGGAATCCGGTGTACGGATGTTCAGCTCCTTGATTTCACGCAGGGCAATATCTTCTTCCTTGTCCGTTTGCAGGAAACCGACCTTGCTGCGCAGCTTCTTCAGCATCGAAATCGTGATGTTGCCACGTACCGAGATGTTCGGCAGGATGCCCTGCATCTTGCGGTCCTCCGGCACCATGGCGAAGCCGAGATTCAGCGCCTGTGCGGGGGACTTGGGGGCAACCTCTTTGCCCTCCATCTTGATCGTGCCGGAATAAACAGGGTCAAGCCCGAACAGTGCCCGCATAACCTCCGTGCGTCCGGCGCCAACCAGCCCTGCAAAGCCCAGGATCTCGCCGCGATGAGCGGTGAACGATACCTTATTTACATAGGGTGTGCAGAGTTCCTTGACCTCCAGTAGATCTTCACCCGGCTTTTCGTTATGCGGCAGGCCGTTGAAGATATCACCCAGTGAACGACCGACCATCAAGCGGATCAGTTCATCTTCCGGCGTGGTGGCCTGGTCAACGATGGAGACCAAGCGGCCATCTTTAAAGATGATGACCTTCTGCGCGACCTGCGCGATCTCGTTCATACGGTGGGAAACGTAGAAGATGACCTTGCCCTCGGCTTTCAACTGGCGGATGATATCGAACAGAATGTCAATCTCATTGTCGCTCAGGCTGGCGGTGGGCTCGTCAAAGGCGATAATGTTAGAATCGCGGTTGATGGCCTTCATGATCTCGACCATCTGCTGGTGCGCGATGCTCAGCGAGCCGACCTTGGTATCGGGGCTGATGTTCAGCCCGAACCGCTTGGCAATGGCCGCCGTGCGCTCGTTCATCTGGTCGAAATCGACCATGCCGTTTTTCTTGCGGGGCCAGTCACCCAGAAAGATGTTTTCTGCGACCGTCATATCCAGCAGTATCTGACGTTCCTGATAGATAACGCTCACGCCGTGGGCGATCGCGTCTTTCGGGGTAGAAAAGTGAATCGGCTTGTCATTGATCAAATACTCACCAAAGTCCGGTTGATAGTCCCCATTCAGGATTTTCAGCAGGGTGGACTTACCGGCGCCGTTCTCACCAAGGAATGCGTAGACCTGCCCGCTGGTTGCCTGAAAACTGATATCGTCCAGGGCTTTTACTCCGGGAAAGTATTTGCTGATATGCCTGAACTCAACGGAATTGCCCATGCAAGTACAGCCTCCTTTACTCCGTTTGTGTATCCATGTGTTGTGCCGTTGCAATGTGTTTACGTTAACACCTTGGCTGTATTGTAGTCTTATTGCTATATTTTGTCAACACTTCACGTCAATATTCAGCGTTTCTGTCAAAATGTGCTGATTCGAATTGTTCATTTTTCCTAATCAGGACTCCCGTCTTGTGCTTCTTTGCATAATTTTGTCAGCTTTTCTCTTTTTATTTCCAACCGGCAGTTCTATTATTGACTAGTATGTTCTATTGAAATTCAATATTTTTATTCATATTGTTGCATTTTCAAAAAGTCATGTTATAATCTAGTTAACGTACACACCCCCCCTGCGGTGTACCTTTCAAGAACTCATTTTATGCAAAGGAGCGACGACTATGAAACGAAAGACTGCAATTGTTACTGGTGCCAGCCACGGGATTGGTCAAGCAATTGCCGTTGCCCTGGCCAAGAACGGTTATGACATAGGTATTAACTATTGTAATAACCTCCGCGGAGCCGAGGAGACTCGGCGCCTTGTAGAGGGTGCCGGTGCCAGCGCCTTGCTTTTGCAGGCCGACGTGGGCAGCCACGAGTCTTTATCCGCGATGTTCAAGCAATTCGATGCAATTTTTGACCATCTGGATTTGATGGTCAACAACGCTGGTGTCAGCGAGTTCCACCCCCTGCTTGAAGTTACTGAGGCACAGTGGGATCGCGTGACCCGCATAGACTGGAAAGCCGCGTTTTTCGGCACACAGTTTGCCGCGCAGCGCATGACAGCAACCGGCAAGGGTGGTGTTATCGTCAATATTACTTCCAACCATATTGATGGTTGCTTCCCCAATGCCAACATTTATGCGCCCAGCAAAGCGGCGGTGGATACATTCTGCCGCAACGCCGCCATGGAGCTGGCGCCCCACAAAATCCGCGTAGTTTCCCTCGCCCCCGGCTATACCAATGTATGGAGCGATGATAACCCCATCCAGCAGGTCCGCGACCGCATCCCGTTGCAGCGCTTTGCCACACCCGAGGAAATTGCTAATATTCTGGTGTTTTTGGCATCAGATGCCTGCGCGTACCTGACCGGCACTCGCGTTACCGTAGATGGCGGTGCGCTGCTGCCTGTTGTGCCCGAGAACGATATGAACGGCGGTTCTCTGTTGCCGTTGCAAATCCATGAAACGGAGGAACACAAATGAAAATCACAAAATTAGAGACATTCCGTTTGCAGCCCCGCTGGCTGCTGCTGCGCGTAGAAACTGACGATGGCTTCGTTGGCTGGGGTGAGCCTGTAGTAGAGGGGCGCGTTGCTGCCACCCAGGCATGCGTGCATGAGCTGGAGTCTTATCTGATTGGGCAGGATCCGCGCCGTATTGAACATATCTGGCAGACGCTGTACCGCGGCGGATTCTACCGCGGCGGTCCGGTGCTGACCAGCGCCCTTTCCGGTATTGACCAGGCATTGTGGGATATCAAAGGTAAGGCGCTGGGCGTGCCGGTATACGACTTGCTGGGCGGCGCGGTGCGTGACAAAATGGCCGTGTACAGCTGGATTGATTCGGACACACCGGAAATCGCAGCGCGCTCGGTAAAAGAAAAGATGGCACAGGGCTTCACCACTGTAAAAATGTTTGGCACCTGTGCCACCGGGTGGATCGATGACCGCAAAGCAATCAACGATCTGCTGGAGCGTGTGCAGGCAGTGCGCGATGCCGCCGGACCGGATGTTGGTATCGCCATCGACTTCCACGGTCGCGCACACCATAGCATGGCGCGCACCTTACTAAAAGAACTGGAACCGCTGAAGCCGCTGTTTGTAGAAGAGCCGGTCCTTGTAGAAAATCTGGACGCCTTTGCCGACCTGCACCGCCGCAGCAATATCCCGCTGGCCACCGGAGAACGCAGCTTTACCCGCTGGGGCTTTAAGGAACTGTTGGAGCGCGGCTGTGCCGATATCATCCAACCGGATCTCTCCCATGCGGGCGGCATCAGTGAAGTGCGCCGCATTGCCGCCATGGCCGAAACCTACGATGTGGCGTTAGCCCCGCACTGCCCGCTGGGACCCGTGGCGCTGGCCGCCTGCCTGCAAGTCGATTTTGCCTCCATCAATGCCTGTTTGCAGGAACAAAGCATCGGCATGGCTTACAACAAAGGGCAGGAGATCGACAGCTATCTGCGTGACCCCGCCGTATTCGCCTATCAAAATGGCTATGTCCCCTTGCTGACCTCCCCCGGTCTGGGCGTGGATGTGGACGAAGAGATTGTCCGCCGCAGCCAGGTGCCTGATCTTGCGTGGAAAAATCCCGTTTTCCACCTAGAGGATGGCAGTGTGACCGAATGGTGATGTTATGATGAAAAAATTATCTCTGCCACCGTGCGATCTGGGTGAAGGTCCGCTTTGGCACGAGGAAACGCAGGAATTTGTATTTGCCGACATCACAAAAGGCCGCCTGTTTGCCGCTGCCCCCAGCGGGGAAGTACAGCTGTTGCTGCAAACCGATTGGCAACTGGGCGCGTTCCTTTTTGATACCGCCGGGAATCTGATTCTGTTTACTGAGCAAGGCGTTTTCGCTCTGCCCTACGGTGGCACCCCAACCGACTGCCGCCTGCTGTGGGAAATCCCAATGCAGGCAGGAGAGCGCTTCAACGATGCCATCTGTGACCCGGTAGGTCGTATGCTGGCAGGCACCAAGACCGAAGATAACCGCAATGGTTCCCTTTGGCTTTTTGCCAAAAATCTGCCGCCCAGACGCCTGCTGCAAGGGCTGCAAATTTCCAACGGTATGGGGTTTGCCGAACATGGAACCGTGTTCTATCACACTGACTCCGGTCAGCGTACAATCTACCGTTACCACTATAACGCTGCGCAGGGAACTTTTGCCGACCTAAGGGCTTTTTTTACACTGCAAACGCCCGATAACGCCGTTCCGGACGGTATGACCGTGGATAAACGCGGTCAAGTCTGGACAGCCTGTTGGGGCGGCAACTGCCTGCGCTGCCTTAATACCGATGGGCAGGAAACCGCAAAAATTTCCCTGCCTGCAACCCAGGTCAGCAGTCTGACTTTCGGCGGACCGGACTTACAGAAAATACTTATCACATCAGCCGCCTGCGGCTGTCCCGGTGCAGATGAGGGCGGCATCTGGATTCTGGACGCGCCCTGCCCCGGTGTGGCGGAATACCGCGCGGTTTTATAAGACGTTACAGCGTTTTGCACAGGACTTATTCTTTACAAAGCGGTTACAAAGAGCTATAATATATGTATAATTCTTTTTGATAAAATCACTTTTTTATGTTCAAGGCGGTTTATTATGTCTACCCAGCCTACCATTAAGGATGTTGCCCGGCTCGCCGGGGTTTCCATCGGCACGGTCGACCGTGTCGTGCATAATCGCGGCAAGGTTTCCGCCCATAATCAACAGGCGGTGCAAAGCGCCATCGACTCTTTGGGATATCGCCCCAGCCGTATTGCCAGCGCACTGGTCAAACGGCGCAGCAACACAAAAATCGGCGTCTGCATTTCCGATGTCGAAAGTGAATTCTGGGGCGAAGCGACCCGGGGCGTGCATCTGGCCCGTGAGGCGTTGCTGCCATTCGGTGTGGAAGTGTTGGAAGCTTCCACAAACTCATACCATTTCCGCGACCAGAAGCGCGCCATCGAGCAGCTTTTAGCCCAGGGCGTCAACGCGCTGATCGTGCTGCCCTTGCAGGGCAAAGACAGCCAGCTGGATGCGCTGATTCCACCGGAAATACCCTATGCTACAGTTATTGAGGATGCCCCTAACTCGCGGCGGCTGTTCCATATCGGTCCTGATGATTACGCCATGGGGCTGCTGGCCGGGCGGCTGGCCCACTTGTACTCCGGCAAAGGGATGAAATGTGTCGTGCTGGCATCTAACCAGAGCTTTTGCGGCACGCAGGGGCGTATCTGCGGGTTTCAGGACTTCCTTGCCAAACACGACCCCACCGCCGAGATTTTGGAAGTATGCAAGATCTCGCTGGATTCAGAACGCATCGGCTACCAGAGCATCTACGAGATTGCCGAAGCACAGATGGAAAAGCATCCGGACATGGATGTTTTTTATGTGACCAACGGTTTGACACAATGGGCCGCCGCCGCCGTAAAGAACCATAAGAAGCAAGGTCAAATCCTGGTATTCGGCTTTGAACGTACTGAGATGACGTATTCTTTTATCCACGAGGGCATCATCGGCGCAACGATTTGCCAAGCACCTACCCAGCAGTGGTACAATGCCACCATGATTATGAGTTCCTACCTTGCAGGGGAGCGCGAGATCACCAACCCGATTTTCAACGCCGAATGTAAGATATTGATCGAAGAAAGTCTGCCCTTTGTACGATTGGACGAGATCTCGAATTTGTAAACTGTACAAACCTAAAAAGACAAAAATGGTAGTCCTACGTCGGTAAGACTACCATTTTCGTTTGTAAAAAAAATCCCCATTTAATTTGGCTGGCCAGCAGATGCTGGGAGAAATTCTGGCCTAAAAGCCGAGAGCATCATTTTGGCCCGAGTCTAATCTCTCTATAACCAAATGCACCCTGCCATCGTACGCGATGTCAGGATACACTTTTGCTCATTTTGCAGGCTGCTCATGCCTGGAGGTGACTTTTTTCCGCCACAGTTTCTGGAATAGGATAAGCGTAACCATAAGCGAGACAAACTCTGAGATTACAAAGGCATACCAGATGCCGTACAGACCCGCGGTGTGCATCAACAGATAGGCCAGCGACAGCAACACTAGGATCTGGCGGATGAAGGAGTTGATGGCGCTGACATAGCCGATGCCCATGCCAGTAAGCGCATCGCCCAGGATGATACAAATCGCACTCAGGCAGAATGGCATTGTCATAACGCGCAGCGCATGCGCTCCAATCGTCATCATATCCTCCCCGGCCGAGAAAAGGCCCAGGAGTTTTTCCGGGAAAAGATGGACCACAGCCGTGCCTGCGAACATGATAAAAATACCGCTGACTAACGCCAACTTGATAACCTGCCGCATGCGCTACGGCTTTTGGGCGCCGTAGTTGTAGCCCACGATGATGGACTGTGCCTGGGTCACGCCGAACACCGGCATAAACACAAAGGTCTGCATCTTGTAGTAGACGCCAAACACCGACACCGCAGCTTCACTATCCGCGATCAGAATCTTGTTCATGCCTACATTCATGATCGATCCAAGTGACTGCATAAGAATGGAAGGAATTCCCACTTTGTAGATTTCTTCCAGATCCCGCTTTACAAAACGGAAGTTCTTCAGAGGTATGCTGACGTCCTTATTCAAAAAGAGATTAAAAATAATGCCCAGCACGGCTGAGACAATTTGGGAGAAGACTGTCGCAATTGCTGCACCGCTGATGCCCATGACCGGGAACCCTACTTGCCAAAAATCAGGATAGGATCCAGCACGATGTTAGTCACCGCACCCACAGCGGGCATGGTCATGCACAGCCCGGCGTGGCCAACGGCTTCCAGCATGCCGCCCATAGAGTAGGTAAGAAAGCTGCCGATGCTACCCACTAGCACGATGGTCAGATACTGGGTACCCATGGTGCAAAGTTCGGTATTCTCACTGAATGCACCGATAAACGTCCCAGAGAATACCAGCCCCAGCACCAAAAACACCAGGATAGCTGATAGCCGCCAACAAAAAGCCATGAGCAGCAACCACATCAGCCTCCTTACGCTTGCCAGCGCCCAGCTGACGAGAAAGCAGCGAGTTCACTCCTGTTGCCGTACCGCCAGCCACCGACTGCATCAGCAGCTGCGCTGGGAAAGCCAAAGTCGTTGCGGTCAGCGCCACCTCAGACAAATGGGCCACACAGATGCCATCCACAATATTGTACAAAGCGGTAATAACGTTTGCTACAATCAGCGGCAATGCCATAAACCGCGCAGCAGTTTTGGGATCGGGTAGACGCCCAGTTTGTTTTCCTGGGTCTATTCCATTCAGATCCCCTCCTCCTTTTTCTGCCGTTGCACATGAGCAGCTGTGATCATCATGACCACAAAGGCCAGCCCAACTGCCGTCAAAAAGCGGTACTTCACGATTGCTGTTCCAAAAAGCAGCATGGACAGATTGGTCAGCAGTGGAGCTAGGACGTTGCCGGAGTTGGCAAAAATCTGGCCGATGGAAAGTCCCAGTTCCTGCTTGGTGCCGCCCGCTTCGGAGCTGAGCACCTGTGCATGGGGCATAACCAACGTAATGGCTCCGCCGCAGAACAGCGATGCAACGATGAGCATCGCGTAGGAATTGGCGAAGAAAATGTCCAGGTAGCCGACCAACAGACCGGCAAAGCCCAGCGTCATATACCTTATTTTACAACGGTTTGCAATGGGAAAATCAGCGAACAGCATTTAATTCTTTTCGTAAATCAGATGCCCACCGACCTATGGTTTTCGCCATAAGCTGGTGGGCATCTGTTGTTCTGG
>ERZ780168.2216-NODE-2216-length-17819-cov-3.043065_pt1 | contig 17819 bp, 37 predicted proteins | sample MGYA00510981_ERZ780168 | MGnify/ENA primary metagenome ERZ780168 (study PRJEB29588, sample SAMEA2158769) | human gut metagenome | biome: human gut; feature: human-associated habitat; material: faeces | place: Denmark | collected 2008/2010 ...
AAAAGGAATGCAGCAGGCACCACACCGCTCGCTGTTTAACGCATTAGGCTTTACAGAAGAAGAAATCTTTGAGCAATTCCCGAATGACTATCAGATCATTTATCGCATTTTGAACTGGCATAACCTTTCGGAAGAAGAATTGTTGAATAGAATCCTGATTGAGCTGGATTCCAAGGGGATTAAAGAAAAGGTTCTGAGGAAGATTGAACTTGAATTAGACTACGAAGAAGAGGAAGCAATGGAGTATGAAGAAAGCAAAACTTGACAAGCTGATAGCAGATGGCAAGACGTTTGATGATCTCATCTATGATTTTGAGTTTTCCAATGACGAGATTGTTAGCAGAGATATTATTCTTGACTTTGCTATCAATCAGATTCAGAACGACAGACTGTTTCTTGCACGTCACGTTCTCGATGCGGTAGACAAGGAGTATGCAGATTTTTATTCCTATGACATGAGCATGGGTACACTTGAAACGCCAACCGCTATTACGAGCATCGAAGATTTGTACGATTTTGTAGATTAGGAGAATTACAATGAATGTTACCGAGCTTAACCGAGATCAGCTTATCGAATTGAAGCAGAGCTATCTTGATGTGCTTAATGAATCTGACGAGCATGAAGAGGTTGTGGGCGTTAGCTATAACGAGTTGGCGAACGCTGACGAGATTGTACCTGATGACGTTATCTTTAATTACTATGCTGATATTATCTTTAGCGAAGATGATTTCTTTTGCAGTGCATCTTAGATGAAAAGTTAGATTAGAGCGGGTATCATTCCCGCTCTTTTCTTTTGTATGGATACTTGTGAAGAGATTATGAAGTATCTAGGTTCTCGCTGGAATGTAGCTTGACTGTAGTAATATATACCTATCAAAAGTATCATGGATATAAAATAAGCTATGATACAAACACACAAAAATTTGATATTAGCTGGGAATAAAAGGAGATTAAATTGCAGTTCGATTACAACGAAACTTATCAGCTCATGCGCAAGTTCCACGATCTTGGTAAGAATGAAACTCTAATCATGGATTATCTTTTCAAGCAGAGTGTAGCAGAAGTAACCTATTCACAGCTTGCAAAAGCTATCGGGCAAAAGGATATGAGCAACGTAAGAAAAGCTATCCTTAACTTAGAGCAGATGGGACTGGTAAACATCTGCCGAAAGTATGAGGAAGAGGAAGCGCCTAAGAATTCTAATCCTATGATTGCTTGCTTTATCGTAGATGGCTGGATGGAAAGGCTGTTATACGGTACCTGGGATACATCTGAATGGGACTGTATCAGACGTTAAAGGTCACGTCTTAGAATTGACTACAGAGCCTAGAGAAAGGATTGAAGGTGGCACGTAAATACTATGCAGAAGAATGTCCATACGGCATCAGAACTTTGAGCGATTGCGATTCTTGCTTTGTATTTGAATCGCAGATGGAACGTGACAATTTTGTAAGCGAAGATGATATGCGCCGATCTGCTATCAGTCGTGACAATGTACGTATGAGATATGATCTTAGCGCTGATGAATTTGAAAAGCCTGATTATGAATGGCATAATGCAGTAGACGGATACCCAGCGAAGGAACGGTATTGATGAAGTATAAAGAAACGGCAGATCAGTTTCAGTATTTCGCTGCTAGTACGCTAAACATTCCAGAAGAGGATATTAGAGCAGTACAAGTGGTATTGCGTATTCTCCCCGATGGTAAAGTAGGGGTTAATACAATCAGAAAAATGCTATCTTATATCTACCGAAAAGAAGTGATTAAGCAAGGCGATAATTGGTATGAGAAGTATTAGGGGAGGTAATTATACCTCCCTTTTTTTGTGTAGAAACTGTGGAGTAATGTGTATCTGGTAATAGCGTGGTCTGATGTTTGGTAATATATACCCATCGGAAGAACAAAAGAGAAAGGAACTCCCGATACGTACCGAGACTGTTACATACAAGATCTATAAGTACAGCGAACTTTCCGATGATGCCAAGGCTAAGGCGTTTGAATGGTTCAAAAGCGTTCGTGCCGATGAGAACTATATCTTTACCGAGGATTGCGAAGATAGTCTGAAGCTTCGGTTCCCTAACAGCGAATTGCAGGTACAGTACAGTCTTAGTTATTCGCAGGGCGATGGTCTTAATATCTTTGGTAATCTGTACTTGCCTGATGTGTTGCCGTACATCAAAGATAAGTTCACAGAAGAAGAATTTTCTTACATTAAGCATATCGTAAACGAGTATGGTACTGGTGAGGGCTGTTGGTTTGGCGATCAGTATGTTAAGATGCAACGAAATACTCGTTACGCATATTGCATTGCTGCATGTAATGAGTATGTAGCTGCTATGCGAGATAATATCGTATGTGAAATCGAAATAGCCGAAGAGAGCGAACGTAAACCAGATACGATTATCAATGATAAATTGATTAACAGGCTTAATATGTACGTAGTCGAATACTTTATCAATCTTTGCAAAGAGTATGAAGAATGGGGATATGACTTCTTCTATCCCGAAGATGATGCGGAGTTTATCGAGCTGTGCGAAGCTAACGATTGGGAGTTTTATGAAGATGGTACTTTTTATTGCTAGTGTAGGAATTGTGGAGATTTATATTCTTAGCTGAACACGATTCCTTTAGTGGTAATATGTAACTACAGAAAGAGAAAGGAAGAACAATGGCATTTCATATGATTACGAAAAGCGAACAGCAAAGTAATGGTCTTGGTTGGCTTGAGGATATTTGTGATTATGATATTAAGAAGCGCAAAGATAATCTGCTTTACATCGTAGACGATCAGCATTGTACTGACTATCATAGGTGCAATAAGTCTGTTCTGTATAATGATATAACTGGGTATGAAGATTTGATTCAGCGTGAAGGTGAATTGAAAGACGATGAATTTTATGTAGTGCTGTATAACAAACCTGTTAAGGCTTATGGTTTTTGGGAACTTTGGGGAGCCGTTGACTTCGGTGTAACCAAAGAAGATATTATTCAAAATGTACTTGACAACAAGTATGCGGAAGGTGCCTACTACTTTACAGTAGGTCAAATGATGAAAACTACTTTGGATTATCAGAATGGTGTTTACAATGGGTAAAGCTGAATGGCAAAGCGCTACGCAAAGTTGCTGCAATGAATGCCCAGTAATCAGCATGGAAACGTGCGACCAATGCCCTATTAAAATGTATGGAGACTTACTTGCTGTACGCTCTTTGTATGGTATTGGGTCTACAGAAGAAGAGAGCGTATCAAAGCTGTTCAACTCTACAATGAGCAGCAAAGAGAACATGGGTAGGCAGCTATGAATTTGCTAGATCTGTTTATGATACCTGGGTTAGACAATAGCAGTGAAATCAAACGTCTTAGAAAGGAATCTAAGGAGCGCATGAGAAAGCCTATATGGGTTTATAGGTATCCTTACAATAAGAAGCCTAAGAAGGCTGACAAAGGTAAATAATTAAGGTTGTAGTTATGTGCAAACATAAAAAAACGATATGAAGAAATCTATTGTCGATATAAAAAGTATACTATTGACGAGGTGCGAAAACTATGGGAGTGGTCTAAGTCAGAATACGAAAAGACGGGTAAATACCCTGTTATCTTTATTGACGGAGATAAAAAAATCAAGACGAGTATGGGAAAGAAAACGTCCAGTAATTACCGATATGATAATTTCTTTTTACACGGCACAGATTGCGTGTCATGCGGTCTAAAAGGTCAATACTTCTGGCTTGAAAAAAATAATGATAATAGAACTAAGACGTGGCATTTTAATTTATATGGAGTTGACGAAAACGGGCGCGAGGTTCAAATGACAAAGGATCATATTATCCCTAAGAGTTGTGGCGGTAAAAATCATGTAGACAATTATCAACCGATGTGTTGCCGTTGCAACCTAGCGAAAGGCAATAAGCAATAACGCTATGGGTGTCCAGTTTTTGGACACCTTTTTATTTTTGTGGCAGAACTATACCGCTAATAGCATAGTTTTGCTATTTACTATCTCGCAAAACTATGCTATTAGCGGTATAGTTTTCTTAATCTGTTCCCCCCCTAAGCTATTCCGATAACGGTATAGTTTCTCCCGAAATTGTCTAAGAAAAATTTCCAAAATATAGTTGACAAGTAGTTGAATACCATATAATATGTAGGCATAGAGAAAAGCAACGGAACCTTAGAGAAAGGTACGACAATGGAGACTACGATGAACAATAAGGCAAAGACCTCTAGCGCAGCACTTAGTCACTTCATTTACGATGGTTTGTATGAAACCTACATTGGAGAGTTGGTTGGTCTTGTGCCTTGCGATAAGCGCGAGAAAGTCAATGATGAGATCGGTGAGTTGTATTGCGATAAACTTTCCGAGTTTATGTATGACGTTTTGCCTAGTGACATTGATGATGAATTCGAGATTACCTATGTGGAAACTTTCCATCCACGTTATTACAACTATGAGACTGATTCTATCAATTTCATTTTCAAGTATTCTAATGCTGTGAAAGACTGGATTCGTTCACAGGTTAAGCACAACGGATTCGATAAATTCCTGGCTGATAACTTCACTGATCGTGACGGCTTTCTTTCCTTTACTCCAAACAATCGCAAGGATTGGAGTAAGGGTTTTAATCGCAACGATTGGCGTTGCGTGTCTGCCGCTATTTGGTATATTGCTGATAATGAAAGCAACGATAGTTACAAGCTGGCTTTCAATGAGAATGTTTATTATCTTATCACTGAAAACTATGTGCCTTATGAGTACGCAGAACAGTTCTCCAATGGCATGATTGGTGTTGTCACCAGTGAGTATGACGAGGAAAACGATCGTGAATACTTCGATGCATACTTGATTGATGTTGACGGTAGCATTGTTAACAACGTCAAGATGAATGATGAATTGAATGAATTCTACGGTAGCGCATTTGCGGCGTGGCAGTACAGCGATATTGTCAATGATCTTACTGATGGCTACAGCTATTGCGATAGGCGGTCTAAACCTTGCAAGGCACCTGAATTTGATAAAACTGTAGCATAACTTAGAGGGGAATATGGTTATGTATTCTGTTTCTATCTGTACTATCAGAGCAAAGTTTGTGGACTATCTTGTATTTGATACGTATGAAGAAGCGGTAGGTTATCTCAAAGAGCGTAAATTTGCATATGATAATGTAGAAGATACGAGATACGCGAACTATATTCCTGATGTTTGGTACAATTCTGATACAAAATGTGAAGCAACTATCTTTAGTCGTTTGAAATAGTTAATAGAAAGAGAGCTATCATGTTTTATGTAAAGATCATCGGTAAGATGTTCGAACCGATTGAATATATTGATTGCAAAACCCGCAAAGAAGCGTTAGACTATCTTGATACGCATGGTTTTATTCGTAATACGGTAGGAGATGGACGTTGCTACGAATACATTCCCGATATTTACTACAATGAGAGTACGGATAAAAGAGCAAAGATTTTTAGCGACAACAAATAACAACACGATGCGACCAGCAAAGCTGTGTTGCCTTTACAGAATGGCGGCTGTGTTCTCCTTTCGGTTTCTTTCCTTTCTCTATCTCATTTAGCAGCTGCCATACGCAAGGAGTGGACTTCGGTTCACTCCTTTTTATTTAGAAATCTACTTGCCAACTACATTAGACTGATATACAATATAGATAAGATATTGTGATTACCTCGGAGGTGTACGGAATGACCATTGAAACAGTCGGCAAAATCAAAGGCTATGTGTCTCCTGGCATAGCTGCAAACGATAGTTATAAGGCGTATAATACCGCCTACGAAGATTTGTAGGCACGTATGCTTGTGTCTGGTGTTCCGTATTTAATCACTTTAATCATAATGACTGCTGCTGTTGTTGGAGCAACCATTTTGGTTTCGAGGTTATAGATGAACAAACTATATACCTATTTCATCATCACTGTTGACGAAAGCGATCCTGACGATGGAACGTATGCAGGAGAAGTTTCAAGAAGCAAAAGGATGCCATGTTGTCGCTGATGGATATTACGTGAAGCACGTTTATATGCTGTATGATGTTGTCGAAGAAAGCAAGCTGCGCTCCATGTCGCAAAATGAAGGGAACCACTGTCCCATGTCGCAAAATGAAAGGATTCATCATGTTCGGTAGGAAGAAAAAGTGCTGCTATTGCGGTGACAAGAAGAGCGATCTCTATGTCGGCTTCGTGAAAGATCGGCAAGGAAATATCGAGAAGGTCATATGTTGCAAAACGTGTGCCGTGTTCCGAGGAATCAGGATTTATCAAAACGATAAATCACGGTAGCAATTGATGGTATGTATTCTAATCTATGTGCAAACATGATACAATGTATCTGAATATCATATCGGAAAGGGCTGTCGTGTATGTCACGAATAAAAACAAATGTGACCCAAGGCAAAAGAGCGATGCTCAACACTACTATAAGGCAAGAAACGCTAGACGATTTCAAGGCATACTGCAAAGAGCTTGGCTTTCCTATGAACATGATTTTGGAATCTTTCATGTCGCAGTTTGTAAACGGTGAGTTTGTATTGAAGATTGGAAAAGCTAACAAGTTGAACGTAGATGTTAGAGACGAATAGATAGATAGAATACGTATGTTGTTTTTTGACTGGCGCATGTTGTGTCAGTCTCTTTTTTATATGTAGAAATTGTGGTGCGACATACGCTCATGTTGTTAGTGTGGTATTATTCTCCTAAGAAATAAACAAGGTTAGATGCGATTGGAGATTTCAAAATGAATTGGGAAAACCTTGAAATATATCTGTTCTTATTGGTTCTGTTTGTTATCGCTATCGTGCTTTGCTAAGGAAGGAATGTATATGTATATTGTAAATCTTATGTGCGTATCATTCGGTTTGTCTATATCTGCTTTCGTCATGGCTCTTATTGCTATGGTAAAGACCATGAGAGTTAAAAGCAAAGTTGAGGATATTCGCTTTGATGTGTATCGGAGGAGGAACAAGCGATGATAGATATTTTTATCAAGATTGCCATTCCTGTTGCGATTGCACTTATCATGTTCGATACTGCTTTGTTGTTTGAGGTCGGATCTAGTGATGTTGAAACTGATAATGCGGAAAATGGCATTAGCGCTGAGGATAAGCCACTTGTTAGTGAAGACGATCAGAGGATAATTGACGAGTATGGCAGCGCGGGAATAGATGTTGGCGATGATAGGATTTTGATTATCACTAAGGACGATGATTACAATGAATAATAAATTAAAGACTGTGTTATCTGTACTTATTTCTATAATTATAGTTACGGTTGTGCTAATAATATCAGCACAGCATCCTATCATTTATCAATTGCTTGCGCTGATTGTTATTATCTGTGTTATTTCATATGTTGTTTATGACGTATTATAGGAGTAATCATGCATGTTAAGACAATTTATACATGTGATCGCTGCGGAAAAGAATTCGAGGTGACCAATGGAATCTTTAGAGTATGTAAACCTAAGAGATATCTTATGAATGTATTTCGTCCACGGTGTTTTTACGAAGATAGATATGATTTATGCGATGATTGCAAGGAGTCGTTTGAATCTTGGCTTTGCAATCCCGAAGCTGATGTATACTCCAATAAATCAAATCTATCAGACGAAGCAAAGAAGATTCTTGATGATATGTTAGACCGTCTTGTGAGTGACGATGAAAACGCTAGTTGAAACAATAACGCCAATGCCATGTTGTGAGAATTGTTATTGGTGCGGGAGTGGCTATAAGATAAGTAAGAGAGAGCATTATCTTGTTTGCATGAAAGATGATTTGTTCGATGATGTATATCCTGTTGTGCGCAATGATTATTGTTGCCGTGATTGGCTAGATAAAGACAACAAAGTTGATATGGTAGAAATCTCTAGACGGAAAATTTAAGTAGATTGGCAGTAAGATGATTAATATTGATGAGCTTCTTAATAAGATTGATGTTGATAAACTAATTGAAGACTATGGTAAGAAAGAGCCTGAGCATTTGGATGCTGATGGCGTACCTATTAATATTGGGGATGTACTTTACTTCGCAGGAGATAAATGTGCTTTTCCAGACAGGGCTTATATAGTTACTGGCTTTGAAGCAGACTATGGAGTAGAACTTAAGTTACCAAATGGTGTGCTCGTTTATGACTGTCTAGACAAATATACTCACAGCAGACCAGATAGCTGGGATACTCACAGCAGACCAGATAGCTGGGAGCAGCTTGAAATAGATAGCATGTTTGACCAGACTACATACTGTGAACAAGTGCTTAACATTGACACTTATACTACCACGCGTGGACATGATTTTAGAATGATGATTGAGGATATCGTTCGCCGTGCAAAACGATTGGCTGGTGTTGACGATGAGTAATCTTAAGCCTTGCGCCCATTATGGAAAGAAAGCTTATGTATGTCATATCATACAGGAAAATCACCCCGCTCCTTTCTTTGTCAAGTGCAACGAATGTGGTATGCATACTACAAATAAGCGAACTGAAAAAGAAGCCGTAGCTGTGTGGAATCGCCGAGTCAAGTAAGGAATAAATAACGATGAATGAGAAAGTTATTGAAGAGATCGCAAATCAACTAGGTATCGCAGTAGACCAGGCTTCGCAGTTCTTGGCGCAGATAATTCCACAGTATGCGGGGTTGCAAGTGCTGAACTACGGAATCTGGACAGTAGCGGCATTGATTCTTGTTATCATTGCAGTGGCGGTTGCAAAGATTGGATTCAAGAAGTATAAGGAGTGTGCTGGCTCCGATGACATATGGCATTGCGTTAACGATGAAAAATGGTTTCGGGTCACTTTAATAAGTTTGACAATCGGAGCAGTTGCGACAGTGGCATTTCTGTACTTCACACAACAGGTTGCAGGTTGGCTTCTGTTCCCAGATGCAAAGGTTATGGAAATGGTACTTAGCGCAGTCGGGTAAGCAGGAAGAGTGAAGTATCTTGTCGAATAAATGTCCACAATGCAAGTATTACGAGCCGAAGGAGAAGTAGTAATGTTCACAATGTTCTCGCATGAACTCATTGACGATGCCCGCCTGTCGCACATGAACGCAGCCGACGTATTCAAATGCCCATCGTGCGGTTTCGTCGGGTGCGTGGTCGAGTACCACCAGAACGGCGACGGATTCTGGGATTTGGATATCCCGTGCGATTGTGAACCGCAATTCTGTCCCGAATGTGGCGAGAGGATGGTTAGCGATGAGGATTAGCGACGAAGAGCGGCGCGAGGTTGCTCAAAAGTTGCGGAGCTTAAACCCCAGCGACACATACAAGCTATGCGATGGTGATTTCATCGACCTTTTGAGTGAAACATTAGGCGTAGACACAGACCAATTGTGCTATGATGCGCAGCTTATTAAGCGCCTTGCTGACCTGATCGACCGTCCGATAGTTGCAAGTCATTACGTGGCAACGCCCGTAGATACCTCCATGCTCATTACTGGACATTCATCACAGCAATTGCATTGTGGCAACTGTGGTTGTACTATTACTCGTAGTGATCGCTATTGTCGGCAATGCGGAGTGGAGATTAAGAAATGATTAGCGATGAAAAACGCAATGAAGTAGCAGATAAACTACGTGACATTGCAAAAGAAGAAGATATCGATGGTTATTCATATACAGAGTTGTGGGATAAGCTTATTGATCTTATCTATGATGACCTTGAAAGCTATGAGAATGCTACTTGCGCAGATGATTTGAGTCTTCTTGCTGATCTGATTGACCGACCTGCGGTAAAACCTGTTTATCCATATGATGATATGCCTGATTATATTTTCTGTGGCGAATGCAACACTCAGATTTGGAATTCTGCAAATTATTGTCCGCAATGTGGAGCTAGATGTGTTCCATATGGTAAACCGTTTTTTGATGATGAAGACAGGAGAATCTATGAAACTATATGTGGCGATGTGTAACAATGGCGAAGAGTGGGAAGACAACTATGAGTATGTAGATGCAATTTTCTCCACATATGAAAAGGCTGTTGAGTATATCGAGAACAGTGGATTTGTCGAAGACAAACCATCTTGTTGGAAGCAAACATGGAGTATCCCCGAGCAAGAATACGATTACTGGGGAAGCAATGAATACATGTTCGTTGATGAATTCGAGCTTGACAATCCCAATGAAGATGATATCATCTAAGAATCTTAGAAAGATAGTTGTTAAGGAGTTATAAGATGTCTAAGAAGTGTCCTCAAATTTGCGCTAACTGCAAGAACTTCAAGTCTTTTGATGTAGACTTTGATTACCCAGAGGATCTATGTGGTTCATGCAAGGCGAACGGTGGGGAAGTAATGTACGGTGACGATGAGAAGTGCGAGAACTACAGTCAGGTAAAGCACCCTCGTGTCACGAGCTTTAGTTATTAGTAGATGATATAAATGCCAGTTAAGAAGAAAGCCAATAGAGCTGTTATCAATACAACAGTTGATAAGAAGGTGTTGAAGTCATTCAGGGATAAATGCGATTACATTGGTTGCAACATGAACGTAGTATTGGAAGCTTTCATGCGACAATTCGCAACGGGAGAATTCACTATCCAGCTAGGCAAAACAAAGGGCTTTGAAGTCAAGCTAGATGAATAGATAATCGAGGGAGATAATATTCTCCCTCTTTTTTGTTATATTAAACTTAGCCAAACTACTTGCCAGCTACATAAACGAGTGTTACAATTATTGTATAGAAAAGGACAGAAGTTAGGAAAGGTGTTCAACATGGCTGATTATGCTCCTCAAATTAACTATCAGTACAAGTCCAACGTCATCTCGTTCGAGGATCTTAAGAGCAAGAAGGATGAAGAGAACACTAAGGTAGCAGATGAGCCTAAACGTATCAGTTATACCGCTGGCAAGTCCACTGAGGTATATGCTTTCCGTACCGAAGAAGAGATCAAGGCTATGATCGATGTGTACGATAAGCATATTGATGAAGCTACCAATGAAGATCAAAGACGTGTAGCATGTCGCAACAAGATGATGTTCGTTGTCGGTTTGAATATTGGTATTCGTGTAAGTGATTTGGCATCGTTGAAGTATTCTTTCTTCTTCGATAAGAAACCCAATGGAGAATATGCATTCAAGAAGTTCTATACTTTGCAGCCTAAGAAGCAACGCAAGAGCGGTAAGTTCGTTAAGCTATTCTTCAATCAGACTGTTCGTGTTGCTATTGAGAACTACATTGCAGAGTATCCGTTTGAAAATCTTGATGAATATCTATTCACTTCTAGAGAAGGAGACAACAAGCCATTGGAAACACGTTCTATTTGGCGCATTATCAAGCGTACCGCGAAGGAAGCTGGTATTAATAAGAATATTGGATCGCACAGCCTTCGCAAGACATGGGCTTATCGAGTTTGGAGCAGCGCCGAAGATAAGAATAAAGCTCTAGTTATGTTGATGCGCTGCTTTAATCATTCCTCTGCTGTTGTTACGATGCGCTACATTGGAATCATGGATGATGAAATCGAAAAAATGTATAATAGCGTTGAGCTAGGTCTTGATTATTTATAGAAGAAGATGAGCATTATAAGCAAAGTAATTAAATAAAGGTGACAGCTGTTTTTAGCAGCCGTTGCCATTTGTATTAATGTTATATGTTGTGTAATATTGACTTAGAATACTACAAGAAAGGGGCGCTCATGTGTGGACAATGATTTTGAGGGGTTTATAAAAACATTCGAGTCTCCAAACACAGCAAGAGTGGTTAAGTCATTACAAGCAATAGGGGATTATGATTACTCTAATTGTACGCCGTTTGATATTGAGAATATAATCCTTAATCTAAAACCAAATAGTCCAAAGGCTATAACAACAATCATATACATCATGTCTTTATACGCTAAGCACCTGGGGAATAAAGACATGTTACATATGATTGAGGATATTGACAGGAACGCTCTTTGGTTATTGGCAAAACCAAATGCAACAAAGAAGTTTATATCCAATAAAGATTTCGAAAACGTCTATCATGAGATAGGAGTGCATGAGGAACATAACTCATTCTATATACAAACATTGTTCAGATGCCTGTATGAAGGAATCTATTGTGATGATATGAGCGTCATAAAGAATCTGAGGGCAAGCGATGTAAATGATAGCGTTGTCACTCTTAGAGATGATAATGGCAATGAGTATGATATAACTGTATCAGATAGGCTTGCTGGTGATCTTGTGAAGTTAGGCGATGTCGATACATGGAGCAGGAACAACCGCTATGGCGTATGCAGTATTGCAATAACTGGATTGCATAAGGATAGTTGCTTTAAAGTTGAGAATAGAAAAGGAAGTTCGGAGTACAGCTATAGGTTTTCTTATTATCGTATACTGAGGAATATAGCAAAGAATTATGTTGGATATAGTCTATTGCCGTTGCAGCTCTATGTGAGCGGCATAATGTATAGAATAGGGAAGATGTTGAAGCAGCATGATATTGCGATACAAGACGCTTTCTCAGACAATAATAGGGATAAGATTGTTAATGCAATAATAACCAATGAGCTTACCAGGTGTATGTGCGATACGCCAGTAAGAAATTTTAGGGAAATGGTTAAAGGACATTTAGAAGTATTTGATACTTTCTGAAAACTTTGGAACTATTTACTATTTGAAAAACTTTATAAACTAGTGCTACATTAATAGTGTTGTTTGGTGTATATAAAGGTGTATATACACTTTGCAACACTATTTTTGAGAGGTGGTCTTCTATGTTTGACTATGAAAGATACGGTTTCAAATGTGGTGGGAAGTCAGAGCTTGGTAAGATTCTTGGAAATAAACTGAATCTTAAATCTGTTCATATAGATACATATATTGCAGGTCCATACATATTTTTATTGAGATCTGCTGAAAATAAAGTCACTGCTGCGATAGAGAATGATAGGGTAATCATCAGAAGAAACGACCGTAACAACACAACGATATCAAATATCCCGTTTGACGTTGTTGAAGATGTGAAGTTCAAGTTTATGGAAGACTGTAGGTTCCAGGCATTCTTCACTATATTCAATATCTGCTATCGTATTATCGCTGAGGTATGCTAGAAATTTTTCCGAATTGCCATTGACAACTTAAAAACTTATATGCAATAATGTTTCTTGTCAGGATAAATATGGTTATCGAAACGAACCAAAATCCTGGCAAGAGATCGTTGCAAGTATCTAGATAAGATGCTAGAATACATCTCATGAACCTTGACAACAGAATATTCAAAATATTTTGAGAAAAGTTCTTGACATGATAATCTGATCTGATAATATAGTTGATATCACGAAACAAAAGCAATCGACTTAAATGATTGGGAAGAAGCGGTTGTGAAGGTCTTGTGAAGCAGCTTGATAACTAAAAAGGTTATATGTTAAGATGTTTGAAGACAGTAAAGGTTATTGTTTGTAATTAGATTGCAGATTTGCTTCATAAGAACCTCCTTTAGTGGATAACAATCGAAATGTGGAATACTGACATTAAAAGATAGGCAAATATCCACCGACAGGTCTAATCCAAAAGAGAAATGTGCTCCTATGAAAACAGCGAATACAAACGCAAAGATGCAATCTAATTACAGACAATAGCAAAGGTTATTGCATATGCAGAAGTTATTGATTTGGGGGTAACTTTTGCATGGGCAGTAACCCGATAATGAGTGCTGTCCCCCTGCCTAGTTTGGGTTAGTAATAAGGCTAGGCGTTGTGCATTGCAAATGGGTTTGATATCCGAAGCTACTAGTCAAGTTTGTGATGCATTGCCATTACGACAACATGGAAGCGAAGCTTGGTCGTATCTTTGCGGCGGTTTTAATATAACGACCCCTTGGTAGTTGGAGGTAAAACTACCACCGCTTATGAAGCGCATATTTGATGGTTGGTATGTGTTTCATAGGCGGTTATGAATCGTCTGAATGGGAGGATTAGCTTACCAGTGAAAGCAAACTGCTCATAACAGTTGGACGGTGGGGGCAGCACCCACATCCTCTACCAAATGCGCCAGTAACTCAGGGGACAGAGTTCCGATCTTCTAAATCGGGGGTCGAGTGTTCAAATCACTCCTGGCGCTCCAATGCCTGATTAGTTTAATGGTAAAACAAATCACTTGTAATGATTAGTCGAGCGTCCGATTCGTTCATCAGGCACCATTTTAACAATAACGCCGAGTACAGAATAAAGATTGCTTCAAAGCGCTTCTGTAATTGACATGCGAAACTTGAGAAGGGGAGGCTTGGCGTTATTTATATAATGAATTACATTAAGGAGTTCCAATGAAACTTATCGTCAAGGATCGTGGTATGGGTAAGACTATTGAGTTGATCCATGTTAGTGAAGCTACTGGCTATCCAATTGCGGTAAGCACAGAGATGCATAGACGGTGTATCATCGATAAAGCAAAAGAGCTTAAGTGTAATATTCCACAACCCACCTTAATTGAATTAAAGTTGGCTGTGTTATAACTTATAAACACAAGATTATCGGCAGAGGTCACAATCAAGATAAGACCCATCCTATGCAGAAGAAATACAATCGTTATCGAAATTTCAATAATACAGAAGGCGAGTTTGTTAAAGACTATGCACATGCAGAAACGATTGCGATAAACTCTATTCCATTTACAACTGGCATTGAAGTTGATTTTCAAAAAGTCAAAGTTTTTGTATATCGCGTTTGTCCTGGCAAGCACTTTGGATTCGGGAACTCAAAGCCATGCCCAGCTTGTATGAATCTTATAAAGGATTTAGGCATAAAGAAAATCTATTATACTGACGATGATGGATATAATTATCTTCAATTGAATTAGGTATAATGTTGGTGCAGTCTTAGGATATGGCTGTTAAATGGCTAGTGAACATGTTGTGAAGGTATGTACCTCATAAACTAGGAAGCAGCAGCCAACGCAGAAAAATAGTTTGAAAGGAATGTATGTCTATGGAAACGAACAAGAACAAGAAGTATAGTTGTTGTGAATGCTGTGACGATTGTTATGATGGTCGCAGTAATATTCGTATTACAAGGGATTACATTTATGACATTCTCGACAAGTCAGAAATTATTGTGACCACAGTTTTCGATAAGTGTACTATTGTGTCATGCAAACTTCCAAGTGGTTTTGTGATTGTAGAATCATCCGCCTGTGTTGATCCGAACAACTATGATGAAGACTATGGTGCAGAGATTTGCATTGATAAGATTGTCGATAAGCTCTATGAACTTGAAGGCTATCTACTTCAAGAAGCTCTTAGTCTGAATAGCTATGACGAAGACGAAGATGATCTATCAGGTGATTACGAACGTGTAAACTATGATTACGAAGCTAAGTACCATGACTTCGACCCTATGGATGACTTTGATGATTTCTATGAAATCTATGCTGGATATATTCGCAAGTAACTAGGAGTCTATATGGGTATTTATCTAGATGAAGCTGCCACTACTAAACCAAGTCCAGAGGTAATCAGCGCTATGATGCCGTATCTATCTGAGAAATGGCATAACCCTTCTTCGCTATACAGTTGGGCTTCTGATGTCTCTAAGGATGTTTCAAAGGCGCGTAAGACTGTTGCTGATTTTATCAATGCAGAAGAAGATGAAGTGTTCTTTACATCTGGTGGTAGTGAAAGCAACTGTTGGGCTATTCAAGGTTTCGTAACACATCGTTCTGCAATCGAGGAACTACCTTGCATCATCACTACAAACATCGAGCATCATTCTATTATGGAATGCACTGCAATGATGAATATGCTGCCATGTCTTGTTTGGTATGTTGGTGTTGATGAGTATGGCAACGTTGATATCGAAGAGCTAGAAGAAGCTCTTAAGTGCATGACTAAAGAGACTAAACCTAGTAATGTTCTAGTGTCTATTGGAATGGCAAACAATGAGATCGGCACTATTCAAGATATCAAGAAGCTTTCTGAGATCATTCATTTATATGGCGCAATCTTCCATACTGATGCAGTGCAAGCTTTCGGGCATATTCCAATTGATGTAGAGGATATGGGTATCGATATACTTAGTGCAAGTGGGCATAAGATTGGAGCGCCAAAAGGTATTGGCATTCTTTACAAGCGCAACGGTACTGAAATCAACCCTCTTATCTATGGTAGCCAGATGGATGGTATGCGTGGTGGAACCGAGAATGTTCCTTATATCATCGGTATGGCTAAGGCTGTTGAGCTTATTGAGCGATATGCAAAGCCTGATATGTGTCAGAGAATTGCATACACACGAGATTATTTTATTGACAAACTAGAGAACATCGATTGCAAGCTTAATGGTTCTCGTGAGAATAGGTTGCCCAACAACATCAATGTGACTTTACCGCATGGTCTTAACGGCGAGTCTATGCTGTACTGCATGGATTTATGTGATGTGTATATCAGTACGGGAAGTGCTTGCAATTCTAAGTCTATCGAGCCGTCACCTGTATTGAGTGCAATTGGCTTAGGCGATGATGCTTACAATTCTATTCGCATCACTTTCCCTGTTGGCATCACAAAGGAAGAGATTGATGAGGTTGTGAGCGAAATGGATAGGCAGATTAAGATTCTTGTAAACAACTAAGGATATATGCTAAGAAAGGTAAAATCATATGCTTATTAACGGTGAACGAGCGCTGGCTTATACTGTGACGATTGATAGTATCACGCCAATCGAAGGCGCAGATAATATTGAGCTTGCTCATGTGGGTGGCTGGTGTGTAATTATTCGCAAGCAGGAGTATAAGCCTGGTGATATGGCGGTCTTCTGTGAGATTGATTCCAAGCTGCCAGAGAAAGAATGGTCTGAGTTCTTGCGTCCTAAGAAATTCAAGGTGAAAACCTATCGACTTGGTAAGTTTAAAGTTATCAGCCAAGGCTTGCTCCTACCTATGAGTATTCTTCCAGAAGGTAATTATGAGATTCACACTGATGTAACCAAGACACTTGGCATTACATACTCAGTCGTAGAAGACAATGTACGTAAAGCTAAGACCAATCCGAATGCAAAGTACGACAACATGTGCGCACGAAACAAGAAGTTAGCTCAGAAGCGTTGGTGGAAGTGGTTGATGGAACGCCTATGGGGTCGCAAGTTGTTGTTTGCTTTCTTTGGTAGCAAGAAAGATAACCCAAAGAAGTTTCCTGAGTGGATTAAGAAGACCGATGAAGATCGCATTGAAAATTGCATGTGGATGCTCGACAACAAAGATCCGTTTGTATGTAGCGAAAAATTGGACGGCACCTCGTCTACGTTCTTTATTGACTATGCAAAGTCGAAGCGTAAGCCAGAGTTCGGCGTATGTTCCCGCAATGTGCGTCAGGTAGATATGAATCGAGATACATACTTTGATTGCGAGAATGTCTACTGGGAGATGGCTTTTAAGTACAATATTGAGGATGCGCTGAAGAGCATTGCCAAGGAGTATAATGTAGACCGTGTTGTTCTTCAAGGCGAAACTTATGGATTAAATGTTCAAAGTAACCCATATAAGTTGGATGAGCGTAGGTTTGCTGCATTCAATCTAGTTTTCAATGGTGAGCGACTTGGCTCTCTCGAAGCAAAGAACATCCTTGATAAGTATGATATTCCATTTGTGCCTATCATTGATGAGAATTATATCTTGCCAGGTCGTGAAGGTTTTGAGGAGTTCAAGAAGTCTGCTGACGGCATGAGTACAATCAATAAACAGACTAGGCGAGAAGGCTTTGTTTATCGTAGTCAGGACGGCAAGCAATCGTTCAAGTCTGTTAGCCGTAAGTTTCTCTTAAAGAAGAAGGAGTAAATAGTGAACAGCACGAAGCCAGTGCTGACGATGATGGTAGGCTTGCCTGGAAGCGGCAAGTC
>ERZ780168.2222-NODE-2222-length-17778-cov-61.104666_pt1 | contig 17778 bp, 14 predicted proteins | sample MGYA00510981_ERZ780168 | MGnify/ENA primary metagenome ERZ780168 (study PRJEB29588, sample SAMEA2158769) | human gut metagenome | biome: human gut; feature: human-associated habitat; material: faeces | place: Denmark | collected 2008/2010 ...
AAAATATATGAGGCTATGCAGGTGGAAAATTGCATTTCGACTTTGACTTTAGGCAAAAATTCAATATAATATTTTTTAACACAATTTTTCACCCAAAATATTTGCAGACTTAAAAAAAAGCCGTACCTTTGCACACGTAAAACATCGCGGGATGGAGCAGTGGTAGCTCGTTGGGCTCATAACCCAAAGGTCGGAGGTTCGAGTCCTCCTCCCGCCACCAAAAAGAGAAGAGATGAATTCAATGAATTCATCTCTTCTCTTTTTACCGCCCCCTCATTCAACGGTGCCTGTACATGCTACGGCAATTTGGGGGTCAGCTGCAAAACCCGGTTGAAATGTTAAAAATCGACACGAATAAAAACATTTTCAGAATGCATACCCGGAGAGCCGAAGGCTCTCTGTTGCATAATTTTAACAACTTAGTTTTTGCATTGATGCACAATTTGAAATTGCAGTGCACCCAAAATTGCCATTTAATGGCTCAGGCCGAAATTGCAGTGCATGACAATATAACAATTGTCGACTTTGTTGTCCTCGGTAAAAAGCCGCAGCTACTATATATCTGACTCGTAACGTGTTATCGCAGGAGGGCGTTGCAGAACTAAACTTTCCGCGGTTAAAAACCGCGGCTACTATGCGGGGGTGCCCGATAATCAGCTATGTAGTAGCCGCGGTTTTGACGGTATTCTTCAATTTTTAAGCGCTCTCAAGACCGGTATTTATTCGCCTTTAATGTCTCAGAGCGTTCTGGCATCGAAGCCGGCGAGGCGTACGGCTTCAATGAGGGCGGAGCTGTCATGAGGTCCATCAACGGTAGCTTTACCGCCTTTGAGGTCTACGTCCACACCGGTAACTCCTTCGACCGACTGAATGCTTTTTGTTACCGCTGCCTGACAGTGCGGGCAGTTCATTCCTGTTATAATATATTCTTTTGCCATATTTGAGATATTTGTATGTTTTTTTGTTAGTCTGACTATTACAAGGGAATACAGAAGGAGCGCCACAAGTATGGCCGAGCATATTGTCGGGAATATCGGTAGCCCTGCCGCATGATTATGTCCGGCATGCATTGCCGTGAGCGCGAACCATTGCTGCGGCAGCAGATAATCGATTACAAGGCCGAAGCCAAGTGCGCCCACGATAATCGAACCGAGATACGTGGCTGCCGCACGGTGCCCCATCTCACGCGAGACAAGAGTATACGACGCGAAATTGACGGCCGGACCGGCCATAAGAAGCACGAATGCAGTACCGGGCGACAATCCTTTGAGCACTAAGGCGAGTGCAATCGGAATTGAACCGGTGGCGCATACATACATCGGCACGGCCACTATCAGCGCCACAAGCATCGACAGTATCGGAGTACGTCCGAGCACGGTGAAAAAATCGTCGGGCACATAGACCGTTATTACCGCCGCTATAAGCAATCCGACAACAAGCCATCCGCCTATGCTACCCACAAGGTTTACAAACCCGTAGCGCAGCGCACTGACCACACGTGCGCCGAAACCGGCAGGTATATCACTGTCAGGTTCCACGGCCTTCATTTCCAGGCTGCAACTTTGCGCCGTCTCATCCTTCTCTTTATCAAAACGCGACACCACCGTACCACCGGCCACAGCCGTAACAAGGGCAGCCACCGGACGTACTACTGCAAAAGCGGGGCCGAGCAACGACCATGTGGCGGCTATTGAGTCGACTCCTGTCTGCGGAGTAGCGATGAGAAACGAAGCCGATGCGCCACGCGACGCTCCGTTGCGGCGCATCGAGATGGCGGTAGGCAACACGCCGCACGAACACAGAGGCAGCGGCACACCGAGCAACGCCGCCTTAAGCGCAGGCTTCCACCCACGCCCCGCAAGATGGCGCGACATTGCGGCACGCGGCACAAACACATGTATAATGCCAGCTATCAGGAAGCCGAGCAATATATAAGGCGACATGCTGTTGAGCATTGACAATAATGATTGCAACATATTTTATATGAGTTTATATTTTATGGAATTCCGAACGGGTGCGGATACCGGATTGTCCGGCTCCCTCCCGTTTTCTGATACAAATTTACGCAATCTCCGGTGCAACCCGGTTGCAAATAACAAAATTTATAGTCCGGCAATATTTTTTATCCCATAAATTGTTTTAACTTTGCGTAAACTTTAACTTAAAAATCAATTCTATAAAATTTAAAGATATGCTAAAGACTATATTATCGGTATCCGGCCGCCCCGGACTTTTCCGTCTCGTCAACCAGGGTAAAAACATGCTCATCGTAGAGTCACTGCAAACCGGCAAACGCGGTCCAGTGTACGCCCACGACAAGGTAGTGTCACTCGGCGACATCGCCATCTACACCTATAACGACGAAGTACCCCTCGCCGACATTTTCGAGACAATCAAGGAGAAGAACGACGGTAAACCCGTAGATGTAAAAGCGCTCGGAGGCGATGATAAAGTACGCGAATATTTCGCTACCATCCTCCCCGATTTCGATCAGGACCGCGTATACACCAACGACATCAAGAAAGTGTTCTCATGGTACAACCAGCTCATCGCAGCCGGTGTCGATAAATTCAAAGACAACGAAATCAAAGAGAACCAGGCAGCCGAAGCCGCTGAAGCCGCCGACGAAGCCGCCACAAAAGAATAACCGAATTACGAGGATATTGCAAAACTGCGAAATTTCAGTTAGCAAAGCAGGGCGCACGGCCTGTGCGCCCGATAATTAATTAATATACATTTCGGGACGCACAGACCGTGCGTTCCCTATTATTGAAAGTTATACCCCCCTGCGGGAAAATATCACCGGCCAATTGCGAATTTGCAATTGGCCGGTGATATTTTAGAGCTTGTCTAAAATTTATATTACTTTGCTTTTGAGGATTTTGTCAGCGTCTTTTTGCTCGCTCTTCAGTCACGTAGCTACGGCTACGCTCCTTCATCGCAAGCAAAAATCCATCTGACAATCCCTCTCAAAATCTGCATCATATAAATTTAGACAAGCTCTTAGTCATCTAATCTATTTTAATCGCATCTGATTGATTTTTTAATCCAAATGCTTTATCAGTTGAATTTCTTGCGGTGGAACACAAAGCCGCGACCGAGATATTTTTCGCGTACCACGGGATTTTCGGCCAACTCTTCCGATGTGCCCTGAAACAGGATTTTGCCTTCGAAAAGCAGGTAGGCACGGTCGGTAATCGAAAGCGTCTCGGGCGCGTTATGGTCGGTGATAAGAATGCCGATATTCTTCTCTTTGAGCTTGTAGACAATTGACTGGATGTCCTCCACTGCGATAGGGTCGACACCGGCAAACGGTTCGTCAAGCATGATGAACCGTGGATTGATAGCGAGACAGCGGGCTATCTCGGTGCGTCGGCGCTCGCCTCCCGACAGCTGGTCACCGAGGTTTTTACGCACTTTGCCGAGACGGAATTCCGCGATAAGGCTTTCGAGTTTGTCCTTCTGCTCCTCGCGCGACAGGGATGTCATTTCGAGCACGGAACGGATATTGTCCTCGACGGTAAGTTTACGGAACACCGATGGCTCCTGTGCAAGGTATCCGATTCCGTTTTTCGCACGTTTGTAGACGGGATATTTGGTTATGTTGAGGTCATCAAGAAATATCTGCCCCTCGTTCGGACGCACGAGCCCCACAGTCATATAGAATGTAGTGGTCTTTCCGGCTCCGTTGGGCCCGAGAAGACCTACAATCTCGCCCTGCGTCACGTTAATCGACACGTGATTGACCACGGTACGCTGTCGATATATCTTTACGAGGTTATCGGTGCGCAATATCATCTTGTCGGCATACAGCTGTTCGCCGTTACCGGCAGCAGCAGTTTCGCCTGCGCCGTCGGAATTATCTACGGTGATTATCTCTTGCGGGGTCGTTATATCGGAAGCCACGGCTATGACCGCCGGCTCATTGTTCTCTTGCGGGTCGTTTGCCATTTTCTGAAAGTGCTTTTGATGAAGTGACATCGGTTGCTTCCTCCTGTTCATCAGGCGGAAGCTGTTCAAACGGAGTCATTGTCTCGTCGACGAAGGTAAGCATGGGTATCTCCTTGTCCTCTTCGTTCTGTTTATATGGATAGCTTAACGGCATGTCTCATCATGATTTATGTATATGCTTCAGACGCCCTTCGATATAATCGGTAAGCAGTCCGATAGCCACGGTATTCGTGCCACCCTGCGGTATAATGAGATCCGCAAACCGTTTAGAAGGCTCTATATACTGGCAGTGCATCGGTTTGAGCACTTCCTGATAGCGGTTGATTACCATAATCGGCGTACGTCCGCGCTCCACGCAGTCACGTGAGATGACACGGATAAGGCGCTCGTCGGAGTCGGCGTCGACGAAGCATTTCACGTCGAGCAAATCGCGAAGCACCGGGTCGGTCAGCACGAGTATACCTTCCACAATCACCACATCGCGCGGTTCTACGGTGATGGTCTCCTTCTGCCGCGTACATGTGAGGTAGGAATAGGTAGGCATCTCTATTGTCTTGCCCTCCTTGAGCTCCTTCAACTGCTTCACGAGAAGCGACCACTCGATGGCTGCCGGCTCGTCGAAATTGATTTTCGAACGCTCTTCCACAGGCACATGACTGGAGTCCTTGTAATAATTGTCCTGCGGCAGCACAGCCACTTCCCCTGCAGGGAAGCTGTCAATAATCTTATTTACAACGGTTGTCTTACCGGAGCCGGTACCTCCGGCGATACCAATGACTAACATATTTTTATGATATTGAAATGTTGAAATAGTATGTCGCGGGGTAATAATTAAAATGAAAGACAACCCCGATAGGCACAAATTTACAACTTTTTTCCGTCAAATTTCGCAATACAGGTTAAAAAACGCTTAAAGAATTTTGTGGGAGATACATAAATCGAAAAAAATTGTACCTTTGTAGGGTGATAACAGCCTTTTGCTGCCACGGATTGCCTCGGGCGGTCATGGTACCTTAAGGTCAAATAAAGAAGAACTACGTCATGGCAATAACCAATTCGATAGCCATATTCGGGCGCTACTGCATGTTCATGCACAAAGTATTCTCGCTTCCCGACAAATGGCGGCTTTTTTTCAAGCGCACCGTGGCCGAGATTTCCAAACTCGGAGTCGATTCGATACCGCTGGTAGTGATTGTATCGATTTTCATCGGTGCCGTCATAACCATCCAGATGGAAATCAACACCTCCTCCCCTCTCATACCGGCCTATTCAGTCGGACTTGCCACGCGCGACATCGTGCTGCTCGAATTCTCCAACTCGATATTGTGTCTGATACTGGCAGGTAAAGTCGGGTCAAACATAGCGTCGGAGATAGGCACCATGAGGGTGACGGAACAGATTGACGCCCTTGAAATCATGGGCGTCAACTCGGCCTGCTACCTCGTGCTCCCCAAAGTCGTGGCATTCGTGCTGTTCATTCCCGTACTCGTGGTATTCTGTATGGGCACGGCTATGCTCGGCGGCATGGCGGTAGCCTACTTCACCGACATCATCTCGATATCCAAATTCACCTACGGACTGCAGGCTCTGTTCAGCGAATGGTATGTATGGTACGGTATCATCAAATCGTTCTTCTTCGCCTATATCATAGCTTCGGTAGCGGCATTCTTCGGATACTATGTCAAAGGAGGCGCTCTCGAAGTAGGCAAGGCGAGCACCAACGCTGTAGTGACGAGTTCGATATTGATTCTGCTGTTTGACGTATTGCTAACCAAACTGTTACTGCAATGATTGAGGTAAAAGACATCAACAAGGCCTTTGACGACAAGCAGATACTTTACGATGTATCGGCCACATTTTATACCGGCAAGACAAATCTCATCATCGGCCAGAGCGGTTCGGGAAAAACGGTGCTCATGAAGTCGATAGTAGGTCTTCTGCGTCCCGATACGGGCGAAATACTCTACGACAGCCGCGACATTATGAAAATGGACTCCAAGGAGATACACAATCTGCGCAAGGAGATAGGCATGCTTTTCCAGGGGTCGGCGCTTTTTGATTCGGAGACAGTGCTCGGCAACGTGATGTTCCCGCTGTCGATGTTCACTAAAATGAGTGCGGGAGAGATGCGCGACCGCGCATTGTTCTGCCTCGAGCGCGTCAACCTCAAGGGTGCCGATTCGAAGTATCCGTCGGAAATATCGGGCGGCATGCAGAAACGTGTGGCCATAGCCCGCGCCATAGCCCTCAATCCGAAGTATTTGTTCTGCGACGAGCCCAACTCCGGTCTCGACCCCCGCACATCCATACTTATCGACGAACTTCTCCACGACATCACCCACGAATACAATATGACCACCATCATCAATACCCACGACATGAATTCCGTGCTCGGCATCGGTGAGAATATCGTATTCCTCAACAAAGGCCACCGCGAATGGGTAGGCGACAAGGATAAAATTTTCGAGACCGACAACAAGGACCTCAACGACTTCGTATTCGCTACCAAACTCTTCAAAGAGGTAAAACAATATATAATTTCGGAAAAAGAGTGCAAAAATGGCAGGTAAGCCTTTGTCGCGACATTAATTGTCAAATATTTTACTAATGCAGGCATGATGATGAGGGTTTCGGCATCGATGGTTCTTTACCGCACCGACATGGCGGAAGTGCTCCAGTGCATGACGTGCCTTGTCGAAAACGGTGTCACCGACATATGGGTGATTGACAATTCACCCGAAATGACCGATGTGGCTTCGGCAATAGCACGACGATGGAATCTGCGCTGCATAAAACTACGCTACCGTCATCTTCCGAACAATCCCGGCTACGGGACAGCCCACAATATGGCAATACACTGTGCATATGCCGAGAGATTTGAAGCACACATCGTGCTCAATACCGATATAAGATTCGGTCGGGGCGTGGTAGACCGGATGATAGAAGTGCTTTTAACCGATTCACGTATCGGCCAAATTTCTCCACAAATCGTTTACCCCGACGGTACGGAGCAGTATGTACAGCGATTGCTGCCGACACCCATCGACGTATTCGGGCGCCGTTTTCTTCCTTCATTCATGAAGCGGAGTCGCAATCACCGCTACGTGCTTGCCGAACGCGATCCTCACCTCTCGGCCAACATACCCTACCATCAGGGCAGTTTCATGATGTTCCGCATGCGGGCGCTTGGCGAAATCGGCGGTTTTGACGAACGTTTCTTCATGTATCCCGAGGATATAGACATCACGCGCCGCATGCACCGGAAATACATCACGCTATACTATCCACACGTGACAGTAGTGCACGACCACCGCGCTTCGAGCTATAAAAGCCTGCGGATGCTGTGGGTACATTGCCTGAATATGATCAGATATTTCAACAAATGGGGATGGTGGTACGACCCTGAACGCCGTCGCGTCAACCGCGATACGCTCCGGGCAATGGGACTCGACCGGCACGGACGCAGGCAATCACCTCAGCCGGAATATCGAGAAAATGATTTCCACACCTACGATTAACATATATTTAAAGTTTATTTTAACAGTCAGGCATTTTATTGTTACAAAAATATTCGTACATTTGTAAGTGTACATGAAATGTACGTTTATGAATACAATGAGTAATTCTTGCTTTAAATCTATAATATACCTTTTATTATTCTGTCTGTGCCATAGCGGCATGTCAGGAAAGACGCCGACTGATTCACTTATGGAGCAGTTGGATTGTGTCATTGCCCAGAGAGACATATATCTGCAACAGAAAGAAGCACGTCTGTCGGAACTTCACAACAAATCACTGTCGGCTAAAGACGACCGTGAACGCTTCGATGTGCTGAATCATCTGTACGACGAATACAATTCATTCAACACCGATTCAGCCTACAACATCAGCCTGCGCCAAAAGGTCATAGCCCAAAGAACCGGCGACCGCGACCTCATGGTGCACGCATTGATGAACCAGGCCAAGATATACAGTGCCACCGGCATGTACCACGAATGCATGAGCCTGATGGATTCAATACCTCCGGCCGAAGTCCCGGACTATCTCCGCGCGAACTATTTCCATATAAAGCGTACGGTCTACGGATACATGGCCAACCATGCGGCATTTCCCGCAGACAAGCAAAGATATCTGAATCTCACGAACTCATACCGCGACTCGATCATTCATGCCAACGATCCCAATTCACTGGCACATGTCATCACAAAAGCCGACTATATGAATGTCAACGGCTCCCCTACCGAAGCCCTCCGGCTCTTGAAGTCGTTCATGGATAACAACAATCTGTCGGAGCACGACATGGCGATATGTGCCTGGACACTGTCGGAAGCATACGCCATGACCGGAGACAGGACCAAACAGAAAGAAAACCTCCTTATTTCATCGATTTCCGACATAAAATCATCGGTAAGGGAATATGTTTCGCTCCGACAACTGGCTCTGATGCTATACGAAGACGGCGATCTTGACAGGGCGTATGAGCTCTTGTCAATAGCCGTGGACGATGCCACAAAGTGCAACGCGCGACAACGTATCATCGAGCTCAACGACTCATATCCCATGATCAACGGCATATATATCGAAAAGGTAAAAAGCCAGAAGAAAGCCCTTGAAAGATACATCGCAATCATCACGGTGATGGCTCTTCTACTCGTCGCGATGCTTTTCTATATGCGCCGACAGATGGTGAAGATTGCCATTGCCCGAAAAGAAATCGAAGAGGCATACAACAGGCAGAACAAACTTACCGAGGAGTTGCGCGCATCCAACGGAAAACTTACCGAAGCCTACAACGCCATTGCCGAAATATCCGAGCTCAAAGAGGTATATATCGGCCGGTATATGGACCAGTGCCTTGTACATATCGAGAAACTCGACACCTACCGCAAGACCATAGGCAAGCTCGTCAACTCAGGGAAAACCAACGAGTTAAAGACATTGCTGAAATCATCGGCCGTATTTGACGATGAATTAAAAGCGTTCTATGACAAGTTTGACAGGACCTTCCTAAGCCTTTTCCCCACGTTTGTGGAGGAATTCAACAGCCTCCTGCTTCCGGGAGAAGCCATAATCCCCAAAAAAGAGGGAACCCTCAACGCCGAACTGCGCATCTACGCACTTATAAGACTCGGCATAACCGACAGCGACAAAATAGCCAAATTCCTGAGATATTCCCTTACTACAATTTATAACTATCGCACAAAGGTACGCAACAAGGCAAAAGGTGACCGCAACACACTCGATGCCGATGTCATGAAAATAGGACGTACAAACCGCAATAAAGGCTGACCGCCGGTACGGCCTGTAATTGCATCATACGCGCAATGTCTGTCATTACACTTTCCGCATTCCGCCACCCGACATACTGACGCCGGATAGCCGCGACAACCTGATTTCACTATATGACAAGATAAAAAAAACACTACTTAAACAGCCTTCACGCAATAGACTATACAATTGTAATACAGCGTTATAGATAACAAAACTTACTACATTTTCAATATCCCCCGTTGCTACACCTTAAATCTATATATATATTTGCATTCAGTAACCTTAACCTGATTAACTACTAACCTTAATATCATTTAACAAAACGATGGCAAAAAGTAACAGTAAAATTCAAAGCCTGTTTCTGTTGCTGTTTCTGATGACCGGCTTTCAGATAATGTCGGCTCAGCAAATAAGCATAACAGGAACAGTCACCGACACCACGGGCGAACCGTTGCTCGGGGTAAGCGTGACAGTACCGGGTACACCGACAGGCGTATCCACCGACCTTGACGGTAAATTCAGCATCAACGCCGATGCAAAGGGAAAACTTAAATTTTCCTACGTCGGTTACCAGACAGTAGAAGAACCGATCAACAACCGTAAAGTAATCAATGTAGTAATGGAGGAGAACGCTGAAGTGCTCAGCGAAGTCGTCGTAATCGGTTACGGAACGATGGACAAGAAGGAACTTACCTCGGCAATCTCCCACGTAAGCGAAAAAGACTTCCTCACCGTAAGCTCACCCGACCCCAAGATGCTCATCCAGGGTAAGGTGCCCGGCGTGTCAATCACCAACACCGGTGCCGGCGACCCCAACAACATGGCAGGCATACAGATACGAGGCGTCTCGTCGCGTTCGGCAGGTCTCGGCCCGCTTATCGTGATTGACGGCGTGCCCGGCGGCGACCTCTCCAACGTGAATGTCAATGACATCGCATCGTTCGACATCCTGAAAGACGGTGCTGCGTCGGCCATCTACGGTACGCGCGGCTCCAACGGCGTTGTTGTCGTCACCACCAAGAAGGGAAGCAAGGACGGAGCCGTCCACACCTCTTACTCCGCAACCCTCTCATGGGACAAGGCAAAGAAAGAACTTGACATAATGAGCGCCCAGGACTATCGCGACGTACGCCTCGGATGGGGTGACCGCGGTGTCGACCTCGGCGGCAATCTCGACTGGCTCGACGCAGTGACCCGTACCGGTTTTGCCATGCAGCACACCCTCACTATAAGCGGCGGCAACGAGAACAGCAACTACCGCGTGACAGCCGACTATCGCGATGCCAACGGTATCGACCTCCGCTCCAACCGCGAGGAGTACGGCGCCCGCGCATCAGTGATGCATACCACCAAAGGCGGTCTCTTCACCATCAACATGAACGTCGCACCACGTATCATATACCGCGACGCATCTGACTGGAGCGTGTTCAAGGATGCTCTCGAGGCCAATCCGACCACTCCGCTGATGGATCCCAACGACCCGTCGAAATACTACGATTTCTTCGGCCAGATAACCGGCAGCAACCCTGTTGAGCGCCAGAAACTCGAAACCGACCATGCCGACACCAAACTTCTCGACTGGGACGGTACCGTGCGCCTCAACCTGCTTCCCCTCCTCGCGAAAGACGGTTCAAGCATACACCATCTGACCACACAGATTATGTTTGCCGACCATCAGTATTCACACGACAACACATGGTTCCGCCCGTCGACAAGCACTCAGGCAATCCATAGCGGCCACGAAGGCGAAGGCAGCCGGTCATACTCGAAAGGACGCACATTCATGGTCGAATGGCTCACCAACTACAACGCCCGATTCGCCGACAAGCACAATGTAAAGGGTATGGTAGGCTATTCTTACCAATATGAGCGTTACTCAGGCTTCAATGCAGAAAACAAGGACTTCCCCAACGACGGTCTCGGTGCCGACAATCTCGGTTCGGGCGAATGGGCCAAAGAGGAAGGCCAGGTGATGATGGGCAGCTACAAGAACGACTGCAAACTCATATCATTCTTCGGCCGTGTAAGCTACGACTACGACGGCAAGTACCTCTTCACCGCATCACTCCGCCACGAAGGCTCGTCGAAATTCGGCAAGAACCACAAATGGGGTAACTTCCCCGCCGTATCGGCCGGCTGGCGTATCTCGCAGGAAAATTTCATGAAGGACATCACATGGATCGACGACCTGAAAATACGCGGTGACTATGGTGTCACCGGCAACCAGGACTTCGGCAGCTACAACTCCATAAGCACCATGTCGGGCTTCGGCGATTACTACTACAACGGCAAGTATTTCCAGGTATGGGGCCCGGGCAACAACGTCAACCCCGACCTCAAATGGGAAAAAGGCAAGAACTGGAACATCGGTCTTGACTTCTCGGTGCTCAACAACCGCATATACGGTTCACTCAACTACTTCAACCGCCGCCAGCAGGATCTGCTCGGCAACTACACTGTGCCCGTTCCGCCGAATATCCACAACGAGACATTCGTCAACGTGGGCACGATGAAGAACAGCGGCTTCGAGTTCGACCTCAACTTCAACGTAGTCGACACCAAGGATTTCTCCTACAGCTTCGGAGTCATCGGCTCGACAATGAGCAACAAATTCGTTGATTTCAGCAATTCCGAGTACGTAGGCCGCGATTACGACAACCGCGTGTCGACTCAGGACCCCTACCCCTACTACACTCTCCAGCGCATCGAGAAAGGCCAGTCGGTCGGCAACTTCCACATGTGGCGCTACGCCGGTATATCTTCGGAAGGCGAATGGCTTGTATATGACAAGGACGGCGACATAATCCGCGCGTCGCAGGCCACCGACGACGACCGCTGCATCGTAGGCAACGGCATGCCCAAGTTCACCATGTCGACTACCCACAACTTCCGTTACCGCAATTTCGACCTGGCACTTTTCTTCCGCGGCGCCTTTGACTACGACATCTTCAATATCCACGATTTCTATTACGGAACCCGCAACTTCACGGGCAACCAGCTTAAGAAAGCTTACGGCAAGAACTTCGACATATCGCCCAACGCCACTACCGTAGTGTCGGACTACTTCCTTGAAAGAGGCGACTATTTCAAGCTCGACATGATTACGTTAGGCTACACCCTGCGTCTGCCGCAATGCCGTTTCCTGGACCGCGTACGCGTATACGGCTCGGTGAAGAATGTGTTCACACTTACAAAATTCAGCGGCGTAGACCCGACTTCGTATGATGTCAACGGCCTCGAGCCCGGCGCTACGGGAAGCCGCTCATACTATCCTCAGACCCGCCAGTTCATAGCAGGCGTACAAATCGATTTCTAAACATAGCAAAACCACTGAAATGAAATTACTGAAAAATATAGCGGTAGCGGCAGTATCCCTGGTGGCATTGGGGAGCTGCACCGACCTTGACGAGACTCTTTACGACAAAGTCGGCTCGGACAACTACTACAACACAAAGATGGACGTCATACGTGCCACATTCCGTCCGTTCGAACATGCATTCTGGAGCATCGGCAGCCGCCACGTGCTCAACGAACTTACCGCCGACCAGCTCATAACACCCACCCGCGACGGCTGGTGGTACGACGGCGGCAAATGGGAGCGTCTGCATTACCACACCTGGACCGTCGATGATTTCGGCGAAGCACAGACCGAATGGAACGGTTGCTTCCAGGGAATCATGCAGTGCAACCTCGTCATCGAGGACCTGAGCCGGTTCACTCCGGAGCGTTTCGGCTTCACCGACATCGAATTCAACAACCTCAAGGCACAGTGCCGCGCCCTGCGTGCATGGTTCTACCTGCGCCTGCTCGACGCATTCCGCAACGTGCCCCTCGTGACCACCTACAGTGACAAGCCCTCGACTCCGCAGGTCGAGCCTGAAAAGGTGTTCAAATTCATCGAAGAAGAGCTTATCGACTGCACCAAGCTCCTTGTAAAGAAAGAAGCCCTCGGCACAAACGCTCAGCTTCAGGGACAATGGACACAGGCCGCAGCCGCATCACTGCTCGTGCGCCTTTACCTCAATGCCGAAGTATATATCGGCGAAGACCATTACAGCGACTGCGCCAAAGTAGCCGAAGACATTCTGGCCGGCGTATACGGTGCATATCAGCTGGCCGACCGCTGGGATGCCGCATTCGACTGGGACAATGACAAGTGTGACGAGGTGATATTTGGATTCCCCGGCGCCAAAGGTTATTCTCACTGGCATTATGACGGCGACACTTACGCATGGACAGTACCCGCAAAAGCCGCCGAATTCTTCGACGACAATAAATCAGGCGTAGGCCACAACACCAAGTATGCCGCATCTCCGAGCTATGACCTCGACGGCAATCTCTATGAGTATGAACTCGGCATGCCGGTACAGAATTTCCGCAAATACCCCGGCGATTACCGTATGACATGCTACCGCAATCTCGGCAACAGCCGCCGCGAAGGTCTCTTCCTCTACGGATATTGCGAATACACCGACAAGACGACAGGCGCCACAAAACGTCTGAAGGCTCCGGAGGTGGACTACGAGCTCTACTTACGCGACGCTGTGGGCACATTCCACTCTCTCGCACCCGACAAGTGGCCGGCCAACAAAAGCAGCGTGCTGCGCACCGGCGACCACAATTCAGGATGGCATTTCGTAAAATATCCTTTCTACGACGACGCTGACGAGAACCAGCTTGAAAGCGACTACACTGAAATACGTCTGCCGGAAATAATCTATTCGCTCGCCGAATGCAAGATGCGTGCAGGCGACCGCAACGGAGCCGCCACCCTTCTCAACTCTGTGCGCCGCCGCAACTATCCGGCCGAAAACCTTGACGATGTGCTCTACTCGCCCGAAGGCGCCGTGCGCTTTGACGAGAATGAGATGCTTGCCGAATGGGGCCGCGAATTCTTCGCCGAAAGCCGCCGACGCATCGACCTGATACGTTTCGGTAAGTTCAATACAGGCCGCTGGTGGGACAAGACTCCCGACTCCGACAACCATACAGCCATCTTCCCTCTCACCCGCACTATTCTCGATGCCAACCCGATACTCCAACAAAATCCGGGCTACGGCAGATAATACAATTCAATAAATCATAAGTCATGAAAATAAGCAATATAATCTCAATACTTTCAGGGCTGCTGCTCATGGCGGGAATTACCGCCTGTGATGGCGAGAAGGACCTGATAATAATTGACGGCGACCTGCCCATCAAGACGTCAACCCTGTATATGATCGGCGACGCGACCCCCAATGGCTGGAGCCTCGATGCCGCAACGCCTCTCGAAGCAGGCGAGGAGGATCCCCTCGTATTCACATGGGAAGGCCCGCTGAATGGCGGAGAAATGAAACTTTGCCTCAAGGCCAGCAGTTTTGACGAGCCGTTCATCAGGCCGCTGACCAACGGTGCCGCCATCGGAAAGGCCGGCATCGCCGAAGCCAAGTTCAAAATGAACGCCGGCGACCCCGACGACAAATGGAAAGTAACCGATCCGGGCATCTACAATCTGCGTTTCGACCTGCGCAACTGGACTATGAGCGCATCGTTCGTACGCGAGCAGGACGCTCCCGTTATCGAGCCAATCGAAGTGGACCAGCTCTACATTGTAGGTGATGCCATTCCTACCGGATGGGACATCGACAGTCCTACCGAACTCGAGAAGAAATCACAATACATATACGTGTATGAGGGAACTCTCGATAAGGGCGAGTTTAAGGTCGTTCCTACAACAGGAAGCTGGAGCGTGCCGTTCATACGCCCCGCAGCCAACGGAGTGAACGTAACCAAAGATGGTGTCGCCGCCGAATCATTCATCTATACAGCCGGCCCCGACAACAAATGGTTAGTTACCGATCCGGGCATCTACCGCCTGACCTTCGACCTCGAGAACTGGACTATCGCAGCCGAATACATAGGTGACTATAAACCTACCCCCAAACTCTATATGATAGGCGAGGCCACCGACGGCGGCTGGAGCTGGGACAACGCCACGGTAATCGAAGCCACTGCCGCCAATGAGAACATCTTCGTATGGGAAGGCGAACTCGGCCGCGGCTCGCTGAAAGCTGCACGTGAAAAAGATTTCTCGGCATCGTTCTACCGTCCCTCCACACCCGACTGTGAAATATCCGAAACCGGAGCCGCATCCGACGAAATGGTATTCACCACCGAACCCGACGACCAGTGGAAAGTAACCGTAGCCGGAAAATACCGTCTGACATTCGACACCGAAAACATGAAATTCAAGGCTGAATATCTCGACGGCACCACTACCCTGCCCAACCTCTACATGATCGGCGACGCGACCGCCGGCGGCTGGAGTCTGGACAACGCCACCACGATTACCACCGAGACTGAAAACCTCTATGTATGGGAAGGCGTGCTGAAACAGGGTGATTTCAAGGCCTCGTTCTACAAAGACTTTGATGCCGAATTCTACCGTCCGGCCACCGCAGGCTGCCAGGTATCAAAATCGGGCGTCACCTCAAACGCCATGGTACTCTCGGCTGCTCCCGATGACAAATGGACAGTCATCGACGCAGGCAAATACCGCCTGACATTCAACATCACGGACATGACTTTCGATGCAAAATATCTCGAGGAAGCCGAAATAATCACGCCCCTCTACATGATCGGCGACGCCACTCCCGGCGGATGGAGCCTCGACGATGCGACGGAATTCACTCCTACTAAAGATGTAGAAGGGGAATACGTATGGACCGGCAAACTCAAGAAGGGCGATTTCAAAGCCTGCTCAGAAAAGGACTTCTCAGCCCCGTTCTACCGTCCGTCATCGCCCGATTGCGAAGTATCGGCCTCAGGTGTGGCAGCCAATGACATGGTTTACACCACCGGACCCGACGACAAATGGAAAGTTGTGACCGAAGGCAACTACCGCCTCACTCTCAACATCAAGTCAATGACCATTGATGTAAAATACCTCGACTGATAAATTAAAATCAATTATGAAAAAAATGAATATAATCGCAACCGCACTGGCTGCAACCACACTGGTAGCCTGCACCGATGACATCGAGATGCGCTATCCCCCCAAATACGAGCTTCCCGACCTGCCGGTAGTGGAAGACATACACCAGTTCAAAGCCCCGCTCTACTGGAGCGTGTATGAATATTGCTACACTCAGTCACAGCAGGGCGTGGCAAACGAAGACATGGATATCACGCCCCAGGAGTGGGACAAGATAATCGACTGGGTCGCCACCGATCTCAAGCCTTACGGCTACGATATGATATGCACCGACGGCTTTATCCCGATGCTTGCACAGGATGAAAGCGGCTACATGACCCACTACGGCTCAATGTCAATCAAGGAACTCGTCGAGAAGTGCAAGGCCAAGGGTCTTAAAGTAGGTATCTACGACAACCCGTTGTGGATACACGGCTCCGACAACACACCTATCGAAGGAACCCAATATACATTCCGCAATCTCAAATACAACGGCTCGAATACAGTGCTCAACCCCGGAGCTTCCGACATGTGGTTCAGCTGGGCCGTGGCTGAAAATCCTGGTGCAAAAGAATTCATCGACGGGTTCTTCAAGCACTATAAGGAACTCGGAGTCGAATACATCCGCATGGACTTCCTTTCGTGGTATGAGGACGGCAAGGACCGCGGTATGGGCACCGTAGGTCTCGGTTACGGCCGCGAATCATACGCCCGCGCACTGGCCTACATCGCCGAGTCCGCTAAAAAATACGGTATCTTCACCTCGCTTGTAATGCCTCACCTCAACAATGATGCCGAAGTCGAGGCAAGATACGGCAATATGGTGAGAATCGTTGCCGACACCCTCGGTGGAGGCTGGTGGCACTGCTCGGCAGCCGACAGGGGCAAGTCATACAACAACTGGCCCAACTGCATGAATATGTTCGACGGCTTCACCTACTGGTCGCACATCTCTGGACGCGAGAAAGTGATACTCGACGGCGACTTTATCCGCCTCAACACCTTCTCGACCGATGCCGAGAAAGAGACAGTGGTATCACTCCAGCTGATGGCCGGCGGTCCGGTGACAGTGGCCGACCAGTACAGCAACATCGGCAACAATCTGAAATTCTACACCAACGCCGAGCTGCTTGAGCTGAATGCCGACCGATTTGTGGGCAAGCCCCTCAGCGACAAGCTTTCCGACAAGAACAACGAGATATGGTACGGCCAGATGTCAAACGGCGACTATGTAATCGGACTGTTCAACCGCGACGACAGCGCCCGCAGCTATTCGTTTGACCTCAGCACATTCGGAATGAGCGGCGAATGGAAGATGCGCGACCTTTGGCGCCATGCCGACGAAGGCACCGTATCGACCATCACAGCCACAATTCCCGCCCACGGCTGCAAGATTGTACGCCTATCGAAATAATGATATAAATCCTGCTCTTTCTCAGATTTATTATTTAAGGTAGAAAACATTGGTAACGACCGGGGATTTCGCCAGGCGAAATCCCCGGTCAATTTTTTATATCTGCTTTCAACATTGTAAGGACGCACTGTATGTGCAATGCGGTTCAAATAGCGGAGGGCTGAAAGCCCGTTGGTGTCACTATCCC
>ERZ780168.2228-NODE-2228-length-17740-cov-61.038055_pt1 | contig 17740 bp, 16 predicted proteins | sample MGYA00510981_ERZ780168 | MGnify/ENA primary metagenome ERZ780168 (study PRJEB29588, sample SAMEA2158769) | human gut metagenome | biome: human gut; feature: human-associated habitat; material: faeces | place: Denmark | collected 2008/2010 ...
AGCGGGGGCGTCTCGCCCCCCGTGGTAACTTTCATCGTATAAGAATAATACCACGAGGGCGAGACGCCCTCGCTCCAGCCACGCTCCATAAATAAACAATATTGAATCGCGTCCCTACAAATTCGGTCCGTATTTTTGAGTTCTGCAACACCCTCTATTCAAATACAAGCATCGACCAGTAGCGTAGCGACGGAACCGTGACCGTGACGGCATTGCCCTGCTGCACGAACGGAAGCTCTACCGGCACACACGCATCGCTGTCAGGCGAAGCCACCCACACGCGCGATACCATCCTGTCAACATCTATGCTCAGTTTGATATTGGTGGTAAGTTCCGGCTCAGGCTGGTCGGCATTGAGGTCGCGCCAGCTCAGCGAGTTTACTTTGCGGAAATTCAACAGATGATATACGAGCTGGCCCTTCTGCGTCTCGGTACCGCGCACTACAATCCTGCGAGGCTGCGGACCTTTCTGATAGTTCCACACGCTCACAGCCGGGGTATCCTCCATCGGCGTGATATTCGGCGTAAGCTCACGCTTGGTGTCGTAAATCAGCGTTTCGTATGCAGTGGCGAAGTCATAATACCTTGTTATAGATTCCGTAAGCCCCGCACCGATGCGCAGATTGGTATTGGGGAAATACTCATTGCAAAGCATATTGCCCCCCGAACCAAGTTCAAGATGTCCGGCACCGAGAGCGAATATACATGCATCCGTAAGCAATACGCCGTGCGGATTGAACTCCTTCCCCCAGTTGTTTTTGCCATAATCATAGTTCATATAGTTGGCGAATACAGTGCGCACCGTGTTGCGCGACGCTTTGTTGTTGTCAAACACAATCCAGTACAGATCCATGAACGAATGCGTATCGGCCCAGCATTCATTGTAGCACACGTCAATCACACCCGACGAAGCAATGCCCGAAGCACCGTATTTCGACACGCTGTTCATGATAAGCCTCTTGTCAGGATGTCCGTTCTTAAGAGCTTTCAGCAACGACGGAAACCTGTCGCAAAGGTTGAAACGGTTGCCCCAGTAGTCGTATGTATCGTCGCCGCGGTATCCCACCTGGTCTACCTGAAACCCGTCGAAATCGAGATTGCCATACACCTCGCGGTTGCGCCCTATGAGGTAAGCCTGCCATTCGGCGTTTCCGGGGTCGACGAACGATATGTCGCTCTTCCAGTCGCTTGGGAGAGAGTGGCGGTCCTTTTGCGAATGATTGGGGTCACGGTAATAATACCATTCCTCTTTCACACCGTCGGCAGCCGCACCCGCATTTTCCAACGCCCCGAAACCGAGATTGTAGAAAAACGACTCCATATTGAACGCATGCTGCACCTCGATATTCTTCTTGACCACTTCCAGCGACACCTCACGCCGGGCTATATCCGTGTAGACCGCATCGCCGCAAAAAGGCTTGTGATGGCTCAGGTGCCAGTCCTGGAACTGCACGGCATTTATATGCCGGCGATTGAGAAACGCTATGTCACCCGTGACTCCGTCAAGCCTTGACGGCTCATACCATGCCGTATAACCGTAACGCGGAAATCGCTTCCAGTCCGACGACACATCCACTCCGATTGAGCCGTGGATATGCTCGTTGCCGTCGGCATCGGTTGAATATACATCCACAAGATACCCCTCGAAATCATCGGCCGGAGGAGTCCAGGCCCACCATTCCTGCACCAGCGGGTGCTCCGCAATCACGTCTGCGCCGCGGCGGTAACGCACCGTCGCCCCGGGCACATCCCTGAACTTGGAAGCCTGTATCCATACCTCCTGACCCGGCACATACCGGGCCTTGTCTGTCCATAAGTCAAACTCATCAATCGATGATACTCCTGCCGGACGTTTTACCTCCTGTGACACATCTATTTTATCCGGCGAGTCCAGAAGCCGGGAATAGACATTCCCCTCGTTGCCGAGGTCTTTGTTACCGGCCGGCCCCAGACGCAAGGGCGTACCCCCATCGCCTTTATCCGAAATGCAGAAATACGTTCCGTCAGCCACATTCAGCGTAGCTACATGGAAACTTCCGTCAGGCATAGCCGTCATCGGTACGGCCGATACCGGAGGCCACTGCATGTTTTTATCACCCGTGGCTATCTCAAGTGACTGGGCGCTGGCAATGTTGGCGGCCGCCAGCATGGCCGGAACTATGAGCAGTCTGCGAAATCCGTTCATCTTACTATGAGTTTAAATGTTTTCAAATCAACCACAACGATATATATGCCGGGAGCAACCGTCGTGCGGGCCGACGTGGATATGACCCGGCCATATACATCGGCCACGGAGACATGTCCGTACTCCCCTTCCACTACTATGTCACATCCCTCTGCATAGACTCTGACACCGGAATCAACTGTCATATTCTCCGTCCCGGTGACATTCATCATAGCCGACACCGACGGGATATTGCCGCTGAAATCGACCATCACGTTATAATTCCCTGTCTGGCCGACCGTATAACTGTTACCGTGCATGGGAGCTACATTACCTGTGGCGCCCGACGATATGTCGACATCGGTATTCGGACTGAAACAATACTCATCCGAGCATGACTCATCGGCATAAAGTTTGTAATAATTACCCTTTTCCATATACACCTGCCCGGAAAAACGCTCTCCGTCGCCCATGGCCGTCTGCAACGGTGTTACCTTGCCGTCAAGCGAACGCACGAACAGACGCTTCGGCACCGCGCCGAAATACAGATGACGTCCGTTGCGGTCGGCTGCTACCACATAACGCCCCGGTGAAGCCGTGAATGCTCCGGCAAGGGAGGGACCTGCATCCGACGATACCGTCACCGACGGCTCCTGCATATTGAACCGCAACGTGTACCGTCCGCTATGCGGCACAATGAATTTATGGTCATTCTCACCGTTTTCGTTATATATAAGCCCGTGGCGACCGTCTGTGAACACCTCGTCGTGAGCAGGAGCATTGTAGCACGGCGACCAGTTGTTCCCTTTAAGAAACTTTATTTCGCCGGCCTGAAGCAATCCTGTCCATTCCACTACGCCCTCGTCATCGGCAAATACCGGGATATTCTGCGACGGACTCCCCCATCCGCGCACTGCGGTTCCGACCATCAGTATGACGGGGCGGCGGAACTTCAGAGTCATGGGATTAACCGACATGTTGGCGATGATGCGGCATTCCCCGGCCTCAGGATTCCAGAACTTGAAGTCATAACGCCCCTGACCCGAGGAATTGTCGACCAACGTATATGTCTGCTCCGATTCTACGCGCTGGTTTTCATTCTCAGCCACAAGTGAGGAATTATAGTCGCCAAGACGGTTGAGGAACTTGAACTCGCCCTCACCTAAATAGCCGTCCCAAAGGAACGTACCGTAACCTATCGAGACCATCTCTTCAGGCAGGTCGGCAGTCCATTGACCGTCAGTGGCGGCAGGCCCGACAATATATAGGTGGTTCATGTCGACAGCCGTGGCACACGCGGCTATCGACAAAGATATAAACAGTTGAAAAAATCTCATTGTATGATTATTGGGTGGATGCTGTTGAAGCGATTAGACAATCTCTTAAAATATTATTTTCTGTGCTTTGCCACCGGATACCTTGATTACCAGAGCACCTTTTTCGGGATTTGTCACACGCATACCCTGCATATTGTAATAGACAGCTTCCACCGATGCGTCGGCCTCTATTTCAGCCACGCCAGCTGATGACGGAAGGATACTGATTGTATTGTCGACAATATTGGCTGTAACATCATACTTTCCGGCGGTCGTGATTTCCCACTGGTTGTCGCCGTCGGCATTAAGTATCATCTTCGTCGCGTCGTTAGCATCGCGGAAATACCAGTATTTGCCGTTCCATGTTCCGGCACCCTTGATAGCCCAGTTTATTTTAAATACTCCGGCATTCATCATTTCGTCCTTGGCAGTGAATACGTATGGCTCTGCTGCATTTTGACGCATGACGTGTCCCTGGTCACAGCTATAGTTTGACTCGAATGTGCTGCCTACCATAAACAGCGCGCAATACGGGATATGCGTCTGCTGGTATTCCGACTTCACTATTGTTGCGGTGAGTGACTCGGTGTCGACATTAATGAGATAGTTGGCACTCTCGGCCACATGTATTTTATTATCATCTCCGTCCACCATCAGCGATACTTTCCCTTCTGCATCAGGGGTAGCGTTTGCCGAGACCGAATGAAATTCTTTATTGCCGAAATCGTATGTAGTGAGAAATTTGAAATCTTTGTCTGCTTCAAGGTATACGGTCCCGGTATAGACCTTGTCATTTTCCGCAGTCGCTACAAGTGCGGTAGCATCGTCAAGCGACCATCCGTAAGATAAAGCATCCCCTGCAAGAAAAAGCAGGTCCTGACGGTTCTGAGCATTCACGGTAGAGGCACCTGCAAGCATAATGGCGCCGATTGTTAGTCTGGTAAAGATTTTCATAAGTTTATATTTAAAGTTAAGTATCTCCAAAAAAATGACAATACAAAATTAACATAGAAATATCCGAAATTTACATCAAAATGCGACAATGGAGTAAATATGTAGTCAACGCACCTGCATTTATATCAATAACATCCTAATAACCATCAGTTTACCATTCAACCTCAACCGCAAAAATATAGTAATTGAAATGCCCGTATACATGCAGCGAGGCGATTGACCGATAGCTATATCGGTCAATCGCCTGCAATATAAAACTACAGTGGCTAATAGTAGCCGCGGTTTGTAACCGCGGAAAAATCGGTAAAAAAATCCCTCCCGACAACACTATATCAGTATGTCATCACGGGAGCAATCTCCTTGGCCTGCTCTATCATACGCTCTATTTCCGACACAGCAGGCACGCGGTTGCAAAAATTTTTTGCATCGTTGACTTCGACAAGGCGTTCATGCAGATTTGCAGCCACACGATGACGCAACTCCTTGACGGTATCCACTCCGGCAGCTTCGAGCAATTCGGCAAACTGTCCTGCCACTCCTTTGATTCGGAACAAAAATCTTCAGGCATTTTATGTAATTTCGCACTTGACTGTTTAATCTGTATATCCCCATAAGTCACTTATAATTTTGAACAGTTGCCTAAAATTAGTAGCTTTGCAGCAAAAGATTGATATTAGAATTTAAATTAAATATGAGAAAAACTGTATCAGCCCTGATTTTTTGCATGGTGTCATTTATGTCATCATGGGCTTCCGGCAAGACAACCGAGATTTACAACATCGCCGGAAACGACACACTGCGTCTCGACTTCTACCCTGCGGCATCACCCGCGCCCTCTCCCGTAATGATTTTTGCTTTCGGTGGAGGATTTAAAGGTGGCGACAGAGCCTACAGCTCCTATATCCACATGTTTGAATACCTGACCCGCAACGGCGTGGCAGTCGTATCGGTCGACTACCGCACTCTGCTGAAAGACGTTCCCGCACAAGAAATGATGACACCCGAAGGCTTCAAGTCTCATCTCGCATCGGCCATACAGGCCGCCACCACCGACTTCCTCACAGCCACCGGCTATGTCATATCAAAATCTTCACAGTGGAATATCGACCCTGACCTGATTTTCGCATGCGGCTCGAGTGCCGGAGCCATAACCGTACTCCAGGCCGAAGACACATTGTGCAACGACAAGATATATTACGCCGGCGTCAGCCTTCCCCACAATTTCAATTACGCAGGTGTCATATCGATGGCCGGAGCCGTATGCTCCGACGGAGCGCCGCAGTGGCAGATGACTCCATGCCCCATCCTGCTGTTCCACGGCGACGCCGACTGCGTGGTGCCCTTCGAGAAAGCCACTTTGGGCGACTTCGGACTCTGGGGCTCCAAATCCATAAGCACAGCTCTCAGACAGAAAGAGATTCCCCACGCTTTCCACCGCTTCAACGGCGCGTCACATGAGATAGCTATCACGCCGTGCACTGAATATTGCGGCGAAATCTATGATTTTATACGAGCCGTATGCAACCGCACGTTCAATAAAATCGAAGAAACCGTATCGTCCGTACCAGGCCTCAACGGCTACAAAACCGACTTCACCATCGTCGACTATATCAAATCCAACTTATGAGACTTCCTGCATCAGCAGCAATGTATCCCCCGCAAGAAGCGCCATAGTGCCGTTGGGCACCATGTATTTGTCGCTGCGCTTTATCATGATTACAAGCGAACCCTGCGGCAGTGACATCGAGCCAAGTGTGTTCCCGTTGATGAAATGCTCCTCCGTCAGCACAAGTGTATGGAGCGACGTCGGCATGTCATCGTCAAGCTGTATGCCGAAATCATCGGCCTGTGGTGCCTCTTCCTCCACAAGCCCGAGGTGTCGCGCTGCGGCAATCACGGTCGTACCCTGCACAAGCAGTGAGAGAAGTGTGACGAAGAATACGATATTGAATATCTGCGACGCACCTTCCACTCCGGCCACAACCGGATAGGTGGCAAATATGATAGGCACCGCGCCGCGCAATCCCACCCACGACACAAATGTCTTCGACCGGAGCGTCAGCTTGCGGAACGGCATCAGCGTAAGAAACACGCTGAGTGGCCTCCCTACCAGTATCATGAAAATTCCTATCATCAGCGACACGGGTGCTACGGCAAGCATCTCCGCCGGATTGACAAGCAGGCCGAGCATAAGGAAAACCACTATCTGCGACAGCCACGTAAGCCCGTCGACAAACTTCGTTATCCCCTTGCGGTTCGGCAGCGAGGCATTTCCCACGAATATACCCGTGATATATACGGCGAGATAACCGTTCCCGCCGAGTTCCGATGCCAACGCGAAAGTAAGAAACACCAACGCTATGACAAGTATGCCTGACATCGAAACGGTCTGCGACGGATCTTCGGCCGCGCCCTTTTTACCACCCATGCGCACGTATACCCTGATAAGCCATTGCGTCAGCTTGCCCATGGCGGCGCCGGCAAGTCCACCCACGGCAAACTGTAACAGCAGCATCCTGCACAGCCCCCACCCGCTGAGCGAGCCGCTCAGTGTGATGGCGTCGATAAGCACAATGGTAATCATGTAGGCCATCGGGTCGTTCGAACCGCTCTCCAGTTCGAGCATCGGACGCAGATTATGCTTAAGCCCCACTTTCTGGCTGCCCAGAATACCGAACACCGACGCCGAATCGGTCGATGACATCGTGGCCGCAAGCAGCAGCGACGGCAGCAACGCGAAGTGTATATTTGTCCATTCCATCCCCGACAGCCACCATATGAACAGTCCGGTGAACAGTGCCGTAAGCACCACTCCGACTGTCGACAGCATAAGCCCCGGAGCTATCACGGGGCGTATCGATGATATCCGCGTCGACAGTCCGCCCGAAAACAGTATGATACACAACGCTATCATGCCTATGAACTGGGCGCTGTGCATATCGTTGAACTGTATCCCGAGTCCGTCGACCCCGAATCCCATTCCCACGAGAAGAAATATCAGCAGCAACGGCAACCCTATACGGTAACTTGTCTTTCCTATCAGTACTCCGGCTATGAGCAGTATCGAGCCTGTCATCAGTATGTTCTCGGATGTTATGGCATTCATTGGTGGCAGGTATGATATAGTAAGTGATAAATACTGTTCAAATATACGAAACACGCGGCGATTATACAAATCCGACTCCGTCGGCTGCCGACAATTAAATATGGATACCGGCACTCCCCGCACCCATATTACACCTCAAAAGTCTGAAATGTTCACCGGCCACTCCCCGGCCTGACCGTCATTTAAGCCCGATGAAAGCCTTTCCCATGCGTTTGAGCCGGCTCAGTATATCCCACTTAAGCACCACAAGATGACCGATACGCGGGTCAATCTCGGTTTTCAGCCTGATGTCGGTGACATCTATATTCTCCACGCGCGCTATCAGTTCGCGGGTCGAGGCCGGCAGTTCGGGCAATCCGTCGGGCACAAGCATCGCCACATCCCCTTTCTCCATAGCGAATTTCTCCCACTGTTTCGCCTCTTTTATCGGAATATACTCCTTGTCGATAATATATAGTTCGGCGTAAGTGTCGACGTAGGCCGGCCCCGGCGAACGGAACAGCCGTTCGAGGTTACGACCGCGTCCGCGCGACTCGATATTGAACGACATCCCTGACAGGTTGTCGGCCGTCACGGCGTTGTCATTGCAGTTGTCGAACACATACCTGACATCGAGCCTCCTGAAGTCGATGTCATCCTTTATAAAACTCGACAATTGCGGCACAAAACGCCGGTTGACCGTGTCGGTAAGTATGTCGACATCCAAAAACACACGGTCGCGGCTGCGGCGCCACAGCCGCGACATCGCCCACTTCCCCCTGATGGTATCGGTAGCGGAGCCTGTAGCCCGCACCTTCTCGGAAAGCGGAATTCGCCGCGGGATGCACACCCAGTCCGACCATGAAAAATGGTCGGGAAACGCATCCGACACGCTGTCGAGCCCCTCGGCATTACGGAACCGGTAATAGGAACGGCACGACAGCATCCTCGGCAGACTCCACCCGCTGAATTTCCTCACCCCCTGCTCCGGCAGCATGAAATCCACCATCTTCTCCCTGAACAGCACCACCGTATCCGTATACGTGGTAAGTGTCGAGTATTCACGCATATATCCCAATATATGTAGTGCCTTCCTGATGTCTGACCGCACTACCACCTCGGGGAGCTGCGCCGCGCTCTCGCTCATACGTATTCTCGCCGTGCCCTGCCGCTTCACCGTCTTGGGTTCATAGCCAAGATAGCGTATGACAATCGGATATGACTCATCCTCCACCAATGGCATCCGCCCCGACGTTGAGGTAAGCCCGATAAAATTACCCTTCCGGTCAAATACCGAAGCCTTTGCGAGCGGTTCACCCGACGCTGCATCAACCACAACCGAAGCCTGCTTCTGCGCCTGCATCCCCAAAGGAATTACAATTGCGAGCAATATGATGATTTGCCTGAAAATCATCGCGCATCACTTGATTTTACGTCCGTAATAGTATGTATTCCAGGTATCATGCGCATAGCCGTCGGGGCCGCAGCTGAACGAATCGGCCATAGCCCCGTTGATTTTCACGCCGTCGAAATACACATTCCACGCATCCTTGGCATACCCGTCATTGAGCACGCGGAAGCTGTCGGCCGACGCTCCGTCGATTTTCACCCCGTTGTAATATACATTCCATGAATCACGCGCATATCCGTAGCCCGACACCTGAAAAGACTCCACCGAAGCAAAATTTATTTTGTTTCCGAAATAATATACTGCCCAGACATCCTTGGCGTAACCGTCGCCAAGCGCCACGAATCCCGAAGGAGAAGCCCCCTCGACCCTGCGCCCTTCGAAAAACACACCGTTGTCATTGACATAATACTGCGGCACGCGATAATGCCGGCAATCATCACGACAGTCACGGCAGCCGCAACGTCCCTGCGCGGCAACCGGCACCACCGCCAGCAACATAACTGGAATCAATAATGCAAAAAATCTTTTCATAATCGGTCATTTTATAATATTTCGGGATTTAAGAAAATATCTCGTAACAAACATATTTTAGACAAGCTCTTATATATTAGACGCACTCATATCCCCAAAGTTAACGACAAATTAGACAATATACGCTAATATATGTTAGAATATGTTTTTTCGGCTTCGATGTCACATTTCTCGGCGCCAATGCGTCCTATAATCGAGAATTCTCAGAAACAGACTTTCAGACAACAATAAAAATCAAAAAAAGCCCTCCTGAGACAATAAGTATAAACGAAGTATGTAAATGTTTAAAACTTATGTAAATATGACACACCATGATGTAGGGCTGCACCCCGGTGCAGCCGCCGGACAACCGATAATCAACCTCCGCAACCGGCTGCTCCGGGGAGCAGCCCTACATCATGCAGCGACCGGCATCAGTTTTGCAACACCCTCCGCACACGCAATGCAGTAGGGACGCACGGCCCGTGCGTCCGCAACCCATCAACCGCCTTCCCGCAATTTTGCAACCCGGACGATTAAACACAAAGCAATTATGAACGAAGACAACCTCAAATCCCTCTTTGACGACTTCAATCCCGGCCTCACCCCCGACGACCGGTTCATGTCACGTCTCGAACAGAACCTCCGCTCGGTAGAAGTCGTAAAAGAACAGATAGCCACGGCACAAAAGAAAAAACGGCTCCCCATCATCATAGCCGCCCTCACAGGCTTCATTGTAGGCCTCCTCTCCACCCTCGCCTACCCCTTCCTCCAGGCCACCATCAACAACCTCGCCCAAGCCGGCACCGAAGCCGCAACCATCATCTCCAACTGCGCCCCCATCCTCCTCTATACCCTGATCACCCTCCTGACAGGCACCCTCACCTACATTGCCTACGACCTGACCGCCACCGCCACCAGACCCTCCACCCTCCGCCTACCCCTCAAATAAATATTACTTGTAATCAGCGGCATAGCAGGAGGGTATTGCAGAACTATAATAAACGGTCAAAAGTCACAGCGAATTTGTAGGGACGCGATTCATCGCGTCCGCGCTTTAGCTGTGATATTTAGGGTATTATGCCTTTCGGGCGCGGACGCGATGAATCGCGTCCCTACAAGTTCATTGGTATATTTTGAGTTCTGCAACACCCTCACAATAAAGCCGGCAATTGTCATATTGTCATGCACTGCAATCTCGGTCTGAGCCTATTAAACGATGTTCTATTGTCAAGGCCCTTGTACTGTTGTTTATATATTTATTCTGTACTGGTGTTTAGCGATTGCTTATATGTGCTGGTGTTTATAAAAGCAAAACAGTCCCGGATGTCTGATACATCCGAGACTGTTTTAAAAAAGAGTGTCCGAAATGAGACTCGAACTCACACGAGCGAAAGCTCACTACCCCCTCAAAGTAGCGCGTCTACCAATTCCGCCATCCGGACATATTCCCAATCTTGCTTCCTGAAAGAAATGTGAATGGTTTGGAGCGAAAAACGGGACTCGAACCCGCGACCCCAACCTTGGCAAGGTTGTGCTCTACCAACTGAGCTATTTTCGCAAATTGCAGAAGCTCGACGCTTTGGGAATACCTATGTTAAAGAACTCTTTTTGGAGCGAAAAACGGGACTCGAACCCGCGACCCCAACCTTGGCAAGGTTGTGCTCTACCAACTGAGCTATTTTCGCATTTGGGTCATCTTTATGCCCTCATTTTTTCGTTTGCGTTGCAAAGGTACGCATTATTTTTGAATTGGCAATAGTTTTAGCCATTTTTTTGCAACTTTTTTCTGTTTTTATTGTTTTCTTTCTTAAAATCCGATTATCCCAAGCCCTTAAATATACATATAATATACTGTCAAACAGACACATATCACCAATATCAGCATAAATAAAGTCTCAGGCACAGAAACATCAATAATTGCTATTCCGAAAACAAAATTTCACAATTTAATGTTATTTTATTAAAAATCCGCCGACAAAACAGGGCACACTGTCCTCGGCGTATTTGGCCGTAAGTGTATTATCTTTTAAAATTCCACTATTATGAATGATTATGAAAGACGGTTAAAAAACCGCGAGAACGAGCGCCAGGAACGACGCGCACGCAATCGCCGACGCGCACAGATATGGCTCGTCGTCGGTGTTGTCGTACTGATTACACTGCTATTTTTCTGGGTAGATATAGCCGACCTACTCGGCTGGGGCGACGGAGCGGCTTAAACAGCTGCCCCGACGAAGGCACATCGTCACGACACGAACGACAATTTGCTCAGATACTGTTCGAGTTCGGTCGACGACAGGCGCGCATGTATTTTCCCCTTTACGGCGATTGATATATTGCCCGTCTCTTCCGATACGATTATGGCTGCCGCATCGGTGGCCTGCGATATGCCGAGTCCCGAGCGGTGTCGAAGCCCCATCGAACGCGGTATATCCGTATCGTGGCTGACCGGCAGAATGCATCCTGCGGCCATGATGCGGCCGTTGGCTATGATCATGGCTCCGTCGTGGAGGGGTGAGTTTTTGAAAAAGATATTCTCGATAAGCCGCGAGTTTATTTCGGCGTCAATCATGTCGCCGGTCTTCTCGTAGCTGTCGAGAGGGATGGCCTGTTGTATCACGACCAATGCGCCCGTCTTGCTGCGCGACATGTTCATGCACGCGTAGACCACGGGCATGATCCATTTGTGGGCGTCTTCCTGCGCCGTCACCTTATGATGGTGGAAAAGGTCGCTGATGAAGCGCCATCGCTTCTGCGAGCCAAGCTCCACGAGAAACCGCTTTATCTGGTCCTGGAACAGGATGACGAGCACGAGCAGACCGATACTCATGAATTTATCGAGTATGGAACCGATGAGCCGCATGCCGAGAAGTTCCGACGTCACCACCCACACCATTATGAATGCCAGCACGCCGTAGAATATGTTTATCGTGCCCGACTCTTTCATCAGCCTGTAGAGGTAATACAGCAGCAGGGCCACGATGACAATGTCAAATATGTCTTTTATTCCGAAGGAGTCCATGACGGTAGGTTATTTGGTGAGCTGACTGATGATTTTCACTGTGTCGACAGCCGTCCTGACATCGTGCACACGCAGTATATCCGCACCGTGCAGGAGCGAGTAGGCGTCAAGCACATTGGTGCCGAGCAGCGAGTCAATGCTCTGCGGAGCCACGTCGAGCAGCCGGTTGACCATTGACTTGCGCGACACGCCCACAAGCACGGGGCACTCCAGCGAGCGGAATGCCTCAAGGTCGGCCATCAGGCGGTAATTCTGTTCGAGTGTCTTTCCGAAACCGAACCCGGGGTCGACAATCACGTCGCACAGGCCTCGCAGCCTCAGGTCGCGCAACACGTGCTGCAGGTCATTGAGCACGGTCGGCGTAGTCTCGTCGACGGGCATCTCGGGCGTAAGCGACGAGGAGGCGGGATGCATCAGTATGTATGGCGCTTTCAGGTCAATCGCGGCCTGAAGTATGTCGCTGTCTATATTTCCGGCGCTTACGTCGTTTATTATATCGGCACCGGCTTCGACTGCCTGCCGTGCCACTTTGCCGCGGAAAGTGTCCACCGAGATTATTGCCTCGGGAAATCTTGAGCGTACAGCCTCAACCGCAGGAATGACGCGCGCGAGCTCCTCACGCACGGTAGCCGGCTCCGAACCGGGTCGCGTGGAGCAACCGCCGATGTCGAGCATCGCAGCCCCCTCCTCAAGCATCCTCTCCGCCGTGGCTACGGCTTCGTCGGCACTGCTGTTGCGCGAATTGCAATAAAACGAATCGGGCGTGACATTGATTATACCCATCACCACAGGCTCAAAAAACTCCTTGAGCTGCCCCTTAATGTTCAATGAAAAATATCGGCTCATGCTGTTTGGCTCTTTTCTGCAAAAGTAGCAAAAATTTCGCAGCCTGCAAATTCCATATACGACGCACCCAAACGAATGTTGAACCGAGACTGGAGGGTGTTGCAAAACTTATAATTTGTATATTATGATACGCCATCTTGTAGGGCTGCCCCCCGGTGCAGCCGCCAAGCAACTGATAATCAATTTTGGTTATCGGCTGCTCCGGGGAGCAGCCCTACATCATGCCGTCATCAACATCGGTTTTGCAACTCCTTCTATGGCGAATTCGCCATAATTAAAATTTGGATAATAAACCATCTCCAAATTCCGATAAACTCCAATATAATACTGTTACACAACCAATCTGTGATAAAAAACTACCAATACTGACCCAGACATATACTGCTATTGTTATGGCACTGCAGGAGTCACGGGACGGTCGAAAACGTCGGGATTGTCGGGAGCCGCATGCCTGCCACTTTTCGTAGATTTAATTGTCTTTTTGCTTTTCTTCTTTTTCTTGGGCGCGGCTTTTTCGGATTGCACGATTGTATCTGATGATGCTGCCGCGTTCGGATTGTTGACGGCCGTTTCAGTAGCATCTCCGTCACCGGCCGGGATGCCGTCGGAACTGCCCCCGGGACGCCCTACAAGCAGTATCACGGCATACACCGCCGCTAAAAACGCGATGAAGGTCAGTGACGCCATATTGCGCCGTCGGGTAGTTTTCATCTCCGCAATCAATCAAATTGTGCAAGAAGTATGACGGCGATAGCCACAGGCGCTATCCATTTTATTATGAACAGCACAATACGCGTGGCCGCGCTTCTGACCGCCGAACCGTTGGAAAGCTGGTCGGCAATCATACCCTTGGGTGCGAACCAGCCGGCATAAATACACATCGCCATCGACCCTAACGGCAGCAATATGTTGGTAGCGACCGTATCGAGAAGGTTGAAGAACGACAGGCCGAATATCCTGAATCCTGACAGGCTCCCCATCGACAGCGAACTCAGCGAACCGAACAGCAGCAGCGGCAGCATGACGGTGAGCACCGCGGCGCGACGGCCCATCCTCATCCTGTCCTGGAAAAACCGCACCGACACCTCGGCGATGGAGATAGTCGACGTCAGTGCCGCAAGCAGCAGCAACATGAAGAACAGCACCGCCCAGAATTGCGTGCCCGGCATGCGGGTAAACACCTCGGGGAGTGTCACGAACACCAGCGTAGCGCCCTCAAGACTCTCCCCCTCCATGCCGAACGACGTCACGGCCGGAAATATTATCAGACCCATCATCACCGCCACGACCATATCAAGGAGCGACACAATAGTAGCCGTGCGGCCGAGCTTGGTATTTCGCGGGAAATAAGCGGCATACGTGATAAGGATACCCATGCCGAGACTCAACGAAAAAAACGCCTGCCCCAGCGCGTCAATCACCACTCCGCCGTCAAGTTTCGAGAAATCGGGACGCAGGAAAAACTCCACACCCTCCGACGCTCCCGGCAACGACAGCGCCACCGCGCAGAATATCACCAGTATGACAAAAAGCAACGGCATCATCACATTGGAAATCTTCTCGATACCCTTCCTGACTCCGCACAGCAGCACAATCATGTTTACCGCAATCATCAGCACCGTATACAGTATCGGCTTCAGGTCGCCCGACACATACTCCTGCATCTTGCCGTCGAAAGTGGCCGTACCCTCCGATATTCCCGCGAACAGATTGCCGGAAACGGAGTTGACGAGATATTCAAACGTCCATCCCGCCACTACTATATAGAAACAGAGTATCATATACGAGGCCACAAGTCCGGTCCCGCCTACAATCCACCATTTCGTGCCGGGTGATATGCGCTTATAGTCGCCCACCGCATCCGTGCCCCCTTCGCGCCCTATGGCGAACTCGCCGAGCATCACGGGTATGCCGAGCAGCAGCACACATATAATATATACCAGAAGAAACGCCGCGCCGCCGTTGGCCTGTGTCTCAGCCGGAAAGCGCCATATATTGCCCAGACCGACAGCCGACCCCACAGTGGCCGCTATCAAACCTATTTTTGAACCGAATTTTGTTGCCATCAGCTATAATTTGCAACAAAATTATACCATTCAATTAAGTTTTGCAAATATTCCCCTTCATATAAATCATATTTATAACATATTATAGACATCTTAACTCAATTTCACAATATCGCCGATACCATATTTTTCGCCGAAACCTTATTTAACAGACGCATGGTAGCGATATATCAATATTTTTCGGTAAATTTGCAGCCGTAACATTATTAATATAGTATTTTACGCCACAATCTCATCATTTTTTTGCAATGGCAACAAAACCGTCAATTCCAAAGGGTACGCGCGACTTCTCGCCCATCGAGATGGCTCGCCGCAACTATATATTCAACACCATCCGCGAAGTATTCTCGCTCCACGGATTCTCGCAGATAGAGACCCCGGCGATGGAAAACCTCTCCACGCTCATGGGCAAATACGGCGACGAGGGCGACAAACTCCTCTTCAAGATACTCAACTCGGGCGACTTCCTCAAAGGCGTGGACCGCGCAATGCTCGACGACGAGACCGCAACCCTCCGTCTGGCCGCCCAGCTGTGTGAAAAGGGATTGCGCTACGACCTGACGGTGCCGTTCGCACGCTATGTGGTGCAGCACCGCGCCGAGCTGCAGTTCCCCTTCCGCCGCTTCCAGATACAGCCCGTATGGCGCGCCGACCGTCCGCAGAAAGGACGTTACCGCGAATTCTACCAGTGCGACGCCGACATCATCGGCACCGACTCCCTGTGGAACGAGGTCGAGCTTCTCGACATCATCCGAGACGTGTTCTCACGCCTGCGCGTCAACGTGCTCATCAAGCTCAACAACCGCAAGATACTGGCCGGCATCGCCGAGACTATCGGTGCACCCGACCGCCTTGTCGACATCACCGTAGCAATCGACAAAATCGACAAAATCGGTATCGACAATGTAAATCTCGAACTCAAGGAGAAAGGGCTGACCGACGAGGCTATCGCCGCCCTCCGCCCCATTCTCGAGCTTTCAGGCACCAACGAGGAGCGCATCGCCGCACTCCGCACCGTATTGGCCGGAAGCGAGACCGGACTCAAAGGCATCGAGGAGACCGAGACCATACTCCGCCGCGCCGGAGAAGGCAGCGCGCACATCGAGCTCGACGTGTCGCTCGCCCGCGGCCTCAACTACTACACCGGAGCCATCATCGAAGTAAAGGCGCTCGATGTCGCCATCGGCAGCATCACCGGCGGCGGCCGCTACGACAACCTCACCGGTGTGTTCGGCATGCCCGGAGTGTCGGGCGTGGGCATCTCATTCGGCGCCGACCGCATCTACGACGTGCTCAACACCCTCGACCTTTACCCCTCCGAAGCCACGGCCACGACCAAGGTAATGTTCGCCAACATGGGCGAAACGGAGACCGAAACCGCCTTCAATGCCGCCAAACAGCTCCGTCAGGCCGGCATATCCGTGATGGTCTACCCCGACAATGCCAAGATGAAAAAGCAGTTCGGCTACGCCGACGACATGGCCATACCCTACGTGGCAATCATAGGCGAAACCGAAATAAAAGAGAACAAAATCACCCTCAAGGAGATGGCTACCGGCACTCAGGAAATGCTCACCGTCGAGGAAGCCATCAGCAAAATCAACTCTCTCTAAACTTCCATGATTATGAAAAAGATATTGTTATTGATAGTGGCGATTGCGGCCTTGGCCATCCCCGCCAAGAGTTCGGCACAGTTCCGCTACGGCCCGACAGTCGGAGTTGATTTCTCGACGCTCAAATTCAAGCAGGACCTTTTCACCGTCGATGCCTCCACCGGATTTCAGGCCGGCGTGCAGGGCGAACTCATGTTCCCCGGTATCGGATTCGGCATCGACATAGGCATGCTCTACAACCAGCGCGGCGCCACGCTCCACCTCGGCCAGCGCGAGGTATGGGCATCGCAGGGCTACACCGACCCGCGCTGCTACCTCCACTACGTAGAGATACCCGTCAACCTCCGTTTCAAATGGACCCGCATGCAGGGACTCGAGGACTACATCGCCCCCTACGTGTTCGGCGGCCCCTCGCTTTCGTTGCTTGCCGGCCACAGCAAAATCGACGCGCTCAAATACGCGTTCGGCGAAATCGGCCTCCAGTGCGGTATCGGTTTCGAGATAATGCGCCGCTGGCAGATTCAGGGCTCCTACACCTGGGGTATGACCTACGCCCTCAAAACCAAACTCCTCGACGACTTCAGCGCCCAAAACCGCACCTGGTCCATCCGCGCCACCTACTTCTTCTGATAAGCAATCTCATTGATAAGTAATTTCAGCCCGATACACTTTTAGGGACGCGATTCATCGCGTCCCAATGCTGTTTACTTAAGGATAAAGGCGCCCGTCAGGTCGCCGATTTAGCAGTAA
>ERZ780168.2235-NODE-2235-length-17716-cov-68.772833_pt1 | contig 17716 bp, 13 predicted proteins | sample MGYA00510981_ERZ780168 | MGnify/ENA primary metagenome ERZ780168 (study PRJEB29588, sample SAMEA2158769) | human gut metagenome | biome: human gut; feature: human-associated habitat; material: faeces | place: Denmark | collected 2008/2010 ...
TTTGTTGCTCAGGTACTTAAAAAGTTATATTTGTAATAGTGTTGCGGAATTAAGGCATATTAAAAATTGTTGTATATTTGCAACGTGAATGATTCACAACGCGACTATTTAATGATTTATTCCTAAAGTAAAAAACATCAATTATGAGCTCCAAGAATTTTCAAACCAAGCTTTTAGGTTTGCAAAGCAACCTATTGAATTTTGCTTACCTGCTGACATCCAACAGAGATGATGCTTACGACTTGCTGCAGGACACTACTCTCAAAGCGCTCGACAATGAGGACAAATATGTCGAGAACGTAAATTTCAAAGGATGGGTGTTCACCATCATGCGTAACATATTTATCAACAATTACCGTAAATGTGTGCGCTCGGCAACAGTTATTGATCAGACTGAAGACCTTTACCATCTCAATCTTCCGCAGGAGTCGGGTTTCGAGACTCCCGAAGGTTCGGTGGCGGCTAAAGAGATCACTTCGGCTATCAATTCTTTCTCTGACGAATACCGTATACCTTTCTCGATGCATGTGGCCGGGTATAAGTACAATGAAATCGCCGAGAAAATGAATCTTCCTCTCGGCACCGTTAAAAGCCGCATCTTCTTTGCACGCCAGCGTCTGCAGGAAATGCTTAAGGACTATAAGGCTCGTTAAGGTCTTTTGTGACGGGTCTCGTACTCCTTCCAACCGCTTGATTTTTAGCGCACGTCACAATCTGCACTCTAATTCTCTGAGTTGTAATTGAAAATAAAAGGGGCAAATCATGAGTGTCGTTTCTCCCACAGTGTGGGAGAAACGACACTGCTTTTATATATGCCGCTTTTGTATAAGCCTGCGACACAATGCAATGTGGATTCTTTGCAGTCAGAAATTAGGGTGCATGTCAATAAAAAAACGGCACATCCCGAAGTTGCAGTGAGCATTACGGTTGTTGTCGCTGCCGTTTGACATGGCTGTCGGCGGTTAATCAATAATTATTAATTGTCAAGTAACTGTTTTATGCTATCCGTTCCCATTATCCTGACAGTTACTTATGCACTGCAATTTCGGCTTGCGTCCAAAAATCCCCAATATCCATTTGATAAAATGCGGCTGATGTCAGGCTCTGAAATTATTTGTCGGCCGGTGGAAGTGCTGACGGGGATGCGGATTCATCCGTGGTGTCGTTTTCTTTGTCGAGCGCTGTCATGGCGAGACGTTTGCTTGCTTTGGCTCCGAGTTTCCGCAGATTTTCGGCGCGTGTTATCAGATTGCCGGTGCCGCTGCGCAGTTTTTTTATGGCGCTGTCGTAGGCGTTTTGTGTCTGTTCGATGCCGCGTCCTATTTTACTCATGTCATCGACAAAGCCCACAAATTTATCGTACATCTTGCCGCTTTCGGTTGCAATTTCTATCACATTGCGTTTCATGTCGTCCTGACGCCACAGCTGCTCTATGAGGCGCACGGCCGATATGAGGTGGGTGGGGGATATGATGATGACGCGCCTGTCGTAGGCTTCCTGCCAAAGCATCGGGTCGAGATTCATGGCGGCGAGGTACGCTCCTTCGTTGGGTATGAACATCATCACGAAGTCTGTCGATTTGCTGCCTACGTAGTCCTGATAATTTTTGGCTGCAAGCTCCTTGATATGGGCTTTGACGGAATTGAGATGCCTGTGGGCGTACTGCTCGGACTCGGCGGTGTCGGTGGCGTTTACCATATTTATATATGCCGTGAGCGACACTTTCGAGTCGATGACTATGCATCGCCCGTCGGGGAAGTCGACTACCACGTCGGGACGCAGTCCGTGCCCCTGAGCGTCGCGCAGTGTGGTGCCGTTGTCGTCGGTAGTGAGCTGCACGTGGAAATGTATGTCGCGCTTCAGTCCCGATTTCTCGAGTATGGTTTCCAGTATCATCTCGCCCCAGTCGCCCTGCACCTTGCTGTTGCCGCGAAGCGCCTCGGCGAGGTCTTTCGCTTCCTTGCCGATGCTGCGGTTGAGTTCCATCATTTCACGCAGGCTTTGCTGGAGTGAGAATCGTTCGCGGGCCTCGTTGTTGTAGGTATCCTCCACTTTTTTGCGGAATGAATCGATATTCTCGCGCAGTGGGGTGAGTATGTCCTTGAGCTGCTGCTCGCTTTGCTGGCGCAGCCGGTCGGTGCTGTTTGACAGGACTTCATTGGCTATGAGTCTGAAATGTTTTTCGCTGTCGCTCAGCATACGCTCGAACTCCTTGCCTGAGGCCGTCTCAGCCTGGCGGATGCGTTCTGCTGCGTCTTTCTCAATCTGGCGGATACGTTCGGCGGCGGAGTTTTCGGCATGTGCTATGCGTTCGGCGGCCGAGGCTTCGGTGAGTGCGGCACGCTCGTTGGCGGCTTTTTCACGTTCGCTCAGGCTTGCGAGTTCGCTTTTCAGCGCTATGTGCCGGTGTAGTGTGATTGCGGTTACAATAAGTGATGCCGCAAGCATCACGCTCAAAAAAATCAACGGAATTATCATTGCTGTATTTGCGATTTATTTTTGCAAAGATAGCAATTCCGCGTGAATTATTTTCTTTCGCTGACATGTTTCAGCCGTTGGCCGGGCCTGGAGATGCGGTTGTGCTTCCTTCGGCTGTCGGTGAGGGCGCCGAGGCGGCGGTATCTGAGGCGGCATCTCCGTCGTTGCGCGATTTGTTTATTTTCAAGACAGCATTCGTTATATAGACCGTGAATACGGGGAAAAGGGTTAGCCCTTCCACCGAGAGTACCACTCCGAGCACTTTGCCGGTAGGCGTGAGTGTGGGGATGTTGGTGCCGCATGTGGTCATTTCGAGGAATGCCCACCATAGTGAGGTCCAGAATGTGTCGACCCGGGGATTGACGTAATGCTCTTCGACGAAAAACATCATTGCCGCGAAATAGACGCTTACGGCCACCCATGTGATGTATACCCACAGCATACTGAGCGACCGTCGCGATGTGAAGGTCTTGCTCACAAGCGCCAGCACGTATCCGGCCCTGAACAGCGGAACCAGTCTGATTAGATACATGACGCGTGACGGAACGCTTATGCCGGCCCATTCCAATATGTTGAGATACGGGATGCTGACGATAATGAAGAGCAGGTGGGTACAGATATATTTCCATTTGCGCGGACTCATGCTCCATTCCACGATGATGTCGAACAGAAAAAGAATGCATACCCAGAACTGAAAATGCATGTAGCGGCTGTCGGTGAGAAACGATTTATTCTCAAGTGTCTCTCGCGATACCCATATCACCATTGCTATGGCTGCTGCAAGCACCATCAGGTGAAGTGCGGTTTCGAAATATCTTGCCGCGCGCGGCATTTCGTGTATATTCTGTCTTATCCCTGCCATGTCTCTCTTTTATAATATTAACTCGTGAAGTGTGCTTAAAGTTTTGGCTGTAACAGTGGAATAAAAATTTGCATTCCAGAAATGCTGTTCCCTGTATTTAACAGATATTTTTTAACGGTGTCTTAAAATAATTTGTAAATTTGCAGATTAGATTGTCGGTTAAGGCTAAAGACTGCTGTTCCCTGGGCTTTCTTGCCTCTAACCGTTTTTATTATGAAAAGTCATTTATGAACAGAAAAAGGAAAAAATGGCCCCGGATGGTTTTTATGACATTGCTTGTGGTCGCGATAATTTGTTGCATCGCCGGGGCTGTGCTTTACGATTATGCATTCAAACCATACGAAGGGGAACGTGTGCGCATATATGTCGACGCCTCAAAAGGCGTGGTTGCGTTGCGTGATTCGCTTGTGGAACGACTCGGCGAAAGCTATGGAGGCCGGGTGTACGGAATATGGAACAAAATTTCCGACAGCTCGGAACTCAAGTCGGGCAGCTATGTCGTGGAGCCCGGAGAAAAAGCGTGGCGGCTTGCCGGACGCATCAAAAACCGTCGTCAGAATCCGGTGAAGGTAAAATTCAACAATCTGCGCACAATGGGACAACTTACATCGCGCCTCGATGCACAATTGCTCGCCGACAGTGCGTCGCTCGCCGCGGCTATCGATTCGTCGCTCTCGTCGCAGGGTGTGCTTCCGGCCAATTTCGCGGCACATTTTCTGCCCGACACATACGAGTTTTATTGGGATGAACCGGCAGCCAGCGTGATAGACAGAATTGTTGGCAACTATAACCGCTTCTGGAATGAAGGTCGTCTTTCCAAGGCACGTGAATTGCATCTTACACCGGAGGAAGTGTCCACTCTTGCATCCATCGTGGAGGAGGAGACCAACAAAGCCGATGAACGCCCTGTTGTGGCGAGGCTGTATCTCAACCGCCTTGCGTCGAATATGAAGCTGCAGGCCGACCCGACAGTGAAGTTCGCTTTGGGCGATTTCTCTCTCCGTCGCATACTCAACAAGCATCTCCGGATTAATTCCCCTTACAATACATATATGCATCAGGGGCTGCCCCCGGGTCCGATACGTATTCCCGAGGCCGCGACGCTCGATGCCGTACTTGACGCCCCGGCGCATAAATATATATACATGTGCGCCAAAGAGGATTTCTCGGGCTACCATAATTTTGCTGCCGACTATGCGTCGCATCAGGCCAACGCGAAAAAATATCAGGCCGCGCTTGACCGAAACGGATACTGACTTGTGTCATGAGAACTGCTTAAAATCATAAAACCAATCATAAAATATGCAACAGAAAGTAACAAAACAATTGCTGAGTGACCGTCCCGCAGTGCGTTGGACGGCTCTCGTGCTTCTGGCTATGGCGATGTTCTTCGGCTACATGTTCATGGACGTGCTGTCGCCGCTGCAGACCGCCCTTCAGGACACCAAAGGCTGGGATCCCGAAACCTACGGACATTTCGCCGGTTCGGAAACGTTTCTCAACGTGTTCATTTTCTTCCTGATTTTTGCCGGAATTATTCTCGACAAAATGGGAGTGAGGTTCACCGCTATCCTGTCGGGTACGGTGATGCTCGTCGGAGCGTTCATCAATTATTTCGCGCTTACCGAAGCGTTTGAAGGCAGCGCTCTCGCCACATTCTTTGAAAACAATCTCAATCTTCCCGAAGCGTGGTGGAATGTCACTCCGTTCTTCAAGGGTATGCCTGCGTCAGCCAAGCTGTCGGCCATCGGTTTCATGATATTCGGCTGCGGTGTGGAGATGGCCGGTATCACCGTGTCGCGCGGTATCGTCAAATGGTTCGCCGGCAAAGAGATGGCATTGGCGATGGGTATCGAGATGGCGCTTGCACGTGTAGGCGTCGCCGCCGTGTTCATCATGTCGCCGTTGGTTTCGCGCCTGGGCGGTACGCTCAATGTGTCGCGCTCGGTCGGCTTTACCGTGATACTGCTCTGTATCGGACTCATCAGCTTCATTGCCTACTCAGTGATGGACAAGAAGCTCGAACGCCAGATTGGCAATAATGAAGAGAAGGACGACCCCTTCAAGATTTCCGACCTCAAGTATATTTTCAAATCGAAAGTATTCTGGATTGTGGCATTGCTTTGCGTGCTCTACTATTCGGCCATCTTCCCGTTCCAGAAATATGCCGCCAACATGCTTCAGTGCAACCTCGGCATCTCCGATGAGTCTGCCGCCGCTATTTTCACCGTGTTTCCTCTCGGAGCGGCCGCCATCACGCCGTTCCTCGGCCGTTATCTCGACAAGAAGGGTAAAGGCGCCACGATGCTTATATTCGGCGCATTGCTCATGATAGTTTGCCACCTGACATTCGCTCTCGGACTGCCCGCACTGCGTGGCGGCGACCAGACTGCAGTGGCTGAAAACTCAATCGTATCGGGTAAGATAGTCGACACGGAACTCAATGCGGAAGGCAAGGAGGTTGCTATCAATGTAGTGTTCAGCCCGAAAAACTTTGCAAATCATGATGTCGCCGCCGCAATCGTAGGAAAGAGCGCCGGAGAGTCTGTAGTGTTCAATCCCCGCGCGGCCTTTACCGATATGTCGGTTGCCGACGCAACGGAACGCGCCGAGGCTGCCTCGCAGAAAATCTCCAACTTCCTCAAGGATAAGGATACAAGTTTCGACTTGAATCAGGCACGTGCCGTCGACCGTGATTTCACTCTCGTGGTGGAGAAAATACAGTCGCCGATGGGCATATTCGGTATCGTTGTCGCATTCCTCGCGATAGTATTGCTCGGCATCTCGTTCTCACTTGTGCCTGCATCGCTCTGGCCTTCGGTTCCTAAGCTTGTCGACGGCAAACTGCTCGGCTCGGCCTACGCGGTAATATTCTGGATACAGAACATCGGTCTCTACGCCGTGCCTATGATTATCGGCGGAGTGCTTGCCTCGACCAATACCGATGTGTTCAACCCCCTGAGCTACAATTACACCGCACCGATGCTCATCTTTGCATCATTCGGCGTACTCGCCCTCATCTTCGGCCTCATCCTCAAAGCGCTCGACCGTAAAAACCACTACGGCCTCGAAGCCCCCAACACCAAAGCCGACGACACTGCCGTCGAATTCGACGCAATGGAATAAAAGGTTTAATAGCTCACACAAAAACAGGAAGCATCGGCATTCACAGCCGGTGCTTCCTGTTTTTGTGAATATCATGAGTGCCGGTTGGCTATATAGCTATTTTAGTTGCTTTAGTTTATTACGGTTGCGGTTTGGTCGGGTGGCGGGAGTTGAGGGCGTCGAGCATGGTTTTCAGTTTGAGGCGGATTTGTTTGAGTTGCTCGAGGGCTTCCACTTTGCGGGATATGCCGGAGTGGTTGTGGCGTATCTGTTGCTCGGCGGCTTCGAGTTTCATCCCTTTTTCTTTTACGAGGAAAGCTACGAGACGTATTTTTTCAATGTCGGAAGGTGTGTAAAAGCGTGTTCCGCTCTCGTTGCGGTGTGGTTTTATGATAGTAAATTTATGCTCCCAGAATCGCAGGGTGGAGGCGGGGAGACCTATCATCTCCGCGACTTCTCTTATCTTGTAATATTTTTTGGAAAAATTATCCATTACCGGGTGTAGCTTTTAAAGAAAATCTTTCAGTCGGGATTATTCAGTCCATCACGTGGCCGGCGTTTTCCGAATCGTTGACCATGCGCGCATATTCCTCGGGTGTGAGGTCCTGGAAATAATAGTTGACGGGGTTCTGCGGCACTCCTTTAAGCCGTACTTCATAATGGAGGTGCGAACCTGTCGATTTCCCGGTATTGCCGACTTTGCCTATGAGGTCGCCACGCTTGACTTTCTGTCCGGGTGTGACGAGGATTTCGCTCAGATGGGCGAAACGGGTGGTGTAGCTGTAGCCGTGGTTTATGTCGATGGTGTTGCCGTAGCCGCTGTTCCATCCCGCTTCGGCCACGGTGCCGTCGCCAGTGGCATAGACCGAGGTGCCCGACGGTGCGGCAAAATCCATGCCGTCATGATGCTTGGAGGTGCCGTAAATCGGGTCGACACGCCATCCGTAGCCCGATGCCATCTGCGTCATGTCCTCCTCCGATACGGGTTGTATTGACGGGATATGCGACAGTCGGTCGCTGTTCTGATTGATGGCTTCGGCAAGGCGGTCGAACGACTGCGACTGTACATAGACCTGACGTTCGAGCAGTTCGAGCTTTGCCGTCACTTCGGCCAGCTTCTCATTATCCGGCAGATTCCTGATGTCGCCCGGATTGAAGCGCGTCAGCCCGGCATACCGCTGTCGGGCGGTGAGCGGGTCAATCTGCATGATGACGCGGTAGAAATTGTTGTCGCGTTCGGCGAGATTGTCCATCACCGCAATCGCTGTGTTGAGCCGCGAGTCGAGCTGGTCGACGCGGTTGCGCAACTCCTCGTTCTCCTTGCGCAGCTGTTTTTCCTTGGGCAGGTCGATGCATATATAGAGCGAGATAAGTATGGCGGCGCTGATGCCTATCCCTTCAAGTAGATATTTGGTCCAGGCCCATACTCGTTGTCCGCGGGAGGGGTAGACCCTCTCGTAGGTTTCGTTGGACGGATTATATCGGTAATATACTTTCTTGCTCATTGCTCACAGGTGTATTGCAGGCGGCCGGTGACTATATATTTTTATAAATAAGAGCTCTATTGCCCGCAACAATTTGCGAATTTAATAAAAATGACCTAATTTTGCTAATTATTTTATGCAAATTTATATCCCAACATCATATATCACAATTTCAATATGTTGACAGCTAAAGAGATACGCGAGTCATTCAAGGATTTTTTCCGCAGTAAGGGGCACCAGATTGTCCCCTCGGCTCCAATGGTAATCAAAGACGACCCCACGCTGATGTTCACCAACGCGGGCATGAACCAGTTCAAAGATATTATTTTAGGAAATAAGGCGGCGAAATTCACCCGTGTAGCCGACTCGCAGAAGTGCCTCCGTGTATCGGGAAAGCACAATGACCTTGAGGAAGTAGGCCACGACACGTATCACCACACAATGTTTGAAATGTTGGGCAACTGGTCGTTCGGCGACTATTTCAAGGCCGAAGCCATCGACTGGGCCTGGGAATATCTTGTGGATGTGCTCCATCTCGACCCCGCACGCCTGTATGCCACCGTGTTCGAGGGCTCGAAAGAGGACGGTCTCGAACGTGACAACGAGGCGGCATCATTCTGGGAAAAGCATCTCCCCGCCGACCATATAATCAACGGCAACAAGCATGATAACTTCTGGGAAATGGGCGATACAGGTCCCTGCGGTCCCTGCTCGGAAATACATATCGACCTGCGCAGTGACGAGGAGCGTGCCGCAATCGCCGGCCGTGATCTCGTGAACCATGACCATCCGCAGGTAATCGAGATATGGAACCTCGTGTTCATGCAGTTCAACCGCAAGGCCGACAGTTCGCTTGAACCGCTGCCCGCAAAGGTAATCGACACCGGTATGGGCTTCGAGCGCCTCTGCATGGCGCTTCAGGGCAAGACATCGAACTATGATACCGACGTGTTCACTCCGCTTATCTCGAAGATTGCCGAGCTTTCGGGCAAGAAATACGGCGAGGACGCCAAGGTCGATGTGGCGATGCGTGTTATCGCCGACCACGTGCGCACCATAGCGTTCTCTATCGCTGACTCTCAGCTCCCGTCAAACGCCAAGGCCGGTTATGTGATACGCCGTATCCTGCGCCGTGCCGTGCGCTATGCTTATACATTCCTCGGACAGCGCTCCGCGTTCATGTACCGAATCATCGACACGCTGATAGAGTCGATGGGCGAGGCTTACCCCGAAATCGCAAAGCAGCGCGAACTTATCATGAAGGTCATCAAGGAGGAGGAAGACTCGTTCCTGCGCACGCTTGAAAATGGTATCCGCCTGCTCGACAATGCCATCGCACAAGCCAAGGCTAACGGCATTTCGGAAATATCCGGCAAGGAAGCGTTCATACTTTACGACACCTACGGTTTCCCGCTCGACCTTACGCAGCTTATTCTCAAGGAGAACGACATGACACTCAATCAGGCTGAATTCGACACCGAGATGGCTGCCCAGAAGCAGCGTGCACGCAGTGCGGCAGCTGTGGAGGCTGATGACTGGGTCACTGTCAACGAAGGTGAACAGGAATTTGTAGGCTATGATTTCACCGAGACCGAGGCGCGCATTCTCCGCTACCGTAAAATCAAACAGAAAAATCAGGAATATTACCAGATAATACTTGACAAAACGCCTTTCTATGCCGAAATGGGCGGACAGGTCGGCGACCGCGGTACACTCGTATGCGGCGACGAGACTGTCGAGATTTACGATACGAAGCGCGAGAACGGTATCGGTGTGCATCTGACCCGGACGCTTCCTTCCAACCCGGCCGCTACGTTCGTGGCTTCGATTGACAGGGAGGCTCGTCTGGCAACATCGTGTAACCATACCGCCACACACCTCCTCCATGAGGCGCTCCGCGAAGTGCTCGGCACTCACGTGGAGCAGAAAGGTTCGTTCGTTTCGCCCGAGGTGCTGCGATTCGACTTCTCCCACTTCCAGAAAATGACTCCCGAGGAGATTTCGAACGTTGAGAAACTCGCCAATAAGAAAGTGCGTCAGGCTATAGCCCGCGACGAGCACCGCAATGTCCCCATTGCCGATGCCATGAAGATGGGAGCTATGGCGTTGTTCGGCGAGAAATACGGCGATGAGGTGCGTGTGATACGTTACGGCGACTCGGTCGAGCTTTGCGGTGGTACGCATGTCGACAACACCGGTAACATCGGTATGATTAAAATCGTGTCGGAAAGTTCTATCGCGGCAGGTATACGCCGTATCGAGGCAATTACCGGCGCTCAGGTAGAGAAATCAATCGACGATACCGCCGAGATGCTGCGTCAGATGGCTGCGATGTTCAACAACGCGCCCAATGTGTTGCAGGCTATCAAGAAATCCATTGAGGAGAACGCCCAGTTGCGCGAACAGGCTCAGGAATATATGCAGGAACGAGTTAATATGATTGCCAAGAACCTTATCGCTTCGGCAACCGATGTCAACGGAATCAAGTTGATGACACTGAGCGGCATACGTATTGCTGATGTAGTGAAAAATGTGGCGTTTGCAATCCGTTCGATGATGCCTGAAAGCTCGGCATTTGTCGCAGCTACTACCGACATGGGCGGCAAACCGCTGTTGACCGTCATGCTGGCAGATGATGTCGTAGCCCGCGGACTCAACGCATCCGCAATGGTACGCGAGGCAGCAAAAGCAATCAAGGGCGGCGGTGGCGGACAGCCCGGTTTCGCACAGGCCGGTGGCAAAGATGCCTCCAACATCGAGGCTGCCCTCGAAACTCTCGTAGCGGCAGTAAAGTAAAATCTCAATAAAATAAATCAGGAAAGGTCGGGCAAGTGAGACATATCGAACTTGCCCGGCCTTTTTGACAATAAGAGGATGTCTCATAACAATCAAATTATGATAATTCCGATGGCGATGGTGGCGTGTATGATAGTACTGTCATCCGAATTGAAAGATATTATCGATTCGTTGTTCGTGAAGTCGCTGCGGATACGGGTGTTGTTCTGGTCTCTCTAATATGAAGGGGATGACAATATCGGTCCGGCCGGACGCCTTGTCGGGATCGAGACAGACTCTTTACGTCGTGCCGAAGCTAAATATATGCTTTGCCAGAGTTACGAATATGCCGTGCGTTATAATACTCCTTAGACTCACCGCCAAATACATTTCAAAATTTTCGACTCAGTGTTTAACTTTTGTTATGAGACACCCTCTAAATATTTAGATGGGTTTGAATTAGAGCTGAAATCTATTGCTGTATGTTCTAAATATCATTAATGTAGCCTTCCTGATCGTATGTGCGCCGGTATTTGTGAATGATGGATATAAGATTATTTAAATCATAATCCGAGGCAATAAGGTTGGAAAAATTTTTGTATTGCTCATCATAGCGGTGTCGCGAACCTTGACTTATACGCAGTTCGATGTCGGAAGGAATCAGAAACGAACCTCGTTTTCCAACGTATGGCTTGAATTGTGTAAGAAAGATATTTATTCCCGCCAGATCGAAGTCACCGAAATGCAAATATTGGTTGGGTAAATGTGACAACCAATGTGCCATATCGGATGAAAACGCATATCGTGCGACGAATAGTATTTTAGCTTCTTCAGAATTAAGATAATTCTCGAACAGATATTTCTGCTTACGTATTTTAAGGAAATTCTCCATGTTCTCGACTCCCACAATCAGCGCTGACTCCGGAGGTATGAATGATTCCCAATCAGCGATGTATACAGCACTTCCTTCCGCTGGATCGATAGTGAAAGTCTTTCCACCGAGCATACACTCCATATGGTGGTAAGTATTCACGATGAATCCTGGACAAGAACGCTCGTTGCGCGTCTTTGAATTTCCGGATATCGATGCCTGGAGTGCACGTGAACTATCTTTTTCGATTAGGAAATGCGCCATTTCAAGATCGCGGAGTGCCTCATTGTATCGTGGAAGTGCTCCTGACAGAGCATCTGCATTATGGGTCCGGAGGCATCTGCGACTTCCGTGATATTCTATGTTTACCAATCCTTCAGCGGTAAGGGAGCGAGTCAGGGAAGCCGGAAGAGCGGAGTAAGGAATGGACTCTCCCATCAGGAGCTTTTTCAGATTCTCAATCAGTCGTAATGTCAATTTCATCGTAGTTCAGCTTCGCGTTTTGAGAGAATTGGTTGTATAATGGTATTGGCCTCATTGTCTTTTGAAAGCATATAAAGGCGGCGATAGGATAGTGGACGGTGCGCTTTCGGGGATGAATTTACTATGAATATTCCGCGCTGGTTGGCAAAATTCAGTATGCCCTGAATGTTTTCATCGGCTAGACGTCCTATCTCATCCATCATACAGTGGAGCCGGAAGTCATCGGACTGTCCTGAACGTTTCTTAAATACACTTATAAGAAGAATGTTTATAATCGCTTTAACAAGAATATCAGTGCCTTCGGAACCGATAGCCCGTATATTCTCGACCCAATCCGTGGTATTGTCGTTTTCAGAGATTTTGAATTTTAGAGCGAATGTCAGTTCCAAAGGGAGTTTCTTTAAGTCCGATGCATTGTTGAGAGCTGATGAAAGTGATTTGAGGTATTTTATAGATTCCCGGTTGATATCCGAATGTCCGTCAGTAGAAAAGAGATTGATTTCGCCGAGTTCATATTGATTGGTATTCCAAAATTCGGTTATATTCTGAAGTTGTGTAATAATCGGCATCGTACTCCTGTCCAGTCGTAACTCTATACGCCGTATTACGCCTGCGAACGTTTTATTCTCAAAGTCATAGTTGAGGTCTCTGATGATTTTTTTAATCTCATATTCCCGACCTAAGAGGATATTGAAATCAGATGCAGCTCTAGAGAGGATATCGCGGTAGAGTTTGCTTGTCAACTGCTGAAAATCCTTGATTTTATCGTTGCTGACAAAATCCTCCAAGCTATCGGCATAGTTGTGGTAGTCTTCGATTGTGTCAAAGATTGCAGGGAATTTGAAAGTGTTATTGGGAGAAAAGCGCTTGCGGAACTCATTTGTGCATTCTTTTAAATCGTCTGAATTGCGATGGATTTCGCCAATAAGATCTTTTATCGCATTAATAATGAAGGTACTGCCTAATTCGGTGTGTATAAGGCTTGCAGTTTTAAATTCCGGAGGGCAGGCATTCGAAGCAACAAACTCTTCGGCATTCTGTTTTGACTCTAAAGTTTTGTCATGGCATCTACGGAGAATATTAAGCTGTTGTTCCTCCTCATGTTTTTTATCTGCATGATTTTGTCGGCGAGAATCATATTTCTGTTCCAGACCGTATCTATCCTCTTCAAGTTTTTTACGGTCAATCTGCATTTGTTCGACATGATCGAGCAGCGTAGAGCAATTGTTTCTGTATATTGCAATAGTCTCCCTCTCCTTGTCGATACGGTCAATAGAGGATTGAATTACTGTTATATTCTTTTTTAAGTATTCAAGCAATCGGGTATCTGCGCCTGAATCAGACAGTTCTGCGACTTCATCCTCTTTAAGCTGTTTTAATCGGGAGTTCAGTTCAGCTATATATTTTGTTCTGTCATCATCGATTGATTTCAGAAATTCATCATGTTTAATCCTATCGACTTTACCTTCATCCGAAATACTCTTATTTATCTGACGCAGTTCCTTATTACATTTCTCTTTAATTTCATTGCGCTCAGCGGAAAGATCTTGTATCTGTACTTGGTGTTCCTGAATTTTCGCATCGAATTCTGCGAGAATCTCTCTAATATATTCATTTTCTTTTTCTTTTATTTCATCCAGACGCAATAATTCATTTTTGCATTGTTTGTTGTATATCCCGATGTTTTGCTCCACGGTATCGATTTCAGCTTGAATGGCCTTAAGATTGCTTCTGATGCCCTTTTCTACCTCTGCTATACGGAGATCCTTTTCTTCCCGTATCTTTATGATACTGTTGGCAAATGACTGGATTTCTTTATCAAGATTATAAATATGCTCTTTGATTATAGACGGGGTTCGCACTTCTTTCTCAATACTACTCAAATCAAGTGTGATACCAAATACGGTATCGGAAGAGTCATTGGTCAAGCGAGGATTTAGATTCTGCGAATAAAGCACATTTTCTTCGTCAACTATTTTGCCAATGTTTTTCTCCCAGCATTCCACATTATTGTCGAGCCATTCACATAGTGACCCATTTGCCCGCTCAAGAATACGCTGTTCTTCTTTTCGCAAATCCAGCAATCTATTCATACGCACTTCGATGACCTTGATTTGCATTGCTGTATCAGCTTCAATTTGCTGGCAATTGAGATCCAATTTGTTTCTGAGAGTTTCAAGATGCTTGTCCTCTTCTAACCGTTTCACTCTTAGTTGATGAATTTTCTTTTCTGCCTCAGCTATACTTTGTTCGCATATAGTCAGTTCATGTTTCATCGGTGAAGTTACAGCAGCTTTTGCCCGCTGCTCTTTCTGTTCTATCAGAAGATTGCGGTAAGAAATCAGATTTTCCTCGATATCTGTCAATCGTGTATCGAATTTATTCCTAATATCTGATTCAAGTTTCTCTTTTCGTTTTAACCGATCCCTTTCTCGAGCGGTTAAAGCGCTGCTGGCTGTATTTTCCCTTTCTTTAAGACTAAACAGATATTGTTCCATATCAAGATTGAGACGTTCGCACAACCTTTCATATTTGTCTGAAATAGATTTATGGCTGGAGGTCAGGTGTGCAAGCTGTCGTTCTTTTTGTTGTAGTTCGAGTTTCAGCCCGCAAAGATTTTCCGCTCTTGCAATCATCTCGTCAATACCAATACGTTGATATTCCTTTTTAAGGTCTGAAGCTCTTTTGAGGTCTCTTGTCAATATTGCCAATTGTCCCTCAATCTTTTTACACTCTTGATTGTATTTTGAGGTCAGATCCTGTATTTTATTATTGATTTGGCTGATTATTTCTTCTTTTTTCAAGATTTTGCTTTTAAGTATCGGAATGTCGCGCTCCTCCTTATTCATCGCATAGTTGAGCATTCCGCACTGTTCGTGCAGATTGTGTATGGCAGCCTTTATGTTGTGAGATAATTGGATTATCTTGTCAGCATCCCGTCGGGTTTCCACGATGCCGTGTCGGTTTGCATCGGTCCACAAGGAGATGTCTTTAATTTCATCACTGAAATGAGCGAGTTTTGCCCGAAAAAAGTTAAGGTCGACAGCAATTTCTTCATCCTCTTCAGTGATACTGCTGATAATGATGTTCTTTATAAAATCGGCATCCACACGTTCGTTAAGAAATACATTTTGAATTATTCTGGGAATATTCTGATATTGCTGACTTTTCAGAAGGTAATATTTCAATAGATCTTTCGTCAGGCTTGCATTCCGATTTCCATAAAGAATGTCCAGATACTGCGTGTACCTCTCGATGATACTGCTGAGGTCGATTCCAAGGTCTTGTATGCGTTGTCTTACTGTAATGTGGTCGGAAGCCACCACTCCGAGACTATCGACAAACCATTCCTTGGAGTACGGAGCGTCGACAAATCGAAAGGCGGCTCTATTATGATGCCTGAAAAGTATGATAGAGAACGGAGGTTCCTCATCTCCCCGTGATACTTCATAAATTATGTAAGAAGACGGGGTCGGTATATAGAAATTATCAAAAATCTGCTGACCTTGAGTCCGGATACCGAGCCTATCCTTACGACAGTTGTAGAAAAAAAGGAGTGCACGAAGCAGTGTAGTTTTGCCAACGCCTTGGGTTCCGGTAAAATGTACGTTTCCGTCAATTGCCACTTCTGCATATCTGATATGCGCGCTGTTGATAAATACTATTTTATTCAGAGATCTCATCTTCTTCATTAAATGCTATAAGTTCAACCATATCTTCAAGATATCTGTACGCTGCCGCTACCTGATACCTTTGGGAAACTTCGTCAAGCAGTTCTATGAAACCTTGCCGTGAAAGTTCCTCAATAAGCCGTTCGCATATTTCATCGTTACGTACTTTGGTTTCGTATAAGGATTTTGCCTTTTCTCTCAATTCGATGTCCGAGTCGATTTTTACGGGCAAATCGGCCAAGAGAAATGTGTATCCGGGGCCGAATATCGGTTCCCAGGCTTTCAAGAAATCAAGTATATCAATCCAATGTCCGAATTTCTTAAGCTTGTCACTAAGTGAAGTTTTTGATTCCTTGCGAGAGAAATAAAAATATCCGTTGCCCTCTTCAAGGATGAATCCGATATTAGAAAAATAATTGGAATATTCATCCTTATGGTCTTCCAGATCTATGAAAATGTTCCGGACTTCTTCATATACACTGTCGGAGGTGATGAATCCCCCGCGGCTCAATCGGTCAAAAACTTGTTGTATATATCTCATAATTTGTTGTAAATCAATGGGTATTCAATAGCGCCGTCAGTCAGCCATTTATCAGTGATATGAAGACGTGAATGATGGTTGAGAATTATCTCTGTGTAGTATTCCACTTTTTGTTCCAGTATCTTAGGCCGTTCATAGGGATAATTCTTCACGAAAGAATACAGGTCCTGTGATGATGCAAAAAACGCGTTGGCAATCAAGTCGGTATCTACAAAATCTTCAATTATATATCCTCTTTCCAATTCATGAGACTTTAGCGGCTCCTGTGGAATGGCTTTCAGTTTCTTGCGCTGGGAGATTATTTTGCGCGCGGAGATTATCGCTTCAAATCCTATATCTGTATTATGCAGAATAGAAAGGGAAATCCGAGTAGAGTAATAGGCTGCTGTCTCAAATAGCTGGTGATTGCATTCGGATAGTATCCGGCAAACATCTGACGTCTTTTCCCACGTCAGCTGGTCTTTGAGGTATTTAAGTTTTCGTATGCGTTTTATTTTTTTGTTCTGAGCGTCAATCTGGTGTAGATAATCTCGTATGGTGTGCTCAAGATCAATTAGCGAATGAAATATTTCTTTGAAGCGGATTCTGACATCGATGGATAGACGTGTTATCCTTTGATCCGGAGTCATGATGTCAATGATTTCCTTACGTTCATCAAGTACTCGTTCGGTCTGGCGGATAAGAGTGGCAATACTTTCAAGGGTCGACAGACAGTTTTCAAGTTTTTGTCGTTTTATATCATAGTTGCGTTCCTGTCGATAGGTATCGTTAATGACGCGTTTAAGTTCTACTGTTTTGCTTGCGCTTTGTGTAACGATATTATGCAATATGCGGATTATCTTGTTTACATATTTTCGCTGAGAATCAAGATTTCCACGTTCTTTGATATAGAAATCAATATTTGTTTTAAGCTGTTGAAGGTTTTCGGCGACTGTGGAACTGGTAATGTCTTCACTGAGTCGTAGTACATCTTCGAAGAAACGCAGATAAGTCTCTTCGAGTTCGAGCATTTCGCCATCTTGACGGATGACACCATAATCTATGAGTAAACGAAGGTTTTTCTCATTGGCAACGAGTTCTAAAGCCTCTTCATATTGGAAATTGAATTTCATGCGTGCCTGAAAAAGAGCATGCAGCAATCGTCGTTCCGTATGCAGACGACTGAGGAGTTCGCTGAGATTAGTAAAAACTTTCATATATGTAGCTTTATGGTTTTAGGCTTGAATATATCATCAGCAAGGTCGGTCGAATGAATATTCAATTCACCTATATTCCGGAGTATTATATGCGAAAACGTCAAAAGCAGCTTTTCCAATGATTCCATTTATTTTTGATAAGACATATAACAATAGTTCGTTAAAAAATATTCATAGGCTAAGCGGTATCAGTCGCCAAGCCAAAGAGTTCTTTGACAAGTTTAGCATTTAAAGTCTTGTACGGGTCAAT
>ERZ780168.2241-NODE-2241-length-17673-cov-3.546941_pt1 | contig 17673 bp, 19 predicted proteins | sample MGYA00510981_ERZ780168 | MGnify/ENA primary metagenome ERZ780168 (study PRJEB29588, sample SAMEA2158769) | human gut metagenome | biome: human gut; feature: human-associated habitat; material: faeces | place: Denmark | collected 2008/2010 ...
ATCCACAACACCCTGCACCACGCCCTGAAAACGGCTATGGAGCAGAACCTGATCCCCAACAATCCCGCGGCAGAAGTTGACCCGCCCAAGTTTGACGGCGCGCCCTTGAAGATCCTCACCGAAGCACAACTGGACGCGTTTATGAAAGTCATTGAAAATGATGCGTTCTGGCATGATTTCTTCTACACCGCGGTGACCACAGGTCTGCGCCGGGGCGAGATCTGTGCACTGCGGTGGGAGGATTTCGATACGAAACAGGAAACGCTCCATGTGCGGCGCACCCTCCACAAAGAAAAAGGCAAACCGCTTATCACAGGCGATACCAAGACTTATGCGGGAACACGGAAGATCGTCCTGCCGCCCAGCACGGCACAACTCCTGCGGGAGCGAAAGAAAACAGCGCCGACCGAATGGATATTCCCTAATCCCTTTGATCCAGAGCAGCCTATCGCCCCCGGCACAGCATACAACCGCCTGAAAGCACTACTGAAAGAAACTGGACTGCCGGACATCCGCTTTCACGATCTACGCCACACCTTCGCCACCCATGCCCTATCCTCCGGTGTGGATGCCAAGACACTGGCCGGTATCCTTGGCCACACGAAGGCCAGCTTCACGCTGGACACCTACACGCACACCACCGGAGATATGCAGAAGCGGGCCGCTGAGATCGTGGGCGGTTTCCTGACCGACTACCTTGGAGAGGAGATGAATCCTTGGCAAAGCAGAGAAAACATGGCAGCGGCACCGTCCGTCTGAGAAGCGATGGCCGCTGGGAGGGCCGCGTTGTCATCGGCTACGATGACAGCGGACTGCCCAAAACTAAAAATGTGCTGGCCAAAACAAAGGCCGAATGTGAGAAAAAACTCAAAAGTTTGATTGCCGCACAAAAAGGATCTGAGCCACAACCACCCCGGCAGACCATGACAGCCGCCCAATGGCTGGACTTTTGGTATCAGACCTACAAAAAGCCAAATCTTCGCCCCAACACCCAGATGTCCTATGAACGGCGGATCTATCAGCACATCATCCCAAACTTGGGCCCCATTCCACTGAACAAACTTACCACCGGAGATATCCAGCAGTTCTATACCGGGCTTAAACAAAATGGCCGTCTGCTCCGGCAGGAACAGTACGGCGAGGGACTTTCCGACCAAACTGTCCGCGGCATCCACACCACCTTCCACGCGGCGCTGGACAAGGCAGTCTCTGAGAAGATCATCCCCAAAAATCCCTCCGACTTCTGCCGTCTCCCCTCTGCCAAGGCCAGAGAGATGCAGGTTCTCTCCCCGGAGGAAATCCAACGGCTGCTTATCCAGGCCAAAGAGGACGGCTGTTTCGAACTGCTCCTGTTGGAACTGTCCACCGGCCTGCGCCGTGGTGAGATCTGTGCCCTCCAATGGGATGACCTAAACTTCAACACCGGAGAACTTCAGGTAAAGCGGCAGGTACACCGGGTCAAGGGAGAATTGGTAGTGTCCGAGCCGAAAACAAAGGCGTCCAACCGGAGCGTCATCCTCCCGCCCCCTGTTCTGATGGTGCTGAGCAACTACAAAACCGAAATAAATTCTGTATGGCTGTTCCCCTCCCCGCTGAACAATAACTCGCCCAGAGATCCCGCTGCTGTCCGCAAGCGGCTGACCACCATACTGGAGCGGGCAGACTGTAAGCGTGTCAGATTTCATGATCTGCGACACACATTCGCCACCGCATCTCTGGAACACGGCATGGACATCAAGACTCTCTCTACCATTATCGGTCATGTCTCTACCGCAACAACTCTGAATGTTTACGCTCATGTCACAGACGAGATGAGGAAAATCGCTGCGGCGAAAATCGACCGAGGGATCGCCAAATCAGAATCCCTCCAAGATATAGACACAGCGCCAAGAAAACCGGCTCCATCTACCTTCCTGCCCCACAAAGGGCAGCGCCGCAAACCCGGCACTGGCTGCGTCAGCCAGATCAACGAAAAGCTGTGGGAAGGACGGTATTCTCCCAAACTTCCCAACGGTGCCCGCCTCGCCCGAAATGTCTACGCCCACAGCGAGAAAGAATGCGAACAGAAACTGGCAGAACTGATTGTCCAAACGAAAGCAGAAATTGCCGCCCAGCTGCAGCAGCCCCAAGCCCCGGCATGAATCACGCAAAGAAGAAACGCGGAGTTCCCGATGCCATGTCGGGAACTTCGATTCGTTCTGTCTGTGGTATTTTATGTGGTCAGCGAAAATCCGCAAAACCGCATCGGTTCCAAAAGTTGCAGAAATCAAAAGAAAACACCCGAAATCCGAAGATTTCAGGTGTTGTTCTGGAGCTGCTGACCAGATTTGAACTGGTGACCTCATCCTTACCAAAAATTTCTGGTAAGGATTTTCTTTTTTTCTGTTGTCGTATCCTGTTGCAACTTTTCCTTTGTTTTCAATGCTTTCACGCTTTTTCGTACGATATCTGCTGTATCTTGTCATAGCCCGCTTACAGAGGTTATTTTCATATAGCTCAAGATTTTTCTCAAGGTTTTTGCAACCGGACAAATTGCTTGTGGGATGAAAACCTTGAGCCTTACAGATAAAAACATAGCCCTTTTATTTTTTCTGCTCCCTCTCCCCCATAGTGTTCTGCTATGTAATCCGAAAAAATTTTCATCCCAAAATGTAAATTCGACTACTCAAGGACTGTATCAGCGTTCATGCTGGTACAGTCCTTTTTTCATATATCCACTACTCAAAGAAAGGAGGTTTTCCCCATGTCGCTTCTCTACTTTTTTATCGCTATTTGGGTATCTGTCAATGGTATCACCAGCCCTTTTGATGACGCTCTCTCGTTCTTCATGTGGGCTGCCGTGCTTGTCCCTGTGATTGCTGGCATTTCCCTTTTGCTCCACAGTGATGATGACCGAAAAAATTGAACCACAACATTCAAATTGAAAGGAGGTGTCACTATGACTGATGAGGGTATCCTGTTCTGCTTCTCCATGCTGTTCTCGCTCTGTATCTCTTAGGCAGCTGCTAACCACAAAATCAAAATCAGAAAGGAAAATCGTTATGTCACGCAATGAACTTATCGCCAAAATCGAAACCCTGCAAACGCTTGAAGCCCTTATCGAAGAAACCAAAGCCGAAGCCGAAACCGTCCGCAACAGCATCAAGGCGGAAATGGAAGCAGCCAACACCGAAGAACTGTCTGCCGGGGGCTATATCGTGCGCTGGACTTCTGTTCTCACCACCCGCTTTGACACAAAACGCTTTAAGGAAAAGTTCGGAGAGGAAGTCTACAAAGCCTTTACGAAGCAGGTTTCCTCCCGGCGTTTCTCTATCAGCGCATAAGAAAAGCCCCTTGTCTGAACGCCTACCAAGCCACAGACAAAGAGCCATCTAACCACACTACAGGAGCGGTTACAGTTTGAGTATACTGTATCCGCTCCCATTTTACAAGGAGAATTTCTATGAAACAACTGACTACATACAACAGAGCAGCAGGTTATTTAAACAAGCTTTTTGACCTATTAAATCAGCATTTTTTTGAAAGTGAACTTTCAAAGCCAACCATTACCATTCAGTCCATGCCAAAAGCCTATGGTCACTTTTCTCTGCGAGATGATGCATGGGTATCTACGTTGGGAGCGACACATGAAATCAATATCGGAGCTGGAACGCTGGCAAGACCTATTGAAGCTATCTGCGCTACCCTTTTGCATGAGATGTGCCATTACTATGCCCACGTTCATTCTATCCAAGATACCAGCCGTGGCTATACCTACCACAACAAACGCTTCAAGCAGATTGCAGAGTCCCATGGCCTGATTGTGGAGCATGACCCCAAATATGGTTGGACTATCACACATCCCAGCGAAGAACTGTTGGATTTTATCCTTGTAAATGACCTGACGGATATTTTGATAACACGCAACGAGCATTACGGAATCTCTGTCTCCGGCACTGGCAGTCACAACGGCAATCCCACACCTCCGCCGCCGAAGCCATCCAGCAGCCGTAAATATGTCTGCCCTTGCTGTGGAAACTCTGTCCGGGCTACCAAGTGCGTCCATATCGCTTGCATAGACTGTCAGGCAGAAATGGTTGTTGCATCTTGACAATATATCAAAAAAGGAATATTATGAAGAAGCAAGAGGTGATGATGTGTTTGACATTGAGTTTTACCATCTGCCAAATGGAATTGTCCCGGTAGAAGAGTTCTTGGATTCCCTGAATGTAAAGATGCGGTCAAAGGCTATTTACAGTCTTTCTATTCTGGAAGAACAGGGAAACCGTCTGAGAGAACCGTTTTCTAAATCACTTGGAGATGGACTATTTGAGTTGCGTATCAAGTTTGCCAGTGACATTACCCGCATATTCTATTTCTTTGTTGTGGACAATAAAATAGTTCTGACAAACGGTTTTGTGAAGAAAACTGTAAAAACGCCAAAATCCGAATTGGATTTAGCCCGCAAATATAAAGCTGACTATGAAAGGAGAATCGGCCATGAGTGACCTGAAAAAATATCTGGATAAGCAGCTTGCTGACCCTGCTTTTGCGGAAGAGTACGAAAAGCAGCGCCCTGAATACGAAGCGATTCGTGCTATGATTGCCGCTCGTTTGGACAGCAACATGACCCAAAAGGAACTTGCGGAAAAAACAGGTATCCGGCAGTCCAATTTGAGCCGAATCGAAAATGGAACGTGTAGCCCCACAGTCGAAACGTTGTCCCGTATCGCTGCTGGCCTTGGAAAGCAGTTAAAAATTGAGTTCTACTGAAACAAAGCGTCCTGTCATCACAGGGCGCTTTTGTTATGTCCAGAATCAATTACATAACCATAAAACTTCATTTCAAAATTCACGCAAGGTCAGGGGGCTATATCTATACACCCCCGCCGCCAGAAACGATTTCTCTTAACAATTTCATAGTCATTTATCACGTTTTCTTGTCCAGAAAGGTATAGTCTAGTGACATATTCAAAACAGCCCATTTTCTGTGTCACACACGTTACTTTTTATATTTTGAAATATTGCAGGTATTTCATATATCCTATTGACACACTTTAGAGATTGTGGTACACTCACCGCAACAGGAAAAGAAAGGACGTACCTTTATGAATGTTGGTTATGTCAGATGCTCCACCGTGGAGCAGAACGAGGAACGGCAGCTCCGCATGATGGCGGAACGTGGCATTGACCCGGCGCACATCTTTACGGATAAGGCCAGCGGCAAGAACACCGACCGTCCAGCGTTTCACAAGATGATGAACTATGTCCGGGAGGGTGACACGGTTGTGGTAGAGAGTATTTCCCGGATTGCCCGGAACACCCGTGACCTGTTGGGCATTGTAGAGCAGTTGACGGCAAAAGGCGTGGAGTTCGTCAGCATTAAGGAGCAGATAGACACCACCACGCCGCGGGGAAAGTTTATGCTTACCGTGTTCGGCGCTTTGGCGGAGTTGGAGCGTGAGAATATCCTAGAGCGTCAGCGTGAGGGTATCGCTATCGCAAAGGAGCAGGGCAAGTATAAGGGCCGTAAGCCCATTGACGCAGACCCGGAGCAGCTGGCCGCTGTATGCGCACGGTGGAGAGCGGGAGAGCTGACCGCCCGTGCCGCCATGCAAGAGGTAGGTATGAAGCCCAATACATTCTATCGCAGAGTAAAGGAAGCAGGACTATAAGGAGGCAGAGCATGAGCAAGGACAACTATGACGATTTGGCGGACTTTTGCGGCCCCAAGGACTTCTATGACCTTGACGGGGACGGCCACATAGACGCCTTTGAGGCCGCTATGATGGCGTCAGACGTGGAGGACGAGCTACGGTCAAGCGAACAGCACAGCGGCAACTACACACCCCCGCCGCCGTCCTACTCACCCAGCAAGCCCACACAGGAGCCGCAAGGGTGCGGCTGCCTGTCTACCATCATCACAGCCGTTGTGTTAGGTACGTTGTGGTGGTTGGTGGAAAAGATATTTTTTTAAGACAGTCGGGGGCAGCTTCACCCCCTGCCTGATAGAGCTATGCCGTTAGGTGCGTAGCTCTATTTTTTTCTTTTTTTGCTTTTATCGGGGTGTCGGTGATGGCTTACAGGCAGCAGCGTTTTCCCATGGTTGCCCCGTTCTTTCTTTTTATTTTTTTCGTATGGGACAGTAAGGTTTCGTAATCTTCAGGAAAAGTCGGAATAAAGCGTTACATTCTTTCTTTTTTGATTGTATATTTTTGCAACTTATCATCTGTAAATTCCGCGTTTTTCTTTTTGTTTATTCAGTTTTAAGAACTTTTGTTTTACTTTTATACAGAAATCCCCCTGAATTTCTACCCTATTACGGAGAGACAGGGAAGCCGCCCGGTTGCTTACTGGCCGCAGCGGAATTAGCGTCGACAATTGAGCCTTTTTGAATATGCATTTATGCACTTATAACACTATGAACATTCACACCATTGCGTGTTTATCTGCATATTTTCAGCCTTTTATGCAGTAGGCAGCTTGTTCCCCGCCCGTTTTCTCCCACTCTTACGGGGAAAGAAGTCTCTCCGCACTTTGAAGAAAGGAGGCCACGACATGAAAACATTCAAATGCACCCGGCTCCGGCTCTGCAATTATTTGATGGATAGGGGATTTTTCCCCTACCGTGTAGAGCCTGACCCCGGCAATCCCCGTTACAAAATTTATTTGTTTGAGGAATCCCCCGCACTGACCGCCGCCGTAGTCCGATATTTTTCTACGGACTGTTACACGGCTAAAAAGAAAAATAATGAAAGGACGTCCAGCTATGGAAATGAAACAAATGCAGCCCACTATCACAGCACAGACCACCCAGCAAACGGCACAGACGCCGTTTGACCCTACTATCTGCTTTACTTGCTTTGGCGATTATGTCGAAGCATTATTAGGCATTGAGCAAGCGGAGGGGCCGGAAGTGGCTTTCTCCGCTTTCAAAATCCTTGCGGATTTTTGCTTGTATGGGATTGAGCCAGACCCCGCCTCTAATCCGTGGGGATGGGCATGGCCTATGGTAGAGCGGAAAGCCAAGAACAGCAACAATAACCGCCGCCGTGGTTTTGGTGCGGAAGATACGGAAAAGGCTACGGCTATTAAGGAATATCTTGCAGAACATCCAGAGGATTCTATGAGGGCTGTTGCCCGTGCTGTTGGTTGTTCTGATCGTACCGTCAGAAAGGTTGTGGCCTCTATTCGTTCTCTTCAAAATGGAAGTTCTGCTGTTTCTGATAGTCATAGTTCACCTGGAAGTCATGCTGCTACTGATGGTAATTCTTCTCTTGTGCGTACTCATATGCGTACTCGTAATAGTAGTCGTACGCATGATAGTAATGCAGTTACCCCTAAGTTAGTATGCCCTCCTACGGAGGGCATACAGAATACCCCCACAAGTACGCAGCCCGGTACGCAGGCTGACGGGGAGGGCATAGCTGTATGAACAAGGCCACACTTGAAAGAATTATGAATCCCGGCGTAAAGTGGATTGTGTACCTGTATGTAATTCCTCACTATCCGCACGTGATGTACTACGTTGGAATTTCCAGCAACAGCACAAAGAAGCGGCGGGAAAACGGCTACGGACATAATCCAGAATTGTGCGAAGCTATTCGGAAGGCTGGCGGGATTCGCAAAATCGGCATTTACATCTTAGAAGAAGTTGACGATGCAGTGACCGCTGGACGACTTGAAGCGTACTATGTCAATGAAGTCTATCATTGTGTATATGACCCATACCACCCGGAAACTTGCTACGGCTACAATAAACAGACAGGCGGGCTAACTGGCTTTTCTCTGTGCCAGTATTCGAGGGATTTAATCTCCAAGTCAAAAAGCGTCCCCGTCTTACAAGCCGCCAAAGATGAAGATAAGGTAATCGCTCTGTATGCAAGTATGAAGATTGCTGAAGATATTTCCGATATTACATTGGAAAATATTTCACGTGCTACAAGAAGCGCCGCTTATGCTGCTGGCGGCTTTCGATGGTTTAAGTTATCCCCTTACCTTTCCCCGGAACAGATTGAAAAAATCTTTTACCGGGATAATATTGCAGGGCTTATTTTACCATTTTCACCAAGCGTCATATTTGCAGACGCAGCAAAGAAATTAGACAGTAAACACGAGGCGGCGGGAGAAAATCCCGCCGCTATTCTTTTACCAGAGGGAGGCGAACAGGCTTGACAACATCAAGCAACGCTGTTAAACTGCCCTCAAATGGTGACGGCCTCACCGCTGCCGCTCTGGATGAACTGGCCCAGCGTCTGGCCCCAGTCGTGGCACAGCACCTTGTAAACTGCATAGATGTAGGAAATGCGCCGCTTCAGAAAGGAAGCGACCCTACAATGAAGATTAACCGTGTTGTGACCATCAACGGGGAAAAGCGTTGGATTCACGCCAACACAGAGCAGGAATACGCAGAGAAACTTATGCAGCTGTGCGGTGGTATGCAGCAAGCCCCGGCGCAGCGGCACAACTTTGCGGACTATGCTAATACATGGTTCGATGTGTACGCAAAGCCCAGCATAGAAAAGGCTACAGCCACCACATACAAGCGGCAAATCACCCGGTATCTGATACCCCACTTTGACGGTATGTCCGTGGAGGAAATCACCGTGGATGACGTCCAGCGGCTATTCAATGACATATCCGGCACAAAGGCTACTAAGGACAAAGTTAAAATCGTTCTGAATATGATTCTTGACGCTGCCGTGGAGGATAGGCTGCTTGACCGCAACCCGCTAAAATCAAAGCGGTTGAAAATCACAGGCGGGGCAAGTAAGGTCACGGAGCCGTACACACAAGAGGAAATGCGTTATATGGCCCATAACCTCACCAAGATTGTGGACAGTTCCGACCGTATGTATTTTGCTCTGCTGGCTTTCCATCCGCTCCGCCTTGAAGAAGTCTTAGGGCTGAAATGGGCTGATATTGACATAGATGCCGGAATTATTCATGTACGCCGTGCAGTCACTCACCCTGACCGGAACATGCCGGAAGTCAAAGACACAAAGACTGCTGCCAGTGTGCGGGACATTGGGCTTTCCACTATCGCCTTGCCGCAGCTGATTCCCGGTAAACCTGATGAATTTGTATGCGGCGGTAGCAATCCACTGTCCTATACACAGGTACGGAGAATGAATGACCGTATCGGCAAACAGCTTGAATTTGATGGGGCAATCACCCCACGCCGCTTTCGTACAACCGTGCTGACTGACTTATATGACCGCACAAAAGATATTAAGCTGGCCCAATCAGCAGCCGGACATACTACGCCTACCATGTGCCTAAAGCGATATGTCAAAGGCAGAAATAACAGCCCACGAGCCGCAACAGCGGCGATAGATGCCGTTTACTCCGCATAACTCCCCGTATACTCCCCAAAATCAGGAATTTGCAAAAAAATTGCAAGCCTCTAAACTCTGAAAGGCTTGCGTCACAAGCGTTTGACTGGCCTTGCGGGAATGATTTATTGCAGAAAATTTGCAAAATCACCCGCAGGCCGTCAACGAGGTCATTTCGTCATGCTTGTAAATGCCTCAAAAAGTTAGTAAAACATAGCAAAAACCGCTTAAATCTTTCGATTTAAGCGGTTAATGTTGGAGCTGCTGACCAGATTCGAACTGGTGACCTCATCCTTACCAACCACCGTAGAGCCTTCCAGCCCTTGCTGTATAAGGCTTTGCGGCGTTTTTTTGTCCAAAAAGGATGAGGTCGCAGCCTGTTTGTTCCATTGTTTCCGTCCGCTCATTTCCCCGTGTGGGTCACGGTGTGGGTCAAACAACTTTCAGGACGCGAACGAGGGGCGCACCTCCGCCAGCGGCAAGCCGAGCCGCACCAGATGCCGGTTTGGTTTTGTTCGTATCCATACAAAACATCTTCTCGCAGAGAGTCAAGCAAAATAGCATACCGCCGTTTCTGTCAAAAACGAAGCAGCAAATTAAAGCTGTCGCATTCATATTTTTCGTTTCAAAAACGCACCGCTGTAATCAAAGAGTACGCCGACACACTCGCTTTCTAAAAATAGATTCCATTCTCCGCAGCTTGAGTGGAACGCACTACTCCAATCCCCCTTAAGTCCAGTAGGCTAAGCGTCACTTTTTGCGTCCCTCAAGGAAAACCGACACCGCTGCCGCCAGAATAATTCCATAGCCTATATAGCTCGATATATCAGCTGCCTGATTGAAAATCAGCCATCCCCAAACAGCGGCAAAGACAATCTGGGTATAATCAAATATGGATATCTCGGAGGCGGGCGCATAACGATATGCCGCCGTTACAGAAAACTGGCCCAGACAGGCGAAAACCGCAGCGGCCAACAGGAGGATAAACTGCCGCGCCGTCAAAGGCAACGGATGCAGGAGCATTGACGGCAGGCATACGGCACAGGAAAAGGCTGAGAAGAAAAAAACGATCGTGGTCCCATCCTCCCCCTGCTTGGACAAAACTCGCAGCATGGCGTATGCGATACCGCTGAAGGCGGCGCAGCCAAGCGCCGCAAGCGCTGCATCGTTGCTGAAAATATTTGCCGTAGGTTTGATAACGAAGCACGCGCCTACCAGCGCAAGGAAAATCAGCACATACTGTTTTTGCGTTGCTTTTTCATGCAAAAGCAACGAGGAGACCAGAATAACAAAAAACGGGCTGAGATCAATGAGGATCGTTGCGTCCGAAAGCAGCATTCTGTCCATCGCATAAAAATTGCAGACCACTCCAAGCGTTCCGAATAGGGAACGCGCCAAAAGCGCCGGCAGGTGCGCCTTCTTCACCGTAATGCGCTGCCTGCGCAATAGCAAAATCGTTGAGATCACAAGAATCGCAACAAGGTTGCGGAAGAACGTCTTCTGCATGGCAGGAATATCTCCTGCAAGCCTCGCAAACATATTCATCGTGCTGAAGTTGAACGCTGCCGCAACGATGAAAAAGATTCCCCGTTTCTTATTGTACATGCTTTGCATCATTCTCCCATCTCGAAATAATGGTTTCATCATTTATTTAGCACAGAACAATGCTCATGTCAATTGTCATTTTAAGAAAGCCGATCTGCTTTCCGGCAGATCGGCTTTCCATTTTATTTGTTCTTATGCGCAAAACGATGGTACACATAGGTTTCTTCTTCGATTGCGCTGAGCTTCGTCATGATCTCGTTTGCCCGCTTGTCCTTGCTGACAATATCCTGCAATAAAATGCTGAAAAAAAGCATTGTCGTGCTATAGGACCCGAAGAAAAGATCCTTGGTTGTCGGCAAGCACAAGACCGGATCGGCGAGGCTGCACAGGGGAGAAAGATCTCTATCGGTAACGCCCATAACGCTGAACTTCTTTGCCTTCAATCGCTCCAGCTTAAAAATCAGATTGTGCGGATACTGCGGATACATCACTGTGAATATTTCGATTTTTTTGGGGTCCATCAATTCGATGCTTTCCCATATAAGGTTGTTCTCATCAATTACCGAGGCATCCTTTCCCAACCGTTTGAGCTGGTAGCAGAAATACTCCACCAGCGTACCGGAGACCCGCGAGGCAAGAAAAATGATGCGCTTGGCATCAATCAATCGTTTGAGCATCGCCTCATAGCTGTGGTTTGCAAATGTTTCTTTCAGCGCATCCAGATTTGCCTTTTCCGCATGGATGATCTGGTCAATGTTATCAAGGCTGGACAGATACTCCTGCTGCGATGCCATTGGCGCCGGGTTGCGCACAAAGGTTCGCATCGCATGCTGAAAGCTGCCGTAGCCGCGGCAGCCAAGCGCATTGCAAAAGCGCGAAACGCTTCCCTGACTGATGCCAACCTCCGCCGCCAATTCATTTGCTGTCATAAAAAGAATATCGCCCATATTCTGGTCGATATAGTTGGCAAGTCTTCCAAAAACAGGCGCCGTGGCAGCAACCTCTCTCATCTTTGCTTTCAGCGTCTCCAGATCGTGAAAGTCCGGAGAAAAATTCGCTAAATAATCCATCTGTTCTCCCTCCATAGTAATCTATTAGATATCATACCCCAATACGATTGATGAAGTCAATAATTTTTTGTTTGCTATTGACATATTTATCAATCCGTGATATAAGAATGATATCTTCAATATTACTCGCAGTTATTAATGAAGAAAATATTTTTTTGGAGGACAGAAAAATGGAAATGATTCATCCCACCCACGATCCTCGACATATGCAGGTAGTGGTGCTGGATGGCGACGATTTCACCATTGAAGAGGTTGTCGCCGTTGCTCGTTACCACGCAAAGGTCGAGTTTGCTCCCGAGTTCATCGAGCGAGTGAATAAGTCCCGCGCTATCATTGATCGCTTTGTTGCAGAAGATCGTCCCGTCTACGGCGTAACGACCGGCTTCGGTGACAATGTAACCAAGCGCGTGACTCCGGAAGACGCTGCCCTCCTGCAGCTCAACATCGCGCGTTCCCACGCCGTTTCCGTAGGCGAACCGCTGAAGGAAGAGCAGGTACGTGCTATCCAGATCGCTCAAATCAACAACAGCGGCCGTGGTGTTTCCGGCGTTTCGATCGAATTGCTCGAAGCGATCCGCGACCTGCTCAATCACAATGTCACGCCCTTTGTTCCCGGCGAAGGCGTCGTCGGCGCACTGTCCACCGAGGGACAGACGACGCTGCCGCTGATCGGCGAAGGCAAGGCCTTCTATCAGGGCAAGCTGATGAGCGGCGCCGAGGCTCTCTCCGCCGCCGGCCTCAAGTCTTATCAGCTCAAGTCCAAGGAAGGGCTGTCACTGCTCAACGGCACGCCGGGTGCAACCGGTCTCGCCTGTCTTGCGACCTATGACGCCATGGAAGCTACCAAGGCCTCCGAAATCATGGCCGCATTCTCTTATGAGACCAACAAGGGCAACATCAAGCACCTCGATCCTCGCCTGCACAGCGTAAAGAACCATTCCGAGCAGCAGGAAAGTGCCGAGAACATTCTCAATCTGCTCAAGGGCAGCGAGATTTCCCAGAAATATGAGGGCTACCGTATGCAGGACGCCTATTCCCTGCGCTGTGTGGCACAGATGATGGGCGGAACCAAGCGTGCCATCAAGGAAGCCTACATTTCCGTGACGGAGGAGCTGAACTCCTGCTCTGACAATCCGGTCATCTATCCCACCGGCGACGGCGATGGCGTAGCGCTCATGGGCGGCAACTTCGACCGCGCCTATCTCTGCATCCACATGGACGCCCTCTGCATTGCCATGACTCACCTCGGCAAGCTGGTTGAGCGCCGCACGGACCGCCTGACCAACCGCCATTTCAGCGACTATCCCCCCTTCCTGGTAAAAAATCCGGGCCTCAACAGCGGCTTTATGATCACGCAGTACACCTCCGCCGGCCTTGTTGCCGAAATGAAGGTCCTCTCCCATCCTGTTTCGGTCGATTCCATTCCGACCTCCGCCAACCAGGAGGACCCCGTTTCCTTTGGATTCTACGCCAGCCGCAAGGCATGTGAGGTTGCGAAAAAGCTCGAATATCTCAACGCCATCGAGCTGATGACGCAGGTGCAGGCGATGGACTTCATGGAGGAAGGCGAGCTGAAGCATTCCCCGGTCATTCAGGCCGTGTATGACCTCGTGCGCGCCAAGGTTCCCACGGTGGAAAAGGACCGCCATTTCTATCCCGATATCATGGACATCAATGAGCTGCTCGTCTCCGGCAAGGTCATCGACTGCGCTGAAGAAATCTCCGGCAAGCTGAAGTTCTGATTCGCCGCTTTAACCGAAAAAACAAAAAAGGGAGGAACCCCATGGAAAACGGAAACATTTTAGTTCTCAGCGAGCGCCAGATCATGTCTGTCCTGGATATGCCTGCGGCGCTGGAAAGCGTGGAGACCTCTCTGCGCGAAATTGCCGAGGGGCGCTGCATCAATCCCATGAAGCTCCATATGTCTCTGCGTCCCGGAATTCAGGGGTATTTAAACTCAATGCCTTCTTGCCTTCTTGCGCAGGATGTCATGGGAGCAAAGCTTGTCAGCGTCTATAAGGACAACGCCAAAAACTTCGGCCTGCCTGTGACGATGGGCACAATCGTCCTCCATCACCCGGAGAGCGGTCTTCCCTTTGCTGTGCTCGGCGGAACGTATATCACCGCCCTGCGCACCGGAGCGGCGGCCGGTGTGGGCGCAAAATACCTTGCGCGCAAGGATTCCCACGTTCTGCTGCAGATCGGCGCAGGCGCGCAGGGACGAATGGGCGCTGAGGCAATTCTCTGCGCAATGGGCACCGTGGATGAACTGCGCGTGGCAGACATATCGCCGGATGCGCTCAAGTCTTTTGCAGAGGAAATGCAGGAAAAATTTCCGCAGGTGCGCATCGTCCCTTACACCGATTACCGCAAGGCCATCCCTGGTGCGCAGATCATCTGCGCCGGCACGACCTCTCCCCAGCCTTTGCTACGCGGGATGCCGCTTGACAAGGGCGTCACCGTCCTGCTGATCGCCGAGCTTGTAGACGACAGCGATCTGCGGTGGTATGATCGCTGCATCATGGACTTCCCCGAGTGCTTCTGCGACCGAATCAACGATGATCTGCGCGGCTGGTCTGCGCGCACGGGCAGCCCCTTTGAGGAGATTCGCCTCGAAACCTGCAGCGCGTCTCTCGGCGAGGTGATTGCCGGAAAGAAGCCCGGTCGCAGCAGCGACGATGAGCGCATCGTTGTCGGCTACGTCGGCGTCGGCGCCGAAGATGTCCTGACGGCCAAGGTTGCCTATGACCGCGCGATGGCAAAGGGCATCGGCACGCTCGTTGACTTTTCCAACGCCTAACGTTTCTCCTGCCCGTACTCAGAAGCTGTTTTATCCCCGTAACTGTATACAATCCCCCTTGCTTCAATGGCATACTCCGCCACAGAAATTGTGTAATATTTAAGGAGGAAAACATGAGTAAAACCGTATTGATCATTTTGAGTACCGTTTTGGTTCTCGGTCTCACGCTTCTTGTCACAAACATCCTCAGCAGAAGAAAGAAAACCGATCTGGCCGACTGGGAGGTCGGCGGTCGTGATCTCCCGTACTACGTTGTCATCGGCACTCAGTTTGCCACCGCAATGGGCGGCGGCGTTCTGGTCGGTCATGTCGGCAACGCCTATAACTTCGGCTTGTCCATTCTGTTCTATGGCGTGTTCAGCTCCTCCACGCTGCTGTTCATCGCGCTGATTGCAAAATGGCTGCGCCGCAACAACTTTGTCACCGTGCCTGACGTTGTGCAGTCGTTCCGCGGCCGCAACAAGGCCATCAGTATTTTTGCCGGTGTGATGTCCGCCGTCATTCCCTTTGGCTGGTGCATCTCCAACCTCAGCGCCTTCGCTAAGCTCTACACCCGCATGACCGGCATTCCCATGAATGTGCTGATTACTTGTCTTGCAATTGCCTGCATCGCCTTCGTTCTCCCCGCAGGCCTCAAGACCGTTGCCTGGACGGACTTTATCTTCGGCATTGTCATTGTCATTGGCGGCGTGTTCGTCACAATGAAGAGCCTTGATATGGCGGGCGGTTTTTCCAACGTCGTTGAGGTCCTGCCCCCCCGAGATCATGAGCTTCCCGAAGGGCCTCTTTGCAGTCGGCGGATTCACTCTGCTCAGCTGGTTCCTCTCCCTCGTTCCCGGCGGTATCACCAACCAGATGTATTTCCAGCGCGTCTTCGCCATCCGCGACGAAAAGCGCATTGTGCCCACGCTGCTGATCTCTGTTGTTCTGGTGTTCCTTACTGATGTGTGGGCCTTCTTCATGGGCACCTCTATCCGCGCGCAGAATCCGGACCTTGCCGGCGAAATGGCGACCGGCTGGCTGCTTGACCAGCTTCCCATCTGGTTTATCGTCATCTTCGCAGGCATGATCACCTGCACCATTCTCTCGACCATCAGCTCCGGCATCCAGAGCACGGTCGTCAACATCACTCGTGACTGCTACGGCGCGCTCAATCCCGAGGCGGCCAAGGACGGCGCCAAGATGATGAGAGTCTCCCGTACGCTGACGGTCATTCTGATTGCCTTTGCCGCAATCAGTGCCATGTTCATCCCCAGCGTGCTCAACACGCTCGTCTATACTTACTCCTATTCCGCAGCCTCTATGCTGATGCCGGTCTACGGCGCTTATATCTTCCGCAAGAAGGATTTCTGCACCAATCAGGGCATCCTTGCCTCCATGGTCGGCGGCACCGTCGTGTGCATCATCTGCCAGATCATCGGCACGCCCATTCCGTTCGTTGCCTACGGTCTGGTCGCCTCGATCATCTGCTTCTTCGTTGTCGGCTATCTCACCCGCACTCCGGTCAAGGCAGACTAATTCCCTCAGGAAACAGCTTCTGACGAATCATCGATTTTTTCATCTCTCTCATGGCAGGGGGGAGAGGCAGCTGGGTACTGCCTCTCCCCCCTGCTCTTTTAAATCGCCAGATTTTACAACATTCAACGCCTGAAAAAGAAAGGACTACGTATGAAAGAACATTGGGCCATCATCGGCGGCGGAAACGGCGGGCAGGCATTTGCCGCCTACCTCTCAATGGAAGGTCTCGATATCACTCTTTATGATATCTTTCCTCAGACGGTAGACGCTATCAACAAACAGGGCGGCATTCATCTTGACGGCAGCGCAAAGAACTCCGGCTTCGGCAAGATTCTCTTTGCGAGCACTGATATGGAAAAGGTCATCAGCAACGCCTCTGTCATCCTCGTCGTGCTCCCCTCGATCTACCACAACAGCATTGCACAGAAAATCGCTCCGCTGCTCAAGGACGGTCAAATTGTGATTCTGAATCCCATCACTCCGCTCGGTACGATTGACTTTCAGAATACGCTGACGCAAAGCGGCTGCACAGCAGACATCGTGCTCGCCGGCACCAACACGCTGCTGTTCGCCTGCCGCGCCGTACAGCCCGGACACGTGCACGTAAGCGGGCAGAAAAAGGACATTCTCATCTCGGCATATCCCAGCAGAAAGAACAGCGTCGTTCTTGCTGCGATTCAGCGTTACCTCCCCGAATACAGGATGGCTCCTGACATTTTGATGGTTTCTTTGGACAATCTCAATTTCGAATTTCATCCGGGTCCAACCCTTTTATACACGGCAATGATCGAAAACGGGATTGACTTTGAATACTACTCCGACTTTACACCCAGTCAGGCACGCTTGATTGAAGCAATCGATCAGGAGCGACTTGCCCTCTGCCGCGCATACGGAGTTAAGGTGCGCGATGTTGCGCAGACCTTCCATGACGAGTACGGGTACGAGGGTACGTTGTATGAGATGATCAAGCACGCCGATGTCTACAAGGGAATCAAGGGCCCCAGCGCCTTGAACAGCCGCTTTTTGACAGAAGACATTCCCTACTCCCTGCGCGCCATACAAACCCTTGCTCAAATCGCCAACATTCCCACGCCGGCAATCGACACCGTCGTGAACCTTGCCTACATTCTTCTGGGCGATGATCTGGATGAGGGCAGAACACTCTCCCAACTCGGTTTCAACAGCAGCACAACCGTCAGCGACCTGCTGGAACTCTGCCGATAAGGGATACGGCTCTGATTCTCACTTTTTCAGCCCGATCTCTCCTTGACAATTGGTGGGGCAAACTTCACAATAACTATAGGCGAAAGCCGAATCTCGCGGCTTTCCGGTGAGGTCCACACCGTAAGTGTGACCTCAGACATTCATGGACCCCGTAGGGCATTATGACCACCCTGTACGCAGGAAGTTCCATGAAGGTCGACAG
>ERZ780168.2262-NODE-2262-length-17530-cov-18.331044_pt1 | contig 17530 bp, 18 predicted proteins | sample MGYA00510981_ERZ780168 | MGnify/ENA primary metagenome ERZ780168 (study PRJEB29588, sample SAMEA2158769) | human gut metagenome | biome: human gut; feature: human-associated habitat; material: faeces | place: Denmark | collected 2008/2010 ...
TATCTCCTGCATCATATCCAAGTCCTGTAGTAACATCTGTTTTACTACCACTCTCATAGAATGATCCACTGCCTGCAAGCAGTCGGGATGCATTCTATGGATGAGTTTATTATAGTCAAAAAGGCGTTTCCACGCAATGGGAAACGCCTTTGTCTTCATATCCGTTCAGACACTCTTATTTATAAAAGTGCCTGCTTCGCAGTCTGAACTGTTAAATTAAATTAGATGGACAGCAGATGAGATACCTCGAACTGGTACTCATTGATGCCCTTCTGCATCTGCAAAGCCTCTTCGATATCGAAATCGATGAACTCACCGTGCTGATAACCTACGACACGGTTGGTCTTGCCTTCCAGCATGATATCTACTGCGTAAGCACCCATGATAGATGCATAGTAACGATCCTTGGCAGTAGGGCTTCCGCCACGCTGCATGTAACCTAAGATCGTAGCACGGGTCTCAATACCGGTAGCAGCCTCGATACGCCGGGCCATGGAAGTGGAATGTCCAATTCCCTCGGCATTGATGATGATATGATGGGTCTTACCATGCTTACGGTTGGTAATGATATTATTGATAATATTCTGTTCGTTGTAATCGTACTTCTCGGGAAGCAGGATGTCCTCGGCACCGTTGGCAATACCGCACCACAGAGCGATATAACCGGCATTTCTGCCCATTACCTCGATGATACTGCATCTCTCATGAGAGGAAGAGGTATCCTTAACCTTGTCGATTGCCTGCATTGCTGTGTTGACAGCAGTATCGAAACCGATGGTGTACTCGGTACATGCAATATCCAGGTCGATGGTTCCGGGAAGACCGATGGTATTAATACCAAGTCTGGACAGTGCCTGTGCACCACGGTAAGAACCGTCACCGCCGATGACAACGATACCGTCGATACCGTGCTTTCTGCAGATCTCAGCACCCTTCTTCTGTCCTTCCGCTTCCTTGAACTCCAGACAACGTGCGGTTCCTAAGATCGTACCACCGCGCTGAATGATATCGGATACGTCCTTGGCTTCCATATCTATGATCTCTTCATTCAAAAGACCCTGATAGCCTTTTTTGATTCCCTTAACCTTCAGTCCTCTTGCAATGGCTGTACGAACAACTGCACGAATAGCAGCGTTCATTCCCGGTGCATCACCGCCGCTGGTCAATACGCCGATCGTCTTAATCTCTTTTGCCATGACTGTTACCTCCTAAGTAAACGAACGAATAGTTTTCTCTTCTCGATTCCTTATTCTAATCTATTTTTGAGCGGTTTTCAATAGGTTTCGTTATAAATTTAACATTTTCTTTTCCGAACAGCAATGTAAGCTTTTCCATTAATGCCCCGTCGGCTTTTACCTGGAGATTTTGGGGCAGGATCTTAATATTTTTAATGTCCCGCAGATAGATCACCACATCGTCATCCCCGTCGGAATCCGCAATGGCCTGCAGCAGTTCCTGCTCTCTGGTCTTATAGGCCTCCATATTGGGGAACTGGATCCAGGCTCCCGCCGGCATGCCTTTTTTCTGAGGGGTTCCATTTGCCTGTGTACGCTGCCCGGACTGCATTTGTCCTGCTGCCTGACCGGTCTGTCCCACCGACATACTGCTGCTGTTCATACCGTCATTTTGGTATTGTCCGTAGCCGTTCCCGGCATTCCGGTATCCACCGGCACCGCCATTTCCACTTCCGTTTCCGTAGGATCCGCCGCGGCTGCTGCCGCCCCGGCCTCCGTAATTTCTGGGGAACAGGGGCTGGTTCGCCGCTCTCGCAGCCTGCGCATCCTCGAAACTGATGATCTGGTCGCAGATCAGCTTTCCGTCCTTGTCTTCTTCCAGGGATACTCTGCCCCGGATAAACACCTTCGCATCCTCCACAAGCAAGGTGCTGTAGCGCTCGTACACCTGTGGAAATACCACGACTTCCACATTACCGATCAGATCCTCCACATTCAAAAATGCCATGATCTTGTCATTCTTGGTGTATTTTACTGTCTTGTCCGCAATCAATCCTCCGATGACTGCATTGGCCTGGTCCCTGACTAACTGCACCTCTCCGGTCTCTTCATCCAGGGCAAAATCCCCGGCAGTATTGCTGATGCAGTTCTGCCACAGCTCCTGATATTCCTCCAGGGGATGACCGCTGACGTAGACACCCAGCACCTCTTTTTCGAAGCCCAGCAGCATCTCCTTATTGTATTCGCCCACATCCGGCATCCGGATATCGAATTCTTCCTTATCCTCTTCCCCTGCAATGTCAAACAGGGATATCTGCCCGGCCAGATTGTTCTTTTTGTCATGGGCAATATGATCCGCAATCTGCACATAGACGCTCATGAACTGTTTTCTGGTGCCACCCAGACCGTCCAGTGCTCCCGCCTTGATCAAATTTTCAATAGCCCGCTTGTTCATCTCTTTTTTGTCGGACATGCGGGTAATAAAATCCTTCAGATTCGTGAAGGGTCCTCTCTCCTTACGCTCCTGTACCAGGCTGTCAATGATGGGTCGTCCCACACTCTTGATAGCCGTCAGGGCATAACGGATCTTGCCATCCGTCACGGAGAATCCGGCTTCTCCCGCATTCACATCCGGAGGCAGAATGGCAATATCCATGTTCCGGCAATTCAAAATATATTCGGATACCTTTTTCGGGTTATCGATGACGGAAGTCATCAACGCCGCCATGAATTCTACGGGATAATAGTATTTCAAATACGCTGTCTGGTAAGCCACCACTGCATAACAGGCCGCATGGGACTTGTTAAACGCATATTTGGCGAAATCCATCATCATATCGTAGATCTGTCCGGCTGTCTGCTCGTCAATGCCGTTGGCAATACAGCCGGGGACATTTTCCTCCGGGTTGCCGTAGATGAAGTTGGCCCGCTCTTTTTCCATGACGGACTGTTTCTTCTTACTCATGGCACGGCGCACCAGATCGCTTCGTCCCAGTGTATAGCCCGCCAGATCACGAACGATCTGCATTACCTGTTCCTGATATACAATACAGCCGTAGGTGGGCTTTAAGATCGGCTCCAGCTGGGGACAGGCATAAGTTACCGCATCCGGATGATTTTTACCCTGAATATACTTCGGGATAAAATCCATAGGACCCGGACGATACAGGGAAATACCAGCCACCACATCTTCCAGATTCTGGGGACGCAACTCCTTCATGAAGCTCTTCATCCCGGCACTTTCCAGCTGGAACACACCTTCCGTTCTGCCAGTGCCGATGGAAGCCAGTACTTTCGGATCGTTATAGTCAATGGCATCCACATCTATGTGTCTGCCGGTGGTATTCTCAATAAATTTTACCGCATCATGGATCACAGTCAGTGTACGCAGCCCCAGGAAATCCATTTTCAGCAGTCCCAGTTCTTCCAATGTCGTCATGGTAAACTGGGTGACGATGGAACCGTCGGAGCCTCTGGACAGCGGCACGAATTCATCCGCCGACTTCTGACAGATGACCACGCCCGCCGCATGCATGGAGGTATGTCTGGGCAGTCCTTCCAGACGCTTACACATATCGATCAGATGATGCACCTGCTCATCCTCCTGATAAAGCTTTCGGAATTCCGGGTTCATTTCCAGCGCTTTGCTCAGGGTGATGTTCAGTTCATTGGGCACCATCTTGGCAATGGAATCCACGAACGCATAGGGCAGATCCATAACACGTCCCACATCACGGATGACACCCTTGGCTGCCAGGGTACCGAACGTAACGATCTGCACCACCTTGTCGTTGCCGTATTTTCTGCCCACATAATCGATGACTTCCTGTCTCCGTTCGAAGCAGAAGTCCACATCAATATCGGGCATGGACACACGTTCCGGATTCAGGAAACGTTCAAACAGCAGATTATAATGAATGGGATCAATGTTGGTGATCTTCAGACAATATGCCACGATACTTCCCGCAGCGGAACCTCGTCCCGGTCCCACCGGAATCCCGTGCTCTTTCGCATAGTTGATGAAATCCCATACGATCAGGAAATAGTCCACATATCCCATTCTGCGGATGACACCCAGCTCGTAATCCAGACGTTCCCGCAGGGTCTGTCCGGTCTCCCCGGCAGGCTGGTCACCGCCACCGTAACGCTCTGCCAGTCCGTCATCGCAGAGCTTATTCAGGTAGCTCCAGGAATCGTACCCCTCCGGCACATCGTATTTCGGCAGCTTCGTCACGCCAAACTCTATCTCCACATTACAACGGTCTGCAATCCTCTGGGTATTCTCCACGGCCTCCCATGCATAGGGGAACAGTCCCTTCATTTCCTCTTCGCTCTTGACGTAATACTGACCGCCCTCATAACGCATGCGATCCTCGTCCGCCAGCTTTTTGCCGGTCTGCAGACACAGCAGAATATCGTGGGGAATCGCATCCTCAGCATAGGTGTAATGCACATCGTTGGTGGTTACCAGCGGAATGTCCAGTTCTCTGCTCATCTGGAGCAGTTCCATGTTCACCGTACGCTGCTCCGGGATACCGTGATCCTGCAGTTCCAGAAAATAATTGCCCTTGCCGAAGCAGGCCTCGTATTTGCGAGCCGCTTTTCTCGCTTCTTCCTTCATTCCCTTCAGAATAAACCGGGGCACTTCACCTGCAAGGCAGGCAGACAATGCGATAATTCCCTCGTGGAACTCCTGCAATACTTCCATATCCACACGAGGTTTATAATAATAGCCTTCGGTAAAACCACGGCTGACGATCTTCATCAGGTTAGCATAGCCGATATTGTTCTCCGCAAGCAGCACCAGATGGTGATAACGATCCTCTCCACCTGTCAGTTCCTTGTCAAACCGGGAATTCGGAGCCACGTACACCTCACAGCCCAGGATCGGTTTGATCCCCGCTTCTCTGGCTGCCCGGTAAAAATCGATCACGCCGTACATAACGCCATGGTCGGTGATTGCCGCGCTGTTCATGCCCAGCTCCTTGACCCTGGCTACGTACTCCTTGATCTTGTTGGAACCGTCCAGCAGCGAATATTCTGTATGAACATGAAGATGTGCAAATGCCATTTTGTCGTTCCCTTTCTAATGCAGTTCTTTTGCTTTTCTGACACATTCCTCGTAGGTAGGCCCCACCTGTTCCCTATGGTAGCCGGGTGCGAGCATTGCCGCAAAATACAAGGTCTCCAGTGTCTCTTTCTGGGCCGGTGTGGGATGGGACGGCACCACCACACGGGTACTCCATATTAACATACAGCCGGTATACTCCACCATGAAAAATATGGGCTCCATATTTTTCTCCATACGGCTGTTCAGTGTCAGTTTATCTTCGCCGGAGATTTCCTCCAGCTTTTTGATATGAGAAGGCTGTGGCTCTTCCACACTGCCGTCCGGCAGGATCACACACTCACAGGGCTCCATATCTTCTCTGTGTGCATTGATAAATTCCATAACAGTCATTCTCACACCTCCTTTGTTCCGTCTGTCAGTCTATTCTTCCAACCGGATAGCCCAACGCATCTTCGTGGAACGGGCTCTGCCGTTCTGTACACATTCCTCCGCAGAAGGGCGGATCACGTCTTTCGCATAATCGGCATAAATGCCGTTCCGGTAGCCTTCCTTCAATGCCTGCTTCACCAGCTTGTCTTCGCCGGAATGGAAAGTCAGGATAGCTACTCTTCCGCCAGGTTTCAAGGCTCCCGGCAGCTTTTCCATGAACTCATACAATACTTCAAATTCGCGGTTCACATCAATACGCAAGGCCTGAAAAGTCCTCTGACAGGTCTTTTTGATGGTATCCTTTTTCTCCTTCTCCGGGAGGAAATCCAGAGTCTTTTCGATGACTTCCCTTAATTTTGTAGTAGTATCGATCCGGTGTCCTTTACGGATCTCATCGGTGATGGCCTTCGCCAGTTCCTCGCAGTAGGGTTCGTCGGAATTCTCGTAAAGCATTCCCGCCAGTTCTTCTCTGCTGATGGTATCCAGGCGCTCTGCTGCACTGATGCCCTGCTGTTGGTTCAGTCTGAGGTCTAACGGTCCGTCCACCTTGAAGGAAAAACCTCTGCTGGGGTTATCGATCTGCATGGAGGATACTCCCAGATCCGCCAGAATAAAATCAAATCCTCCGACCTCTTTTGCAATCTCATCTATAGTGCAGAAATTCTGTAATCTGATGGTCAGAATCTCTTCTCCGTAACCGGCCTCTGCCAGTCGTTTCTTCGTCTTGGCAGACTCCTCCGGATCTACGTCTGTGGCATAGATATGCCCACGCCCCTGCAACTGCTCCAACATGGCTTTCGTATGTCCACCGTAGCCCAGTGTTGCATCAAATCCGGTCTCTCCCGGCTGGATCTTCAGGAAATCCAGAATCTCCTTTACCATAATGGAGATATGCATGCCTGCGGGAGTGTTTCCCTTCTGAATCACATGGGCAATGGTATCTCCGTATTTTTCAGGCTGTAATTCCTTATATTTTTCCTCAAATTTTCTGGGGTATTTCCCTTTATAACGCACCCGGCGCTTGTGGGGTGTCTGTTCCTGATCCATTCCCATGATTACCTCATTTCACTCATTTTGTTCCAGTTCTGTTCCCTGTAATTATATCGCATATCAGATATCCTTGTCCACTTCCTGTCAGAGAAAAAAAGCAGGCATCGTTGCCGATACCTGCTTTTCCAGCTGTACTATATTTTTCTCAATGTCTCAGCCGTTCTTATTCCTGAGGAAGAATAAACTTGCTGATCAGCTCATCCAGAGAGATTGCCTGTGCAGACAATTCCTGGCTGGTAGCGGAAGATTCTTCTGCGGTAGCGGAGTTGGACTGTACTACCTCGGAGATCTGGTTGACACCCTGCTCTGCCTGATCCATGGCATTGGCCTGGTCCTTGGAGATCTCGCTGATACTGCGGGAAGACTCTGCAATCTTGCCGATACCGTCTACTACGATCTCGATGGAAGCAGCAGCGCTGTCTGCAGCCTGGTTGCCTTCCTTGATCTCCTGCATGGAACCTTCAATCAGGTCTCTGGTATCTACAGCAGACTTGGTACTCTGCTCTGCCAGCTGACGGATCTGGTCAGCAACCACAGCGAATCCACGGCCTGCCTCACCTGCTCTGGCTGCCTCGATGGAAGCATTCAGGGACAACAGGTTGGTCTGGGATGCAATATCCTCGATTTCAGAAATGATATTGCCGATCTTGTTGGAAGTATCACTGATTCTGGCCATAGCATCCACCATAGCCTTCATCTCTGCTCTGCTGTTATCTGCTTCGTTTGCATATTTTCTGGCCTGCTCATAGGACTCCTGTGCCTGTTCAGCAGCCTGCTCAATATTGGAAGTAATGTTGGTAATGGTAGCCTGCAGTTCTTCTACGGCACCTGCCTGCTCGGTAGCGCCCTCTGCCAGATTCTGGGAAGCATCTGCCAGGTTAGCTGCACCTGCGGATACCTGCCTGGAAGACTCCTCGATGGAACGCAGTGTCTGAACCATCTGTGTCTTCATGTTACGGATAGACAGAAACAACTGTTCAAAATCACCCTGATACATATCCGGGTTCTTGGAAGTGATGTTGTAATTGCCGTTTGCCATCTGGCTCATAACTTCTCCGGTGTCGGCAATGACAAAACTCAGCTTTTCTGCCATTTCATTTGCAGAATGAATCATGTCAGCGATCTCATCCTTACTGTTCAGTGTCGGGAACGGATCGGACAGGTTACCCTGTGCAAAAGTTTCCAGACGCTTTGCCAATGCATCCAGCGGTGCTGCGATTCCCTGAGAGATTGCATGTTCCATTCTCGTTGCAATGATAATTGCCAGCACGATCACACCAACAATGATAAGCAGGAAGATAAATCCCATGATATTCAGTGTGGAAGAAAGGGAATCTCCTTCACGGACATTCTCGTTCATCAGTTCACGCATGGTATCATAAATTTCATTATAAAGCGGTGCTACCTGATTCTGCATCAGCTCCTGTGCCTGCATACGCTTCTCTTCCATATCCACCTTACCGGTATTAATGGCCTGCTGATCCAGCTCCCAGTACTGCTGAATCTGCTCATTTACCTGATCATACAGTTCCTTCTCCTTGGAAGAAACAACAGTCTCGCCGACAACTTCCCAGTATTCAAGAAAAGCCTGCTTCTTCTCATCGTGAGTCGTGATCAGACCGTCCACCAGATCCGGGTCGTTATATCCTATGATTCCACGGGTTGCGGATCTTACATCCGTGAATACAGTCATGGCCTTACCGATATCTCCCTGTGAAAAACCGTAATTGGTCAATGCATGCTGATAGCGGTTCATGGTAACGATCATTGCCAGTGCTCCGAGCACTCCTGCAATAGATGATATAACTACAATAATGGCAAAAGCTTTTTTCAGGCGCTGCCTGATTTTCAAATTTTCGAACATTTTCCTCTCCTTACTATTGGTTGATAACAAGTCATATTATAATATTGTAACATTTTGTAAAAATATGTGTTGTATGTAAAATTTATTTAGACAGAGGGTCATGCCGATCAGCTGCAGGAGAATTTACATACAAGTGTATACCAACTAAGAAAAAAATAAGATGAAAAAGTGAAAGGATGGAGAAAAATGGAAAACACAGTAAAAATTGTTGGTATCAAGAAAATGCTTAAGAAAGACACAAAGGATCAGTATTATTTCAATCTGTATTATACCCAGCCCTTTTCCCAGTATGATGTTGATAACGCTGCTGATTTATCCGGTGTATGTGTTGGAACTGAATTTGCCCGTGAGGATTACGGTGTACATGTAGGTGATGAAGTCGAATTTCTTTATACTAAAGGATTTCAGGATAAAGCATATCTTGCCGGGGTTAAAGTTGTTAAACCTGCATCTGTTTCTAAGATGTCTATGGGTAAAGATGGCGGAACTGTTTAAATAAGGTAATGGCATTAATTGTTCATTATAAATGCACTGTATGTGCAGGGGAGACCCGGTCTCCCCATTCTCCTAGTATTTAATTAGCTGATTATATAAAAATTGCATATTTGTGAGAGTCGCAATCTAACAGATACTGCGGAAAGGAAGGTATGGCATATGTTAACTCCTATGGTAGTTGCTGCGGAAGCAGTAATTGACACCGCTTTGGTAACTGAGTTAATCAACCTGGTCACGTCCGTGTGTGGACTGTTTAAGATTTTCCCGCTTAACGTTTTCCTGATCGGCGGTTTGGTATTTTTAGGCTTCCGCATTTTCAAGTCTGCAAGATCCGCTGCGAAGTAGTACGGAAAAGCTGTTTGCCAGGTAGAGAAATCTGCCTGGTATTTTTTTACTCAAAAGAAAGTGAGGTATTTATGGATAAAGAAGTAAAAGAAAAAAAGGGTTGTAAACAGCAAGTTGTATTTTGCGTTTTGGTTGTTTTGTATGTATTTGTTTCGCTGCTCTTTTCTCTTCCGGTACATGCAGAAGAGTCTTTACAAACACAACAGATTTTTAAATATTCAAATATTGTAGAGGGCAGTTATACGCAAACTGTAACATATTTTGTTAATGAATCATGTGATTCTTATAATTTTATTTTAGGTGATCCAACCGTTTCATGGAAGGGTGGCGTTGCAGTTGTTGAACCTTCGTCATCTTTCGCCGTCTCTTCGTCGTGGGTTACTACTTATGATGATGGTAGGGTTGGTGATCCTTGGAATACTGTTAATACTTATGAAAGTTATACATTGTCTAACGGTTTAAAAATTAACTGGTATGCTATTTCTCCATCTAATGGTGCAAAGTACGATATTGATGGTCATTATTATTTATTTAATTCTGGTTTTGATTTTTCAACCAAGGATGGTGTTAAGTCTTTTCTTGAGCATTATTTTGTTGTTAAAGATATTAAGGCTGATGAAGAAATTGGTGGGGGGTCTATTGATAACCCCGACTTTCAGGATACTGCTTATGCCTTTACCGGGTTCACGGCAAACAGTAAAATGAAGGCCACATGGACAGGCACTACAGAGAGAAGTTATCTGAAAGATGAAGATGTTGTGGAATATGTCCGTGTATCGTATGGGTTTGCTGCAAAGGATGCTCCAGACAGTATAAAGCAAGTGGACAATGATAGTAAGGAATATTCTACAGCAGCTAAATCTCTTACGGTGAAGGTGTCCGATCTTGTGCCAGATGATGATAGTTGGTTCCTGCGGTATGTGCAGGTGATACCATGTTATAGGCAGGCCGGGCTTGGTGTATGGGGTGACTTTTATCATGGTGAATCTTCTTATGTTTACTTTAATGCTGATGGTTCTATTGATAAAATTGTTGCACCTTATGTAAAAGGTTCCCTTTCTGCCGATATGGAACGTCCTGTCATTGTTTTACATGAGGCAGCGAATGGAAATCCTACCGAATCTGATTATTCATATTTTGAATTTAATAATGCGCGTGAAGATTATTTTTTCGAGATGAAAGGTCGCTGGTATACTACAAATGATTTTGATATTTATCGTGATAAGTTGGTATGGAAATATAAGTACTCTACTCTTTTAAAAAATGACCTTTCTACGTGGGTAACTGTTGCTGATGGTAAAAATTCTGTCGGAAAGTTTCAGTTTGATATTTTGGGAAAATCTTCTTGGGAGAATTTAATTACTTCATATCCTGTTGATGACAGAAATTATATAGGAGGGTCTTATGCTCTTGTTAACAAGATAACTGGTTATTCTGATGCAGTGGATACTTTAAAAATGCTGTTGAAGCAACCTTATTCTCTTTATAACGGATATGAGGTATATGTTCGGTATTATCGCTATGATGAAAATGGTTCCATTGAATATTCAAAATGGACACATTTTTATAATAATCTTGCTAATTCTGAGGGTTCTTCTGGTTCAAGATTGGATGATCTCGATAATATGTATTCTGAAAATCAGTCCGACAAAGGGTTAACTGATGATGAATTATCTGATCTTGAAAATACTGGTAACTCCAGAAATGATTTAGATGCTGTACCTAAAAACAATTATGATTATTCCAGTTTGGAAACAGCCACCATGAATTTTTTTGATTTATTGACTAACTATGGTTCTATGTTGGGTCAATTTCCGTCCATGGTGACTGTCGTTTTTGGTTTTTTGCCTGTGTGGCTTATTGGTTTAATAGCTGTAGCTATTGGTGCGGTTATCGTTTGTCGTTTTATAGGTAGGTAGCGATTATGAGAGAATTGAAACTGGTAATAGAATTTTGTATTCGTATTTTATCTATAGATCTAAATGTTGAGGGCTACCATTTTACATTGGCAAACGTGATTATTTATGGTTTGGTTGGTTTTATCATTCTATATATTCTTTTCAGAATATTCCGTTAACTCCAACCTTCCATTTCTTTTTTTAGGTCTTCTTCTGGGCTTATATGTTTTATTTCCGGCATACTTTTTATTTCTCTGTATGCATCTACTATACCATGTTTTGTTGCTGCTTTGACTGCGGTATAGATGAATAGCCAGATCAGAACCAAAATAATCAGTCCTATAAATAATGCTGTTCCCAGAGATGCAAAAATAATATCACTTACACTCATTGTTTTCCCCTCCGTATGGTTTTTTTCTTTATCCTACCATATGCCGGGGGATCTATCAAGAAAGGTTGAAAAATGAATGAAGAAACATTTTATGAAAACGTTGAAATATTGGATGAAAGTTATACTGTTGACACTGTTGGAGACTCTGATGCTGAGTCCCCTTGTGTATCTGATTGTTATGTTGATGATGGAAATGTACAATGTGGTACTGTCTCGGATGTATCCGGGCTTTCAGGAGTTCCATCTGTGGGCGATGGAGATAAAGAATCGTCTGGGAGCTCTTACTATACTGTGGATGTCAGCGGTAATTCTATACCTTTTTCTGTCTCTGGTTCGGATGCTTCGCAGAAACAGATGGAAGTACAGGATTTATCTGCAAACGATCTTGAGCCTTATTTTACGGCGATAAATTATAGACTGGATACTATTATTTTCCTGCTGCTCTCTTTCTGGTGCATCAAGAAGATAAAAATAGCTGTTGCCAATTTCACAGGTAGAAGTCTGGATGGCAGAAAGGATGGGCTGGATCGGTGAATCTGTGTGCCAATTTTTCCTGTAGGTTAAAAGGTTCCTGCATCTATGAAAACAATCGCTGTCAGGATCTTGTAGGCTGCCGGATGATCCATGCAGGGGGTGAAATATCACGATGCAAAATGTGTTACTTGGTGAAATCATGTGCGTATGCAAAGGAGTTAATGAAAAATGGAAAACTTAATTAATTATATCTGTAACGGATCGAATGAGTTTACACCAGAGGTGGTTGTGGGGCTGATTGTGTTTACTCTGGTGTTGGAGTGTATCAGTTCCATTGCATCCAACTGTCTGAAGCTGGGGAGGTGATTCTGAATGCTGACACTTGCATTGATAATCATTGTGTTTGCCTGCATTATGTCGGTCTGCGTTCGGGTTATCCTTACACATCCGGTCAGTACTGTATATTATGGGGTCAAGGACATATACAAATATTTTCGATTCTATCGGTGGAATGAATGCTCCACAGGTACTATCTCCTGTTATGTTGGCCTGTTTGGTAAGGGTAAGACGTTATCAGCCGTTCATAAGGTGGTGAAACTCTACAAACGGTATAACAATAAAAGGATCTATGATTTTAACCGGAAGAAATGGGTTACACAGAAAGTACATATTATCTCGAATGTATCCCTAGCTATCCCCTATGAGGATTTTGTATCTATGGCGCAGATCGTGGCGGTGGCTGATCGTATGCGTGCCATAGACGAACAGAACGATACACTCACTTGTACTATTGTGCTGGGGGATGAATTTTCAGTGCAGCTTAATTCCCGAAGTTTCAAGAGCAATATTGATCCTCTTTTCCTGAATACGCTTCTGACCTGTCGTCACCATCATATCAGCCTGATCTATACGTCCCAGAGGTTCAATCATGTGGATGCTCTGCTCCGTCAGGTGACCAGCTATGTCTATACTTGTAATAAGGTTTGGAGGATTATGGTGCATGAACAGTATGACGCTTTTGAACTGGAAAATGCGTCCGATCCAACGCTCATTAAACCCAAAAGCCGTTTCGGTTGGTTTATCCGGGATGCTGCTTTTAATGCTTATGATACTCTGGCCTGCGTGGGTAACCTTACAAAATCCTGCAAAGAAGGGGACATGCTCACGGAAGAACAGATTCTGGAGTTGCAGCGGAACAACCCTGCTAACCTTGACGGTATTGTAAACCCGTCACGGAAACTGAAACGTGCAAGTAAAAAATTGAGAAAGTAGGTGTGTGAGTATGGCTCTTGCTATCGTATTAGTTATCTGCGCTACTGTGATTGTAGTGACTTATATGTTATGCCGTGTCCGTGAAAGGGAACAGGATTTGGAAGACGTGTATGAAGATATTTCCCTGCTCCGGGTAAGTATTGACCATTTCAACAACATTGAGGAAGCAAATTCCAACAATATCTCTGTCATGTCGAATTGGCTCAAACACCACGATGAAGCCATCGAGCAGATCGGTGAAGATATGCAGAGTTTGGAAGCTGCTAACAGAGAAGATCGGCAACGTGCACTTTAGCCTTTACGGTAGGGGGCGCCATGGTAGCCTACGAACAGGGGCAGTGCCCGCAAGCGAAGCGGGGCACGCCCTTGGGCGCAGGGTCCAGGGCAGCCGGGTTCCTGCCGTCAAGGCCGTTGCCTAGGGCCAGTATTACCCCTAGGCAACTTCTGTGACATGTGACAAAGTGGGTCTAATCATGATATTTATTACGTTTTTTGTTGTGACAAAGTTGTGACAAATGACTGTGACAAGACAACTTCTGTGACAAAAGGAGAAGCACATGGGTGACAAATCTGATTCAAGATCACGTAAGTGGATGATAACCATTAATAATCCACTGGATAAGGGTTTTACACATGATAAAATCAAAGAAGTGCTTACTTCTATCCGCTCATTGGACTATTGGGCTATGTGCGATGAGATTGGCAATGAGAAGCACACTTTACATACGCATATCATTATTCACCGGGGCGGTGCTCTTCGGTTCAGCACTTTGCAGAAGATGTTTCCGCCCGGTTCCCAGTTGGATAATCTCCGGGGTACAATGCAGCAAGCCCGTGACTATATCCGTAAAGAGGGAAAGTACAAAGGTTCTAGTAAAGAAGAAACGAACCTTAAAAACACTTTTGAAGAATCCGGCATGGTACCTGATGAAAGACAAGGGCAGCGTTCTGATCTGATTGCTTTGTATGATATGATTAAGGACGGTAAAAGTAATTATGAGATCCTTGAAGATAACCCCAACTATATGCTACAGCTTGAAAAGGTGGAACGATGCCGGGAGATTTTGAGGTATGAAGAATTTAAAAATAAGGTGCGTGATATTCAAGTTGAATATTGGTATGGCGATCCCGGAACGGGTAAGACATCGGGTGTGTATGCCTTATATGGTGGATACGATAAAGTTTATCGCATTACTGACAGTCGAAACCCTTGGGATGGTTATAAAGGTCAAGATGTGATTTTATTCGATGATTTCCGCGCGTGTGACTTTGATATCAATGTGTTGCTTAAATGGCTGGACATTTACCCATTAGAGCTGCCATGTAGATATAATAATAAACAAGCCTGCTTCACACGAATCTATTTTACCAGTAATATTCCCTTTGATCAGTTATATAAGACAGTCCAGTCTGATGATACTGGTACCTGGAATGCTTTTTGTAGGCGGTTTAATACTATCAAGCAATTTTGTAATGACGAAGTATTTAGTTATCATGGCTATGATGATTTTATAAAAAACAGATGGCTTCCGTTTGATGATTCTGTAGATTGGTTCAGGAACAATTATGGTGTAAAAGTTTAGAGGGGCTTGCGCCCCTCTTCCTATTTTTCTTTATCGCTTTTCTGTGGGTAACTTAATCCCAGTATTGCCATCAGATTTCTGTAGGCCTCCAGTTCTGTCTTTCCTTCTGCATATTGCTGATTTAAAAATCTCTGCATTTCAATAGCTGTCATTTCCTCTTCCATAACCTGCACCCCTTTCTTGGGGATATTATAGGTTTTTTCCTTTCTGTTTGTCAATATTACAATCTCCAGTTGATGCTTTGCTCTATTAGATCAGGGTCACTGTCTGCCATTATTTTGCCTACGGTTTCAGCTGCATTACTTATTCCGGTATATTCTTTACATAATTCATTAATTCTTTTCATTCTCTCTTCTAGTACCTTGTATCTGATTTCCAGTTCTTTTTTTGTCATGTTGATCCTCTTTCTCCCCGTCCTGCCGATAGGTCAGCAATTATTTATATTTTTTCTACGTAGATATATTCCTGGTTTCCGTTGTCATCGGTGTATATTCCGTTGTACATTTCCCATATTCTGTTAGCTCCTGCTTCTGTGTAACTTTGGTTAAATAACTGTTTTCCGCTTTCTGTTACGATCCTATAATTTTCTTTTTTAGCTTTCTTCATTTTGTCACCTTTCCGGCTCCTGCGGAGCCTATCACGTTTTTGGGTTTCTGCTCTGGGTTGTTGGTTTTAATTTTTCTTCCTGGGTCTTTCTGCTTCCATCATCTCCTTTTCTTATAAATTCGTTTTCGGTATATCTGTCTTGGGCGTCTGAATAATGGAAAATTTTTCTCCTGGAAAAAGTCAAGAAAACTATAAAAATCATTTTTCCGATTTTTATAGTTAGATAAAAATTCATTACTTTGAATTTTTACGGTTCTTTACTTGGACCAGGTGAAAAATTATTATTCAGACTGATGCACAAGACATACCGGAAATGAATTGAAAAGGAGATGTATCGGAAAGACCAGGAAGAAAAAAGCCCCTTGAGGGGTTTGGGGTGTTTTATTCTTTTCATTGGGAACGTAGTGACCTTTGAAAAGTTTCCTTTCGTATCCCGGCTGACTGGACTATCAGGATCAGATATATTTGTCAAGGTCAGCGCAGCTGTTTATTTTAACCTTGATAAATATATCTATGATCCTGATACCCTCGAAGTATGAAAGGGGGGTCAGTCATGAAATACCTAACGGAGAAAGACAGATACCTGATTGAAAAGTTACACCAGGAAAAGACACCGGTAGCAAAGATTGCGGAGATGATCGGATGCTGCAGAGCTACTGTCTACAATGAAATTAAAAGAGGTACTTTTATTGCAAGGGGTAAGCTGTGGCAGAATGAAAAGCGCTATGGCTATGATGTGGGGCAGCGGATCCATAAGGAAAATATGAGCCGTAGAGGTCGGAAAAGAAAACTGTCTGCTGATGATCCATTTCTTGCGGAAGTGGCTGCTTTGATCCTGGATCAGAAGTACAGCCCGAAAGCTGCACTATATGCGCTCCCGGATCATAAGTTATGCGTGAAGAGTATATACAATTATGTCTATGCTCACCGGATTAAGGGTGTAACTGTTAATAATTTACCTTATGCGAAACCTAGGAAAAAGAAAAAGAATGAGGAAGAAACAACCAAAAGAGAATTTTCTCGGGGTAGATCCATCGAAGAGAGACCCAGGGAAATCCTGGAACGTAAAGAATATGGTCATTGGGAAATGGATACAGTTTACAGTTCCAGGGATGATCTTACGTGTCTGTTGGTGTTATCTGAAAGAAAATCACGTGATGAACTGATTTTTAAGATCAAGGACAGAACTGCAAAATCTGTGATCAGGGCACTGGATCAGTACGAAAGAAAAATAGGTTCTCCGGCATTCAGGGGAAAGTTTAAGACAATTACCTGCGACAATGGTATGGAATTTGCGGACTGGCAGTCTATCGAAAGAAGCTGCAGAACCAAGAAGAACCGCACAACGGTCTACTTCTGCCATCCGTACTGCTCCGGGGAACGTGGAACAAATGAAAACAGTAACCGTTTTATCAGACGGTGGATTCCAAAAGGTGATGATATTGGTTTATATTCAAAAGCAGAGATACAAGCTATCCAGGATTGGATGAATCACTACCCCAGGAGACAGTTTGACGGTCTGTCTGCTGCTGATCTCGTAGGTTAACCTGGTATTTGATGAAAGGCAATTTTACCCCCCTTGAGGGGTTGGGGGTGATTTCATCCTACCTCTGTTAATTTTTCCGTCCACTCCCCATAAAAATTAAACACGAGAGTCCAGAGAACTGTCTGTTCTCTGGAAGCCACCTCTCCCACAAGCCCTATACAGAGCCATAAGCCCCGGACAGCTATATTGCAAGCGAAAACTTGCCTTTTCTTTTGATGCCCTTTTTTCTTTTGTCCCCCGGGGAAATGGGCGGGGGCATATAGACTATCTTAGTAATCGTATTTTGATTACTTAGATAGTCTTATGAGGGGGTAGGAATGGTACCAAAATCTGTACCAAAAATTTGACAGAAAAACAGATTATACAAAAGCTGTTGTAAATCTGCACAATAAAAGAGTACTTTTAGCGCCTGATCCGGTTTCTAAAAGCACTCTTCTTTTGTGCACAATTAACAAAAATGAATATCTGTCTAAATATTACTTGCAATTCTCAAACTGGTTCGGGTAAATTTACTGTAGGAAATTAATAGACAGAGCATCCTTGAGATATGTT
>ERZ780168.2275-NODE-2275-length-17467-cov-4.058236_pt1 | contig 17467 bp, 15 predicted proteins | sample MGYA00510981_ERZ780168 | MGnify/ENA primary metagenome ERZ780168 (study PRJEB29588, sample SAMEA2158769) | human gut metagenome | biome: human gut; feature: human-associated habitat; material: faeces | place: Denmark | collected 2008/2010 ...
GCCCGAACGCCGGCCCGAGCGACGGCTCGCGCAGCGCAACGGCCGCGTCCTTCCCGATGCGGCGCAGCGCGTCGGCCAGGCCGATGGTCGTGGTCGTCTTGCCCTCGCCGGCGGGCGTGGGCGTGATGGCCGTGACGAGAACCAACTTTCCCTTTCCGCGCGGCGGCTGCCCGAGCACGGACAGCGCCACCTTCGCCTTATAGCGGCCATACAGCTCTATATCAGCATCGTCGATGCCGACGGTGCGTGCAATGTCACAGATCGGCTGCATCGTGCAGCTCTGGGCGATCTCCAGATCGCTTCGATATTCCATGAAACCCCTCCTTCGGATGCGTGTACCTTTTATCATACCTGACGGCGGCGGGTTTGTAAAGCTTGACGCGGGGCGGATTTTCCGCTATCATGGGCCGGATAATGAGGTGATGACCATGCAGTATCTCTGCGCGCCGATGGAGGGCGTGACCGGCGACCTGTTCCGGCAGGCACAGCGGCAGACGTTCCCCGCGGCGGACAGCTACTATACGCCGTTTCTCTCACCGACGGCAAACCGCACGTTTTCCCCGCGCGAGCTGCGCGAGATCGAGCCCGCGCACAATGCGGGCATCCATGTCGTGCCACAGCTCATGGGCCACTGTGCCGAGGATTTTCTCTGGATGGCGGGGCGGCTCGCCGACATGGGCTACGACGAGGTGAATTTCAACCTCGGCTGCCCGTCGAACACCGTTACGGCGAAGAAAAAGGGCGCGGGCCTGCTCACGGAGCCGGATCTGCTGCGGCGGTTTTTCGACGCCGTGTTTGCAGCCTGCCCGCTGCCGGTGTCGGTCAAGACGCGGCTCGGCAAGGCGACAGCGGAGACGTTTCCCGCGCTGCTGGAGCTGTATAACGACTACCCCATCTGTGAGCTGATCGTGCACCCGCGCGTGCAGGCCGACCAGTACCACGGGCACCCGGATCTCGACATGTTCGCCTACGCGCTCGCGCACAGCCGCGCTCCCGTGTGCTACAACGGCGACCTGTTTGACGCCCCGGCCGTGCGCGTGTTTCAGGCGCGGTTCCCGACTGTGGAGCGCGTCATGCTCGGCCGCGGGCTCGCTGCCAACCCCGGTCTCATCGGTCAGCTGCGCACCGGCGCCGTACCGACGGCGGCACAGTTTCAGGCGTTTCACGACCGGCTTTACGCCGCCACGCGCGCGCGCATCCCCGACCGGCGCGCGCTGCTGTTTCGCATGAAGGAGGCGTGGCGCTATCTCGGCTGCAGCTTTGCGGATGCCGAGCGGCCGCTGCGCCGCATCCGCAAGGCGCAGGATCTCGCAGAGTATGAGAGCGCGGTGCGCCAGCTCTTCGCGTCCTGCCCGGTGCGGGCGGATGCGGGCTATTTTGTCTGATGGCCGAAAAAACACCCCCTCCGCAGGGATACGACCTGCGGAGGGGGTTCCTTTATGTCCCGTGCGCTTCAGGGCATCGGGCAGCCGAGGGGCGTGATGTTGTCCGGCGTGATGTACTTCGTGGGCAGCGTGATCTCCGTCGCGCCGTGGAGGTACAACCACCGCCAGGCTTCGTATTCCCGTCCGTCCACTCTCTGCGCTTTGGCCTCATCGCCGAAGGTAGGGATCTCTTCACCGGAGTAAAGGAAGTAAATGAGGCCGTCCCCGTCCTAATCCAGATCGTCGGGGAAGGGCTCTCCGGAGGCGTAGAACGTGTCCGCAAAGCGCTTGTCCCAGCCGTCCACGGCGCCGAAGTGACGGTAGGTGTCGGTCTTGGCGTCGTAGGTGTAGACGTTGTACGGCCAGATGCGGCCGCCCAGGCCCTGATTGTGTGACCAGCTTGCTTCCACGGCGCCGTTGCTGTAAAAGCGCATGTCAACAAATTCGGACAGCTCTTCATGGAGCTCTCCGTTGTCGTAGCCGTAGACCAGCCCCTGACACCAGGCGACGCTGGCGTTTGCCCACAGCACCACAAGCTCCTCGCGGCCGTCGTTGTCCACGTCATAGATGGCGAAGGTGTCATCCTCCGCCTGCTGTGTGCCGGAATAGTCCAGCTTGGAGCCGTCCGGGAGCAGCCCGTGCAGATAAATGTCCCACAGCGCGGCGCCGTATGCCTTGTTTTGCTCTGCCATGTCGGCGGCCGCTGCGCCGTTGGCGTCTGTATCGGCTTTTTTGATGTCCGCCACTTTGTTCGTAGTTTTGTCCTTTGCTTTGTCGGTGTCGGAGTCGGCTTTGCCGCATCCGGCGAGTCCCGCCAGCATGGCAATGCACAGGAGCAGGCAGCTCAGTTTTCTCCACATATCGTGTTTTCTCCCTCCCCAAAGATGCTTTTCGTTTTCTGGATCTGATCCATGATTTGGGTGTAACTGGAAAAGAAAGAATTGTCAATCGTTCTATAAAAAGCAGCCCCACAGCGAAACCGAATTTCCGCTGTGGGGCTGCATGATTTTGTATTTGTATAAGTGTTCAGTTCTGGCCGTACCAGTTACCGCCCGGCTGCGGGCCGGGGTTCGGCTGCTGCCAGCCGTTGGGTGCCCGGTCACCCATGCTGCGCGGTAGACTGCGGTAGAACGCGGCGCGCGACACGGTCATATACGGCACGAGCCAGAGATTGCCGATGCCGGCAGTCAGCACGGCCAGCAGCGCCCAGCCGATGAAGCTCAGGTCGAGGCAGAACAGGTCGCCCTTGCGCCCGTCCATGAGCGCCTTGGAGCGCTCAATGGCCTCCGTGGCCTGCATGTTCGGATTTTCGGCCATGATGTACGTCGCCATGGAGTAGCGGTAGGCGGCGACGATGCCGGGGATGACAAACAGCAGCGACCATGCGAGCACCTTAAGCGTGATGAGCAGGTTGAGCACGAAAGCGTTGCCGAAGATGTCAAAGCCGGAAAACAGATCCTCAAACCGGGCCTGCTCGCCGTCAACGAGCTTCAGGCAGAAGCGGTTGTGGCCGATGGACACGCTGCCGCCGATGACGAACTGCGCCAGCGAGATGATCCCGGATACGGGGAGAAATACGCGCAGCGCGTGGCGCAGGGCCTCAGGATAATACTGCGTCAGGTCGTCCCCGTTGACCGTGAGGCTGAATGATGGGGTGAAGCTGCTGCTCGTCCCGCCGAGGAGGCTCGCCAGCAGCGTCACGCCCACGGCGAGCCACCAGTAGTTTTTCAGCGCGCGGCGCGCCATGCTGCGGTAGTCGGATGCGGAATACATAAGTGTTCTCCTTTCTGTCCGCCCTTACCAGGGCGTGCGTTCCTGCCCGTGCACGAGGTAGGCGTGCTCGGCCAGCTCCGCGAGCGGGCTGTCGCTGCGGGAGTCGGAGTAAAATTCTGCGATTTCTGTGCCGGGATAGGCTTCGCGCAGGCGGCGGACCTTTTCCGCGCCGTGGCAGTTTTCCCCGTTGGTCTTTCCGGTGTGCTTATCCACGCGCGAGGCCAGCAGCCGCACACCCAGCTTCTGCGCCGGGATGCGCACGAGAAACTCCGGCGATGCGGAGATGATGATGTCGTCCGGGCGCTTCTGCGCGAGGTACCACGGGTTCACGCGGCCGAAATTTTTCGCCCAGAACGCCTCCAGCTCCGCGTCCACATCGGGCACGCGGCGCAGAAAGCCGTACATCCGCTCCTTGAAGGCGGTCTTGCTCACCTTGCCGAGCAGGTAGACCGGCAGCAGGGCGAGCGCGCGCAGCAGCGGCCAAATTACGCTGGGGTGCCGCCGCAGGCACCAGCGCACGAACGCCACCGTGCTGTCCACGGGGAAGATGGTCTTGTCCCAGTCGTAAACGTTGACTTTTTCCATAGGGCTCCTCTCAGTACAGGGTGCCGGCCAGCTGCATGTACGCGGCGGCGAAGGCCTCCCGGATGAAGTAATTGATGCGCATGGACGGCAGGGTGGTCTCGGCGGCGATGCCGACGGGCTCCGCCCCCAGCGCCCGCGCCATGCGTTTGGCGCGGTAGAGGTGGTATTCGCTCGTCACGATGCCGACACCGTCCGCCGGGGCGTACCCCCGCGCGCGGAGGATGGCGAACGAGTTTTCCAGATTCTCGTGCGTGGTGCGCGACCGGTCCTCCTGCACGATGCGCGCGCTGTCGATGCCGTGCGTCGTCAGATAGTCGGCCATGGCCTCGGCCTCCGTGATGTCCTCACCCTCGCCCTGACCGCCGGAGACGACGGCCAGCGCGTCCGGGTGCGCGCCCAGATAGTCCAGCGCAGCGTCGAGCCGGTTGCACATCGACAGCGACGGTGTGCTGCCGTTGACGCCCGCGCCGAGCACGATGATCGCGTTCGGGTGCGCGCCCGTGTCCGTGCGCGCGTCGCGCACGACGGGGATCTCAAAGACCGCGAACACGATCAGCCCCGCGCACACGAGCACGCTCAGCACAGTGCGCCCCACGCGGTGCAGCCGCGCCCACAGAAGCACCAGCACGGCGATGCCCCAGAGCGTGTAGCCCAGAAAGTCGTGCCCCGGCATCGCAAAGCGCAGCACGCAGCCCGCGATGACGAGCACGATGGCGAGGATCCAGGATGCTTTGTGTTTCATTCGCACAGCGCCTCCCACGCCTCGTAGAGCGCCTCGAGCTGCGCGTTGAGCGCCTGCTTCTGCGCATCGAGCTCCATGAGCTTCTGATAGTCCGTTGCATTGGCCTCGCTCTCGGCGTCGAGTGCCGCGAGCTGCCCCTCCAGCTTTTCGATCTCGCGCTCCGTGCGCTCGCGTTGGCGCGCGGTGTTCGGGGCGCGTTTCGGCTTCGGTTTCGGCTCCTTTTTGCGCTCGACGGCCTTGGCCGTCTGCTGCAGGGCGGTCTGGCGCGCGCGGTATTCACGGAATTGCTCATAGGTCCCGCGGTAGTCCGTGATCGTGCCGTTTTCGAGCAGCCAGATGCGGGTGGCAAATTTCTCGATGAAGTACCGGTCGTGCGACACGAACAGCAGCGCCTGCGTATAGTCGCTCAGTGCGCCCTCAATCCACTCGCGGCTGGCAATGTCGAGGTGGTTCGTCGGCTCGTCGAGGATGAGGAAGTTGATCTCCCGGCGCATGAGCATGCACAGCCGCAGCCGGGACAGCTCGCCGCCCGAGAGCGCCGACACGGGCTTGAGCACGTCCTCGCCGCAAAATCCGTAGGCGCCGAGCTGGTCGCGCGCCTCCTGCGGCGTGCACTTGCACTCGTAGAGCATCGTGTCGAGCATGGAGCGCTCCGGCACAGCGAAGCGGACGATCTGCGGCAGGTACGCCGTGCGCACGGAGGGCCCGCGCTGCACCCAGCCGGTATCCGGCGTCTCCTCGTTCATGACGAGCTTTAAAAATGTCGTCTTGCCGGCGCCGTTGTCGCCGATGAGGGCGATGCGCTCACCGCCGGTCACGGTCAGGTCGAGGTCGTGAAAGAGCGTCCGCTCGCCGTAGTGCTTGCTCAGGCCCGCCATGGTCAGCACGTCGTCGCCGCGAAATTCCTGCGCCGTGAAGTGCACATTGAGCTTGCGCGCCTCGGTCGGCCGCTCGGTCGTTTCGAGCTTTTCCATGCGCTTTTCGATGGAAAACGCGCGCTTGTGCAGCTTGTCGTTGCCCATGAAGGCCCAGAGGTGCAGCTTTGCCGCTGCCTCCGTGAGCTGCTGGAGCTTGGCCTGATCCTTTTCGTATTTTTTGAGCTGCTCGTCAAAGCGGCGCTGCCGCTCAACGACGTAAAAGCTGTAGTTTCCGCTGTAAAACTCCGCCTGCCCGGACGTGAAGTCGATCGAGCGCTGCACGACGCGGTCGAGGAAATACCGGTCGTGGCTGATGACGAGCACCGTGCCGCGAAAATGCAGCAGATATGTCTCCAGCCACTCGGTCGCGCGCAGGTCGAGGTGGTTCGTCGGCTCGTCGAGCAGGAGAATGTCCGTGTCCTCGAGGATGAGCCGCGCGAGGTTCACGCGCGTTTTCTCCCCGCCGGAGAGACTGTCAAACGGCTGCGCGCGCATCGCGGCCGGAATGTCCAGACCGTTGGCCACGCGGTTGCGCTCGTGCTCCATGTCGTACCCGCCGAGGCGGCGGAAGTTTTCCGACAGCCGGTCGTACTCCGAGAGCAGAGCGGGGGAGTCGTCCGTCGCCATGCGCGCGGTGAGCTCGTTCATGCGCGCCTCCATGTCGTAGAGCCGCCGGTGCGCCTCGCGCAGCACGTCCTCCGTCGTCCAGCCGTCGGGATAGACCGGGATCTGCGAGATCAGCCCCAGCCGCCGCCCGGAGGCGATGGACACGGTGCCGGCGTCCGGCTGCAGCTCGCCCGAGAGGATGCGGAAAAACGTCGTCTTGCCGCAGCCGTTGCGCCCGAGGATGCCCACGCGTTCACCGGCGTTGACGTCGAATGTGATACCTTTTAATATATCGTTGCCCTGCTCAAAGCCCTTGACGAGCCCGCGGACGGATAGATCGATCATGTGTGACTCCTAAATTACTTGTTCACGGCCGCCTGCAGCACGGTGTTGGCCACGGCGCCCGCATTCGTCAGACCGCCGCCGGCGTTTTCCACCAGCACGACGAAGGCGTACGGGTGCGCATCGTCGAGCAGAAAGCCTGTGAACCAGGCGTGCGACGTGCCGTCGCCCACCTCGGCGGTGCCGGTCTTGGCACAGAGGTTCAGGCCCGGGAAGCGGTTCGTGCCGTAGTGGGCCGAGACGTTGTAGTTCATCATGTCGCGCAGCTTATTGGCGGTCGTGGCGCTGAGCAAGCTCGTGCTCGAGCCGCTGGGCGTGTCGAGCAGCAGCGACGGCTCCACGACGCTGCCGCCGTTGGCGATGGCCGAGACGTAGCGCAGCATGGAGTACGGGCAGATGAGGTCCTCGTACTGGCCGATGCCCGACCAGGCGAGGTTTGCGCTGCCGGACGCGCCCTTCGTGAAGCTGCCGGCGAGCGTCGGGATGCCGCTCAGCGACTGGGAATCAAGGAAGCCGAGCTTCTTGGCGTAGCTCTCGATGGTGTCGGCTCCGAGCTCGAGCGAGATCTGCGCGAACGCGCAGTTGCAGGAGTTGGCCAGCGCGTCCTCAAACGTCTGGCTGCCGTGCACGCCCGTGCACTTGACGCTCACGCCGTTGACGTCCAGACTGCCCGCACACGTGAAGCGGCGACTGTCGATGTCCTTGATGTTCTCGATCGCGGCGGCGGAGGTGATGAGCTTGAAGATGGAGCCCGGCGTGAACGAGCCGTTGATGCAGCGGTTGATGTACGCGCCGTCCGGCACGTCGCCGTCATTGTTGGGGTCGATGCTCGGGCCGGAGGCCATGACCAGGATCTCGCCGGTCTTGTAGTTGCTCACGAGCACGGCGCCCTTGCGTCCGGCAAGCGCTTCATAGGCCGTGACACACAGGCTCGAATCGAGCGTGAGCGCGACGGTGTGCCCATCGGTCGCGTAGGTGCCGGTGATGGGGTTGTAGCCCGAGAGCTGCTTGGAAAATGCCTTGAGCGCGCCGGTGCCGACGTTGCCGGTGTAGTCGCCGACGGCCTGATAGCAGGCGGTGCGCACGGCGGCGTCATCGGCGTAGCTGCGCGAGCCGCCGTTGGCCGTCGCGAGCACGACGCCGCTGCGGTCGGTGAGCGTGCCGGTGCTGAGCACGCCGCTGGTATAGACGCTGCTGTTGGCGGCGAAGGTCGCCCACTCAGCACCGTGTTCGATGTAGCGCACGATGTACACGCCGATGCCGCCGAGCACCAGCACGGCGACGAGCAGCGCGCTCATGGCGCGGCGTTTGACTTTGTTCATGCCTGCGCCTCCTTGTTTTTACGCGATGGCAGCCGCACCACGAAGCTCGCGCCGCGCCGGGTGTCGGCCGCCTTGATGTAGGCCAGCAGCATCCAGCACGAGAGCATGCTCGACCCGCCCTTGGACACGAACGGGAACGTCACGCCCGTGAACGGCAGGATGTCGAGCGCGCCGAACACGTTGAGCGACATCTGCACGAGCATGAGCGTCACGGTGGCGCAGCCGGCGATGACGTAGTACGACGAGCGGCCCTGGGCCGCGTTTTTGACGGTGAAGATTGCGAGGGCGATGATGGCCAGCATCGCGCACAGCGCCACGATCAGGCCGAGCTCCTCACACAGCATGCCGAACACCATGTCTGTGTTGGCGGCAAAGATGTTTTTCAGCCAGCCGCAGCCCGCGCCCTGGCCGAACAGGCCGCCGGAGGCGGCCGCGCTCAGCGCGCGCGTCTGCTGGTAGCCCGCGCCGGAGACGTCCTCCCACACGTGGCCCCAGGTAGCGAAGCGCTGCGCCACGTGCGGCTTGATGCTCAGCACCAGCGTGCCCGCCATGGCGGCGGACGTCACGGCCAGCAGCACGGTCGCGATGCTGCCCGAGCGCATGAAGGCGATGACGAGGAAGGTCGCAAAGAAGATGAGTGCGGAGCCGAAGTCGCCCATCAGGGCGAGCCCGCCCACGCAGATGGCGGAAAAAGCGATGAAGAGCAGAATGCTCTTGCTGCGGAACATCCGGTTGAGCGACGTCGCGCCGACGTAGATGAACGCGACCTTGATCAGCTCTGACGGCTGCAGGGAGAAGCCCGCGATCGTCAGCCAGTTTTTCGCGCCGAACACCTCGCGCGCGGCAAACAGGTTCAGCGCCAGCAGCGCCAGCGAGATGATGGCCGCCGGCCAGCGCAGCGCCTTGACATGGCTCAGGTCGCGCAGCCACCAGCCGAGCAGGAAAAACAGCGCGATGCCCACGATGATGAGGATGATCTCCTTGGTCAGATCGTCCGGCGTGCTCGTCGCGCAGATCTCGAGCCCGAGCGTGCAGAGGAAAAACGCGATCGTCTCGACCTCGAAGCCCGAGCGGTCCATCGTGCGCATGAGCACGTAGCAGAACCACTGTGTGAGCGCGAGCGCGGCAAACGACATCAGAATGCCCAGCAGATGTGCGCTGTCGGCCGAGGACACGAACTCCAGCGCCAGCAGCAGCTGAAACACCGTCAGGAAAAACAGCGTGCCGCCGGCGGAGACCTTCCGCCCCGCGATCGTGCGGCGCTGCTCCTGCACGGCACGGCGCTCCTCGCTCATGTCGGCGAACTTGAGCATGTGCGTCGAGCAGCGGAGAATGTCGCCGCTGAACACCTGCGTCGGCTCCGTGATCTGTTCGCCGTTGAGGTACACGCCGCCGCTGCGGCTCAGATCGCTGACGGTCCACTCGCCGGCGTCGTTGCGCATGAGCACGGCGTGGACATTGGCCACGTCGGCATAGGGCAGCGTGATGTCCGCGCTGCGGGCGCGGCCGATCAGGCACTCCCAGTGCAGCAGGGGATAGACCTTGCCGTCCGGCGTGACGAGATGGCCCCACGTCTCCGGCTCGGCACGGCCGTAGAACATGGATGCGATGCAACGGATGAGCACGATGAGCGCGATGACCGGCAGAATGAAGTGCGCGGCCTGCGCGGCATAGGCAGTTACGGCAGACACGGCGTCCGCCTCCTTTCCAAGGCTCCCGCGCGGGGAGCGGCACATTTATAATAAAGCGATAAAAATCAAGCCATTATACCACGGCAAAAATCCATTGACAACCACTGCCGGGCATCCTAAAATGAACGTATGATGAAACAGACGAAATTTTGGGTCCTTTTGTTCGCCGCGCTCGCGATTTTGGGCGGCGGCGCCTTTTTGCTGCTGCGCGGCCACGGGCAGACGGGGCAGACGGCCGTCATCCGGGTCGATGGTGAAGTGTATCAGCGCATCGACCTGCGCGCCGTGACCATACCATATGATATAGAGGTGCAGACCGACTGGGGCACGAACACCGTGCACGTCGAGTCCGACGGCGTGTCCGTCACGTATGCTGACTGTCCGGATCTCCTGTGCGTCCAGCAGGGGAAGATCACCACGTCCGCCATCCCGATCGTCTGCGTGCCGCACCACCTGACGGTGCAGATCGAGGGGACGCCATGAAGGGGACGAAGCGTCTGGCCGTTCTGGCCATGTTCACCGCCATCGCGCTGACGATCTTCGTTGCCGAGGCGCAGATCCCGCCCGTCGTGCCGATCCCGGGCGTGAAGCTCGGCCTTGCCAATATCGTCACGCTCATCGCCATGGCCCTGCTCGGCCGGCGGCAGGCGGGGGAGATCCTGCTCGTGCGCATCGTGCTCGGCAGCATGTTTACCGGCGGCGTGTCGGCGATGCTCTTCAGCATCGCGGGCGGCGTGTTTGCCTATCTTATCATGTGCCTGACCATCCGCCGCTTTCCGGAGCGGCTGCTCTGGGTCGTGAGCGTGCTGGCTGCCTTTGGGCACAACGCCGGGCAGCTGCTGGTCGCCGTCTGGGTCACGGGCACGCCGTCCATTCTGGTGTATGCGCCCGCGCTCATCGCGGCGAGCGTCATCACCGGGGCGTTCACCGGTGCGGCTGCCATGTATCTCGTGCGTGCACTGCGCAAAACCGGGCACTTCCCGCAGGTATGAGCCGGTCTTGTCATTTTTCTGTAACATTTTAATGGCCTGTATTTTTAAAATATTCGATATGTTAGAAGCCGCAGTTTTTGGAAAACTGCGGCGTTATTGTGCAGATACGACAAAATGTGCAGAAAAAATATAGTAATATATATCAAAAACGGAAGTGAAAAAATTTCGGAAATGTTAAATCTGTTTTAAGTATTGACTTCCGGCAGGCGGCGCGCTATAATGCATCCGCAATTAAAAGATGGGAAGATTTAGGCTGGTATCAGCCGGTTACACGATCATGTTTCTTCCCGCGCCGGGCCAGTCCGGCGGAGCTTTCCGAACGATTTTTGATGCTTATGAATGCTTTTGATAAATCTGTCCAATCGAATACGGAGCAGACGGGGCGCGGCCATGGGTTCGCGCGGATGTTCGACCGTGTGTGTGCGTTCCTCGATGAGCGTGTCGGCGGCGTGTCTGCGCTCGTCGCCGCCTGTCAGAGCGTGGCTGACCGCTTCTGGCACAGCAAGCTGTACTTTCCGGTCTGCTTTCTGATGCTTGCAGTGTTCATGGCGGCCGGCTTCCCCGTTGTGGGCGGCGTGCTGGTCATGTCCACGCTGATTTTCCTGCTGCTGTTCTGTGACGACCTGCTGAGCGTCCTGTTCCCGGTTGTGCTGCTGGCCATGGTGGGCACGGAGTTTTATGACGAGCTCTACAGCCTGCTGCGCTTCTGGTGGATCGGCCTGCTGGCCGCGGCGGCGCTGCTCGTGCACATCGGGGCCTACGCCCGTGCACCGCGCAACGGCGGCTGCCTGCACGGCATGGTGGCCGTGTCGGTCGCGACGCTGCTCGGCGGCCTCGGCTTCATCTCCCGCGAGGAGTACTTCTCGCCCACGGCGCTGTACTATTCCCTCGGTCTCGGTGTGGTGATGCTGCTGGTCTATGTGCTGTGCCGCAGCGAGGCGGACCGCGCGCGCGACTATGACGTCGCCGAGCGCATGCTGCAGATCCTCTATGCCGGTGGCCTGTTCACGGGCTTTGTGGTGGCGCTGTTTTATGTGCGCAACCTTCAGGAGTTCCTGCAGAACTTTGCCACGATCTATTTTGAGTACCGCAACTTCAGCGCCACGATGCTGCTCATCGCGCTGCCTGCCGCGGCGTACTTTGTCGCGCATGACCGGCGGCACTTCCTGTCGATCGCGTTTTTGTACTTCATGCTGCTCATGACCGGATCGCGCAGCGGCCTGATCTTCGGCACGACGATGCTGCTGCTGTGCCTGGCTTATGTGTACTACTGCAATCCCGAGCGCCGCGCGGTCTACCGCCGCGTCGGGCTCATCGGCCTGATCCCGGCAGTCGCGCTGCTGATCGCGCTCGTGCCGCGGCTGTTTGCCTCGCGCATGGTCGACGGTGCGCTCATCTCCCCGGATGACAGCCGGTACACGTTTTTCGTTCAGGGTCTGCTGGATTTCGTGAAGAATCCGCTCTTCGGCTGCGGTCTCGGTTCGATGCACAATGCGCCGATCTTCCTCGGCGTGGAGGGCAGCATCGTCTGGTATCACAATCTCATTGCGCAGATCCTCGGCAGCATGGGCCTCGTCGGTGCGGTCGGCTACGGCTGGCTGTTTTATGACCGCGTGCGTCTGCTCTGGCGCAAGCGCAGCCGCACGACGCTGGCGTTCGCGCTGTCCTACTTTGCCATGCTGCTCATTTCCATGACGAACCCGGGCATGTTCTGCCCGATGCCGAACGCGCTGCTCATGGTGGCCATGTTTGTGGTCGTGGAGCGGCAGCCTGATACCGCTGCGGTGCCGGTCAAGGTCGGCTCTGTGCGCACCCCGGAAAGGAGACTGTTCTGATGAAACGTTTTCAGCTTCTTACAACCGCAATTTTTCTGTTCTGCACGCTGTTGATCGCCGGCTGCACCGGCCGCGGCGTTGAGGCGCAGGCGACGCCTACTCCGGAGGCGACGCCGACGGCCACGGTGGACATCCTGTCCGGCATTCAGACCGGTGACAGTGAGGTCAACAAGATCCTGGCCGGCACGTGGGCCTTTGAGCGCACGGACGCCGACAAGAAGGCGGACGACAGCAGCGTCAGCCAGATTCTGCCCGGCGCGGATACCGGCGCCAAAGAGGCCGCGGACGTCAAGGATCCCGGCACGATCCGCGAGCTGACGTTCCGTACCAACGGCACGGGTGCTTATACGGACGCCAATGGTACGCCGCTGGCTTTTGAGTTCGCGCTCAACGGCGACAATCTGACGCTCGCGCTCGACAACGGCACGGTGCAGATGTTCCGCTGCACGCTCGAAAACGGGCTCATGTACCTCACGCCCATGAGCAACAACGGCGCGTATCAGGCCTTCACCGATGTGTTCCGCCAGACGGAGAGCACTTCCGGCGAGGCGGCCAACTGAATCATCCCGGATCATCCTGGCCGGACGCTGTCTGCGTCCGGCCGTTTTGTGTTTTCGCGAGATTTCAGAAAATTTTCAGGATTTCCGGCCCAAAAACCGTGTATAATCAAAAGCATTCCCCCGGGAAAGGAGACCCGACATGTCCCGAAAGACAAGAAAACGCAGCCGCCGGCGGTTGTTGGTCATTGTGGTGCTGCTGGCACTGATCGTGTTCGGTGTGTTTGCGCGTGGCCTGCTCACGAGCGGCAGGACCACGACCGAGCGCGCGCAGCGCGAGCTGGACACCTATGCCGAGAAAAACGACGTCTCGCTTGACGCTTATCCGGATGCGCTCGTGCAGCTCTATGCCCGCAACCCGGACGCGCGCGATTTCGTGCGCGACTACCCGAAGAAGAAGGACCTGACCCCGACGATCGACCTCAGCGGTCTTGCGGGTTCGGAGACCGTGCCGCTGCTGCTGCAGTGGGACGAGCGCTGGGGCTACCGCGCATATAACGAGAGCATCATCGGCCTTGCCGGCTGCGGGCCGACGTGCCTGTCCATGGCCACGATCTACCTCACCGGCGACACGACGAAGGACCCGCTCTGGATGTGCCAGTTTGCCGAGCAGCACCAGTTCAACGTGCCCGGCAGCGGCAGCAAGTGGGCGCTTATCTCCGAGGGCGGGCGGATGCTCGGCCTGGACGTGACGCAGATCCCGCTGGACAAGGACCGCATCTACCGCAATCTCGACGTCGGCAATCCGATCATCGTGGTCGTCGGCCCCGGCGACTTCACGACCGACGGGCACTTTCTCGTCCTGACCGGGCACGACGGCGACAAGATCACGCTCAACGACCCGAACAGTACCACAAATTCAGGCAAGAGCTGGGACTATGACACCCTCGCCGGACAGATCCAGAGTCTCTGGGTGCTGCGCCGCGCGGGCTGATAAAAAACAGCGCCATCCAATCGGACGGCGCTGTTTTTGCGCGTTTCCGGGGTTGCGGTGCGCGGGCAGATGGGCGTATAATAGCGGCATCTGAGATTTTTGCGAAAAGAGGTTACAGGATGGAATACCGTCTGGAGCATGATACGATGGGTGAGGTGCGTGTGCCTGCCGACCGTTACTGGGGCGCGCAGACGCAGCGCAGCTTTGAAAATTTCCGCATCGGCACCGAGAAGATCCCGCCGGAGGTCATCCGCGCGTTCGCGGTCGTGAAGCTCGCGGCGGCGCGCGCCAATACGCAGCTCGGCGTGCTCGACGCCCGCCGCGCCGGCGCCATCGAGACCGCCTGCCACGAGATCCTCGACGGTTCGCTCGACGGCAACTTCCCGCTTGCCGTCTGGCAGACCGGCAGCGGCACGCAGACGAATATGAATGTCAACGAGGTCATTGCCCACCGCGCCAATGAGCTGCTGGGCGAAAACCTCGTGCACCCGAACGACCACGTCAACTGCTCGCAGAGCTCGAACGACACGTTTCCGACGGCCATGCACGTGGCTGCGCGCGTTGCGCTCGAGGAGCAGGTGCTGCCGGCCATCGGCCGCCTGACGGCAACGCTCGACCGCCTGAGCGCGGAGTACCGCGATGTGGTCAAGATCGGCCGCACGCACCTGCAGGACGCCGTGCCGCTCACGCTCGGGCAGGAGATCAGCGGCTGGAGCGCCATGCTCGGCCACGACCGCGACATGATCGTGCAGGCCTGCCGCGCGTTGAGCGAGCTGGCCCTCGGCGGCACGGCCGTCGGCACCGGGCTCAACGCCCCGGCGGCGTTCGGCGACCTGGCGGCGGAGGAGATCTCCGAGCTGCTGGGCTACGCCTTCCTGTCGGCGCCGAACAAGTTCCACGCGCTCACGAGCAAGGACCAGATGGTGTTCGCCCACGGCGCGCTCAAGGCGCTGGCGGCCGACCTCATGAAGATCGCAAACGACGTGCGCTGGCTCGCTTCCGGCCCGCGCTGCGGCATCGGCGAGCTCATCATCCCGGCCAACGAGCCCGGCTCGTCCATCATGCCCGGCAAGGTCAACCCCACGCAGTGCGAGGCCGTCACGATGGTGGCCGTGCAGGTCATGGGCAACGATACGGCTATCGGCATCGCGGCGTCGCAGGGCAACTTCCAGCTCAATGTGTTCCTGCCGGTGACGATCTATAACTTCCTGCAGTCGGCGCGTCTGCTTGCAGACGCCATGGATTCGTTCGAGGCCAACTGCGTGCGCGGCATCCGGCCGAATTACGACGTCATTCAGGCGCATCTGGACGCATCGCTCATGCTCGTCACGGCGCTCAACCCGCACATCGGCTATGAAAATGCGGCAAAGATCGCAAAGCACGCCCATGCCACCGGCCAGACGCTCAAGGCTGCGGCGGTGGAGCTCGGCCTGCTCACGGCCGAGGAGTTTGACGCCTGGGTGCGGCCCGAGGATATGGTGCACCCGAAACAGGAGGAGGCCTGACCATGGATTACGCAAAGGAATCGCTCCGGCTGCACGAGCAGTGGGGCGGTAAGATTGAAGTCAACACCCGCGTGCCGGTCTCGACAAAGGACGACCTGTCGCTCGCGTATACGCCCGGCGTGGCCCAGCCGTGTCTGGAGATCCAGCGCGACCCCGATAAGAGCTACACGCTCACGCGCCGGCACAATCTCTGCGCCGTCATCACGGACGGCTCGGCCGTGCTCGGCCTCGGCGACATCGGGCCCGAGGCGGGCATGCCCGTCATGGAGGGCAAGTGTGTGCTGTTCAAGGCGTTTGCGGACGTGGACGCTTTTCCGCTGTGCATCCGCACGAAGGATGTGGACGAGTTCGTGCGCACGGTGTACCTGCTCTCCGGCAGCTTCGGCGGCATCAATCTGGAGGACATCTCCGCGCCGCGCTGCTTTGAGATCGAGCGCAAGCTCAAGCAGCTGTGCGATATCCCGGTCTTTCACGACGACCAGCACGGCACGGCCATCATCACGCTCGCGGGCCTCACGAACGCCCTGCGCGTGGTCGGCAAGCGCCTCGAGGACGTGAAGATCGTCCTGTCCGGCGCGGGCGCGGCCGCCATCTCCATCTGCAAGCTGCTGCTGCGCGCCGGTGCGCGCGACGTGACGCTCTGCGACCGCATGGGCGCGATCTACGCTGGCCGGCCGGAGAACATGAACTGGATCAAGACCGAGATGGCCGAGGTCACGAACCTCCGCCGTCAGGCCGGCACGCTGGCCGACGTCGTCCGTGACGCGGACGTGTTCATCGGCGTGTCGCAGCCCGGCTTGCTGACCGGCGACATGGTGCGCACCATGCACCGCGATGCCATCGTCTTTGCCTGCGCCAACCCCACGCCGGAGATCTTCCCCGACGAGGCCAAGGCCGCGGGCGCGGCCGTCGTCAGCACCGGCCGCAGCGACTATCCGAACCAGATCAACAATGTGCTGGCCTTCCCGGGCATCTTCCGCGGCGCGTTCGACGTGCGCGCGTCCGATATCAACGAGCCTATGAAGCTCGCCGCCGCGCATGCGCTCTCGGCGCTCATCACGCCCGAAGAGCTGTGCGCCGATTATATCATCCCCAAGGCCTTTGACCCGCGCGTCGGCCCGGCCGTTGCCGCGGCGGTCGCGCGGGCCGCGCGCGAGAGCGGCGTCGCGCGCATCTGATCTTGAATTTTTCCCCCGCAAAGGAGACATCCTATGGATTCCTATGAAAAATCCCTGCAGACGCTGGAGCTGCCGGCTGTGCTGGCGCTGCTGGCGGCGCAGGCCGTGAGCGAGACGGCCCGCGCGCAGGCCATGGCCCTGCGCCCGAGCGGCGACCGCGCCGTGGTGGCGACCCGCCTCGGCGAGACGAGCGCCGCTGCGTCGATGATGGTTGTCAAGGGCAGCCCGTCGTTTTCCGGCGTGAAGGACGTGCGCGCAGCGCTGCAGCGCGCGGACATGGGCGGCGCGCTCAACACGCGCGAGCTGCTGGACATCGCGGGCGTGCTGCAGGCGGCGCGCTGCGTGCGCAGCTACGGCACCGGCGAGCGGCAGGACAAGACGAGCATCGACTATCTCTTCAGCGCTCTGCAGGCCAATCGCTTTCTGGAGGAGAAGATCTTCACCTCCATCACCGGTGAGGACGAGATCGCCGACAGCGCGTCGAGCGAGCTGGCATCCATCCGCCGGCTGATCCGCGCCGCGAGCGCGCGCGTGCACGACGCGCTGCAGAAGATCATCTCCTCCCCGAGCTATGCCAAGGCGCTGCAGGAGCCGATCATCACCATGCGCTCCGAGCGCTACGTGGTGCCGGTCAAGGCGGAGCACAAGGGCGCCGTGCCCGGCCTCGTGCACGACGTGTCGGCCTCCGGTGCGACGCTGTTCATCGAGCCGATGGCTGCCGTGAAGGCGAACAACGAGCTGCGGGAGCTGCGCGCGCGCGAAAAGACGGAGATCGAGCGCATCCTCGCCGAGCTCTCGGCCGAGTGCGCCGCGCACCGGGAGGACATCTCGAGCGACTTTGACGTGCTCGTGCGCCTGGACCTCATTTTTGCCAAGGCGAAGCTCGCCTACCAGCTCGACGCGATCGCGCCGGAGCTGACGGATAAGCAGCTGCAGCTGCGACGCGCGCGCCACCCGCTCCTGCCGAAGGACACCGCCGTGCCGATCGATGTTTCGCTCGGCGGCGAATTTGACACGCTCGTCATCACCGGCCCGAACACCGGCGGCAAGACCGTTACGCTCAA
>ERZ780168.2278-NODE-2278-length-17457-cov-3.703195_pt1 | contig 17457 bp, 12 predicted proteins | sample MGYA00510981_ERZ780168 | MGnify/ENA primary metagenome ERZ780168 (study PRJEB29588, sample SAMEA2158769) | human gut metagenome | biome: human gut; feature: human-associated habitat; material: faeces | place: Denmark | collected 2008/2010 ...
GGCTACGTTTTTGTGAATTCTCGTTTTTTAGATGTGCGTTAAATTCCGATTTATCAATCGCTTCTAGCATTTCTTCACGCCGCTCCGAAAGAACGCAGGCAGGCAAACGCCCGCCTGCATGCGATGTTCGGTGATCAGTCAACCAGTACCGGATCAAAGTCCTCCTCCCACGGAAGTCCCCACTTGTTGAGGTTCTCCATGAAAGGATCCGGATCCATCTCCTCGACGTTGTAGACGCCTGGCTTCTTCCACTTGCCGGTAAGCACCATAGCCGCGCCTATCATTGCCGGAACTCCGGTTGTGTAGCTGATAGCCTGGGAGCCTACCTCCTTGTAGCACTCCTGATGGTCGCAGATGTTGTAGAGGTAATAGTGCTTCTCCTTGCCGCCCTTCTTGCCGATGAAGATACAGCCGATGTTCGTCTTGCCGACTGTTCTCGGGCCGAGGGAAGCCGGGTCGGGCAGAACAGCCTTCAGGAACTGGAGCGGAACTATCTCCTTGCCCTCATACATGATGGGCTTGATGGATGTCATTCCGACGTCCTCGAGGCACTTGAGGTGCGTGAGGTAGCTCTGACCAAATGTCATGAAGAAGCGGATTCTCTTGATGCCCTTGATGTTCAGCGCGAGGGACTCCAGCTCCTCATGATGGAGCAGGTACATATCCTTTTCGCCCACGCCCTTGAAGTTGTAGACGCGCTTTATCTCCATGGGCTTGGTTTCCACCCACTTGCCGTCCTCGATGTAGCTGCCGTTTGCGGACACCTCGCGAATGTTGATCTCCGGGTTGAAGTTGGTGGCGAAGGGATAGCCGTGGTCGCCGCCGTTGCAGTCAAGGATATCGATGTAGTTTATTTCATCAAACTGGTGCTTCATGGCGTACGCAGAGAAAACTCCGGTAACGCCCGGGTCGAAGCCGCAGCCGAGGATAGCGGTCAGCCCCGCCTTCTCGAAGCGCTCGCGGTAAGCCCACTGCCAGCTATACTCGAACTTCGCGGTGTCCTCCGGCTCGTAGTTTGCGGTGTCGAGGTAGTTCACGCCAGCCGCAAGGCACGCGTCCATGATGTGAAGATCCTGGTACGGAAGCGCTACGTTAATTACGATTTCCGGGTTGTAGCTCTTGATGAGCGCGGTCAGCTCCTCAACGTTGTCCGCGTCCACCTGGGCGGTTGTGATGACCGTCTTTGTGGTAGGCTGGAGCTTCTCCTTGAATGCGTCGCACTTAGCCTTGGTGCGGCTTGCTATCATGATTTCCGTGAAAACGTCGCTGTTCTGGCAGCACTTGTTTATTACCACACCTGCGACGCCGCCCGCGCCGATTATCATTGCTCTGCTCATTAGTTTATTCCTCCTGTATTCAGATATCGTCCGGCGAAGCCGGACACATTCAATTGCGAATTCCGAATTCCGAATTTAATTGTGGTGCTCGGGTACGACCGCGTAGAAAATCAGGTCGCCCTTGCTGTCGTTGATAAGACTGTGCTCATGACCCTCCGGTCAGTAGGTGCAGCTTCCTGCAGAAAGCTCCTCGTATCTGCCGTCGCACAGCATTTTGCCCTTTCCCTCAAGAATGAACACTATCTCGCTGTTGCCCTCGTGGGTGTGCAGTCCGATGGAAGCTCCGTGCTCCAGCCTGCCGCGCATTATCTTGACTTTGGGGTCGGTGAACATTCTCGCGAAGAACGTTCCCTCGCCGCCCTTGAAATGCTCCAGCGGCTTTTCTTCGATGTCGGAAAAATCTATCAGCATATTATACCTCCGTCATGTTGCGGACTTTGTTTCCCGGAGTACGTCCCGGACATTGTTCGGCAGCGCGAAGCACCCGCTGTGGACGTACTGATTGTAATACTTGGTTTTCAGCCCCTGAGCCAGCCACCATTCCGCGTGCTGGTCCGCGACCGGGTGGAACCGCTTGCTCGCGAATCCGAAAAGCCAGTGCCCGGAGGGGTAGGTCGGGATATGCGCCTGATAAACCAGCGATATCGGGAAGAAGCTCTTAATGCGGCTGTGGGCGCGCTTCATTATCTCGGCGTACTCGTCGTAGAACGTGCTTTCGTGCTGGTTCACAAGTATGCCGTTCTCGTTGAGCGCCTTGTAGCAGTTGCCGTAGAACTCCTTTGTAAACAGCCCCTCGCCGGGTCCGAACGGGTCAGTTGAATCCACGATTATCAGGTCGTATTCGTTATCTTTACCGCGGACGTATTTCAGACCGTCCTCGTAGAAGATATGCACGCGGGGATCGTCCAGCCTGCACGCTGTCTGTGGGAGATACTCCTTGCAGACCTCAACGACGCGCTGATCGATCTCCACCATGTCGATGTGCTCGACGTTTTTGAAGCGGGTAAGTTCACGGATAGTTCCGCCGTCGCCCGCGCCTATTACAAGAACGCGTTTTATATCGGGATTCGTCGCCATCGGAACGTGGGTTATCATCTCGTGATAGATGTACTCGTCCTTTTCCGTCAGCATGATGAATCCGTCAAGCACCAGTATCCTGCCAAGCTCGTAGCTGTCGAGAATATCTATCTGCTGATAGCGGCTCTTCTCGCTGTAGACGTGCTGTTTTATCTTTATGGAGAACCGTATGTTGTCCGTATGGTTCTCTGTAAACCATAATTCCATAGGATTTCCTTTCTGACGTTCAGCGCCGATAATTCCCGGCACTGAACATTTTAAGCTGACCAACAAATCCGAGGTTTTTCGGTTTCGCCGAAGGCGAAATTGATTTTCCACTCCGGAAAATCAAAGAAAAACCGGAAGTTCAGCGCCGGTCGTTCCCGGCGCTGAACTTCACAACCTGCAAATACTCAACGTTCATATCCCGGCAGCCGGTGAGGGAGCAGCCCTTTTCCTTCGCGAACGCGATATAATCCAGGATATCCTGGGTGATACGCTCGCCCGGAGCCAGGATCGGTATCCCCGGCGGGTAGCACATGACGAACTCGCTGCACACCCTTCCGGCGGTCTTTTCTATCGGTAGGGTCTCCTGTTCGGCGTAGAACGCCGCCTGCGGGGACATCTCAAGGATAGGGTCGATGTACTCGTGGTCGTAAAGCCCGGCGGGGGACTTCCCGTGGAACTTCTTGATAAGGTTCAGCGCGCCGAGGAGCCGCTCTATTTCGAGCGCGCGGTCGCCGCCGGTGATTATCGCCAGGATATTGCCGATGTCGCCGAACTCTATCTGTATGTCGTACTCGTCCCGGAGCAGGTCGTAGACCTCTATGCCCGCAAGACCCATCGCCCTGGTATGCACCGAAAGCTTGGTCTTGTCGAACGCGTAGAACGCCTTGCCGTCGCAAAGCTCCTCGCCGAAGGCGTAATAGCCGCCGATGGCGTTTATCTCTTTTCGCGCATAATCCGCGAACTCCACCGTTTTCGCGTAGAACTCCCTGCCGTGGAGTGCGAGGTTCTGCCGCGCCAGGTCGAGGGACACCATCAGCAGGTAGCTTGCGCTGGTGGTCTGTGTGAGGTTGATTATCTGCCGGACGTAGTTCGGGTCTATTCCCTTCCCCAGGAGCAGTATCGCGCTCTGGGTGAGGCTTCCTCCGGTTTTGTGCACCGATACCGAAGCCATGTCCGCGCCGCAGCTCATGGCGCTGGGCGGAAGTCCATCGCCAAAATAGAAGTGCGTTCCGTGCGCTTCGTCAACCAGCACCTTCATGCCGTGCCTGTGTACTATCTCGACGATCTTCCGCAGGTCGGAGCATATGCCGTAGTAGGTCGGGTTGTTGACGAGCACCGCCTTCGCGGACGGGTGCTTCTCGATGGCGGCCTTGACGTCCGCGATCGACATGCCGAGCGAAATGCCCAGCCGGTCGTTCATCTGCGGATTGACATAGACCGGTATCGCGCCGGTGAGCACGAGCGCGTTGATGACGCTGCGGTGCACGTTGCGCGGCAGAATGATCTCATCCCCGCGCTTGCAGGCGGTCAGCACCATGCTTTGTACCGAGCTGGTCGTGCCGCCCACCATTAAAAAGGCGTGTGCCGCGCCGAACGCATCGGCGGCCAGCTCCTCGGCCTCGCGGATGACCGAAACCGGGTGGCAGAGATTGTCCAGCGGCTTCATGCTGTTGACATCCACACCAACGCACTGCTGGCCCAAAAACGCGGTCAGCTCCGGATTGCCGCGCCCGCGCTTGTGCCCCGGCACGTCAAAGGGAACAACGCGCATCCTGCGGAAATTTTCGAGCGCTTCATGGATGGGTGCGCGGCGCTGATCCAGCCGGGTGCGCTTTGCTTCTCCGTTCATTTTTACCTCCGTTCGCGATCCCTTTGCAAAACAAAAACGCAAGCCATGCACAGATGTGCAGACTTGCGTTTGAATTCAGCATATTTGGACACAGGCCGATTACCCCCCGATACCTCACCGAGAGAACGTCCTGCATGATTCAAAAAGGCTGAGCGTGTCAGAGTCTATATAGCAATCTTACTTTTACTACTCTTTATTGACCGTTTCACAAGTCTGCACACCAAAACGTGCAATTTCATGGTTGTAAAGGAACCAACTTATAAAATTTGAGCTTTTAACTCAATCAATAAGGCAACCCAAAGTTGCCGATCGGCAGTGGACCCGGCTGTCCGTATGGCCTTAGCCCCTGACGGGCGGTCCGTAGGTAAATTGCTTTGAAAAACTCTTACAAACTCGATTCGTCTTTCAAAATCGAGACAAAGTATAGCATAGGGAAATCGCGCTGTCAATATTTTGATGAAAAAATTTCTACGATTAAAAAGTTGTACGCTTATGTCACCAACAAAAACCGAGTTGGTTCACACAACAGGGGCAGTAAAAACGCCCCGGAAAAAGAAAGTAAGGGTACAAAAATGAAGTACGAAATCGTAGGTATCGAACACGCAGTTGGCGACTTTACTCCCACTACGGGCAAGAACGCGAACACCGTCCAGCACTATGGCGTGTATCTGGAGTATCATTATGTCCTCTCCCCGCCGTGGGTTAGGGTCTGCCTTGACCTTGCTGTGCGCCCCACCGGGAAAGTAAAGTACCTGTTATGCTGTGTATTCAATTGTGAAGGTGCTGGTACAGAATAAATCCGCAAATCTTGATACTCCAGTCATTATCAGTCGGTTAATAGTAAGTGCTAATTGTTTACGAGACGTTCACAATTCACGGCGACAATCCACCTATGACGGATTTCATCAGCAGGGCTTGCTCATCATCCAAAACATTGCACACATTCATCAGCAGTTCCCGCTGGCAAACTGTCAGCCATCGCTGTTGCAGTCGACTCGGATCCAGAATGAACACGCTGCCATCTGGCTCCCATCCTTGTATAGATTGGAGATTCCAATTCCAGTACCCGAATATCGTTGCGGATCGTATGGGAACTCACTGAAAACTCAAAGGCAAGATTGCCTACAGTATCATTCTGACGCTCATACAAAACTGCAATCAGTTGTCTGCGGCACTCGTAAAGTGATATTCTCTCCATCACTTCCCGCTTTCAGGGAAGATGATTTTGTTGACAAAGAAGAAAATCACCATAGACACGCCGCCGTTCAGAACGGTCGTGCCGATATTATAGATGAAGTCCGGCACAAGCAATCCGGCTACGGCAACCCATACGCAGTTGATGGAGTTGACGATGCAGGTAATGACGCAGAAAGCCACCACATACCACGCAATCTGCTTGCCTAAATTGCCCTTACTGCGGAACACGAAATTGCGTTGGATCGGGAAGTTGATGCACTCACCAACGACCATGGCAATCATATACGCGCAAAAGTACGGCAACCCGCCGTGGGCGGCATCGTAGCCGAGGATGTTCCACTTGAAGGTTTCCCCAAACAGGGTCACATCCACGCCGGGCCAGCCGAAATCCACCACCGGCAGACTGCTGAACGCAGCGGGCAGAAATTGCAGCAGCAGATACTTGAAAACGGTAATCAGGTTCGACACGATGACAAACAAGCCGCCCTCGCGCACCCATTTGGCTGCGGCCGGGTGCTTGGCCGCAAAATCATTCCAGAATTTCATGAAGCGCCCTCCGCTCAGGCATCGCGCAGACGCTTTTCCAACTGCGCGTTGAGAATTGCGTTCTTGACAGCCTCGACAAGCACCTTGCACAGTCCAATACCCCAGAAGCCTTTTGCCTCCAGCACAATGCCATCCACCATGCCCATACTGATGGCGCCGCTGGTCATTTTAGCCAGTGCACGCAGCGGCATATTGTACTGAAACATCACATTCAGGTTCGGCTTTCCTTGCTTGTAGCTGTTCGTCAGCATGGTATGCAGCACCAGCCAGACCAGCCAGCACAAGGGGCTGCGACTGTGCTTGAGTTCTCCCAGCGTCATATTGCAGTCGATTTTCACAGTATCGTCCGGGATGGGGCGGTCCAGCAAAACCTCCCATTCGGCGTCCGGCACATTCATCACCTTGCCGCTTTCATAATGCGGTAGACTGATGCCTGCATAGGGGTTTGGTGCGCCGGTTCCGGCCACCTCTACCGTAGCCGTCAGGCGAATATCCTCGCAGGAAGCACCCACGCGGATTTCATAGTGGCCGCCCTCAATCTCCCAAGCGTTCGTCATTGTGTTCCAGTAGCGGAAGGCTTTATCATCGAGAGGAATTGCTACGCACTTGCTCTCCCCCGCAGCCAGTTTCACTTTTTCAAAGCCTTTCAGTTCCTGCACCGGGCGGAAAACTTTGGCATCGGGCTTTGCTACATAAATCTGTACGATCTCCGCACCATCACAGCTGCCGGTGTTTGTCACTGTCAGTGTCACACTGTCCGAGGTCGCTTTCAGGTCAGAGTAGGCAAAACTGGTATAGCTTAGACCGAAACCGAACGGAAATGCCGGAGCCACGCCGGCAGTCTGGTAGTAGCGGTAGCCCACATACAGTCCCTCGCGGTACTGCACGGTACGACCTTTCCCTGCAAAATGCTCCTTGGCGGGGGTGTCCTCATACGACATAGCCCATGTCTCGGCCAGCTTGCCGCTGGGGTTGACTTTGCCGGTCAGCACGTCCAGAATGGCACCGGCACCGGCCTGCCCGCCCAACGCACCATAGACTAACGCCTTGCAGTGCTTGAGCCACGGCGTTTCGATGGACGCACCGGCATTGACCACCACCACGGTGTTCGGGTTGACCGCCTGTACAGCTCGCAGCAGCTCAATCTGGTTATCGGCAATCTTCATGTCGCCGCGGTCTAGGCCTTCGCTTTCCTTGATTTCATCCAGCCCCAAGAACAGCACGGCAACATCCGCCTGTCTGGCCAGCGCGACAGCCTCTGCCTCTTTGACGGCGTCTGCCCTGCCGCGGCGGTCAAAGCCGGGGGCAAAGCCCAGTACCTGCAAGCCACTCTGGGCAAGGTTATCCAGCACAGTATCGACCTTGAGGGAGTTCACGGCGCTGGAGCCTGCGCCCTGATAGCGCGGGGTTTCGGCAAAATCACCAATGACAGCCACCCTTGTGCCGGTTGCCAGCGGCAACAGGTTCTCCTCGTTTTTCAGCAGTACAATGCTTTCGGCGGCGGCACGGCGCACCAGTGCGTGGTGAGCCTCTGCGTCAAAACTGCGGCTGTGTTTTTCCACGGCGGTATGGGTGTCAAACACCAGCGTCAATAGTTCGCTCAGACGGGCATTTACATCAGACTCGGTGATTTTGCCGGTTTCCACAGCCCTCATCAGTTCCCGCACGGCGTCCCCGCCGGGGGCGGGCATTTCCAGTGTAGAGCCGTTCTTCACGCCCAAGGCATGGTCGTTGGAACCGCCCCAGTCCGTCACGACCGCCCCGTTAAAGCCCCAATCCCTGCGCAGAATATCCTGCAGCAGATGGGCGTTTTCGTTGGCGTAGGTGCCGTTGATGAGGTTATAGCTGGACATAACCGTCTTGGGGGCGGCTTCCTTGACTACGATTTCAAAGCCGGTCAGGTAGAGTTCACGCAGGGTGCGCTCGTCCACTACCGAGTCTGACGCCATGCGGCGCAGTTCCTGATTGTTGACGGCAAAATGCTTGGGGCAGGCAGAGATACCGTTGGACTGGATGCCCCGCACATAGCCCGCGGCCATCTTGCCGGAGAGATACGGGTCCTCCGAGAAATACTCGAAGTTGCGCCCACAAAGCGGGCTGCGCTTGGTGTTCAGGCCGGGGCCCAGCAGCACGGACACCTCCTGAGCGGCGGCTTCCTCCCCCATGGCTTTGCCGATTTCCTCGCCCAAGGCCGGATTCCAACTGCAGGCTATCGTAACTGCCGGAGGAAAGCAGGTGGCCGGTACGCTGGGGTTCAGACCCAGATGGTCTGCTGCCCCGGCCTGCTTGCGCACCCCGTTAGGACCGTCCGACAAGGTAATGGCAGGGATACCGTGCTTAGAATAGGCTCGCGTGGTAAAGACCGTATCACCGCTGAGCAGTGCGCACTTTTCCAAAAGTGTCATTTGCTGTATCAATTCTTTGTGTTGCATAGCACAAATCCTTCCCTGTTCACACAAAACACAATACCGCGCAGTTCCGAGGGCCGCAGCCATCGAAACAAGGCGCAGACCGTAATTCGGAATTGTGCGGTATTGCTTTATACATTTTTTTGCGTATTACTTGATAACAAGTTTGCTGGGATCATAGCTGAGAGTCGCGGTGCCGTTACCGTTATCGATCCAACTTCCGCCATACTCACTGGAGTTGACAGGGCCCCAACCTTCCAGTTCGGCGGTAAAGGTGCCGTCTGCTTTCAGTTCCAATTTTCCGCTGCGTGTATAGAGTCCGGCAATAAGGTCATAAGTATAGTTGCCATCGCCGGAGGAAACCGGTGTTGCGACAAAGTCGCATGTGCCGCCGCCCACCTCCGGAGCAGCGACGACTACGCCGGCTACGCCGCCGTTCTCCAAGTCAAAGCTCTCGCAGACGCGGGGCCAGTTGAAGATGTTGTTGGCAAAGCCATCGCTGTAACTGTAACCGGCCGTCATAACGCTGCTCTCGCCCAGATGCAGCCCCTCGGCCACTTTGGTGGTGTCGGACGTCTGGTTCAGCACATATTCGCTATTGCTGGTAGATACAGCGGTCACATCATAGGTTGCACCGGCTGTCAAAGCATCGGTATCCAACTGATTGTTGTCCGGGGTGACATTTTCCATCGTCAGCGTTACAACATCGGCGCTGTTCTCGGTGTTGGTGAAAGTAATATCCACCTTGTCCGGGTATGCTTCAAATTCATAAACATCCAAATTGGCAACCTGAATCCCCATCGTGCCGTCAAAGGTATTCCAGTAATAGTTCAGTTCAGGGGCGCTCTGATTTCCGCTGCAAGAATATTCCGCCGTGGCGCCCTTAGACATACTGTGCTCTTTATCGGTCAGATCAGGGAAAGCGTAGACCTTAGCCAGATAGGAACCGAACGCATAATCAAATTCATCCGAGCACTTGCCGCTGTAGGTGTTGCTCTCGGTGGCGTCAATGGGTTCGCTGGTGTAGATGAAGCTGTCGTTGTCACCGGTGGCATCCGGGGCGCAGAAGTACAGCAGATAATACTTTGCGTTTTCTACACCGGTAAAGCTGTAGTTTCCGCTTTCGTCCACGGTGAAATCCGTTGGGGTCGCCAACTGACTGCCATCATTGGAGACAGTGGAGGAAGAAGCCGCCTGCTGCTTGCCGTTTGTCTGCAGGGTGTGCAGGATGGAGGAAACATTGGTGAAGTAATTGTTGGTGTTAGCAGCCAACGAGCTGCCGCAGCCGGTCAGCCCGGCCGCCATAGCGACTGCCAGCACAGCAGTCAGCGTCTTGCGGGGCGCAGTATTGTTTTTCATTTCGCTTTGCCCTCCTTCTGCGTAAAGCAGGATACAATGCCGACCACAATGGCGGCAACCATCAGCACCAGCAGGGTAATGACCGGCAGGAGCGTACCGCGGGAACCATACATCGAGATGTTGTTCAGCCGGTCAGCCCAGACAGGATAGCTGTTGAGAAAGAACAGGCCCATGCCAAAGGTGATGCAGGCCACGGCGGCGAGGTTGAGCAACTCGCTCCATGCGCGGTCAACCAATGCGTAGGCGGCCATGCCGACCATTCCCAGTGCCAAAGTCAGGAAAACGACCGTGTCAAAATAGTCATAGACCATGCCGTACACGGTAAAGCCAATCAGGGCTGCCGCAGATAAAACGACACCGACCAGCGAAGATTTTGCGCTGAAACTTTTTACTTTACTCATGGAATCAGCCCTCCACTTTCTTGTTTTTTTTGCCGTAGGTCATCACAACACAGGCTGCGGTACAGCCGATGAAAGTAATGCCGCAGATGGCGGTGACCACCAGCAAAACCATCTCCCACCACGGGACAATGTTGACAACGATGGAGTTACTGCTCAGACCGTTGGCAGAAATCGAACGGCTGGCAGCGTACACATTGGCTTTGGTGGCACGGCGCAACTGCTGCATAATGTAGCCATCGCCACCATCAATGGCAGCGGTAACGGCAGCGGCCGTTTCGCCGGGATCCAAGCAGAGGAAGTCAACACCGGCAGTAATCATTTCCATATAGTGGGTCTTGTACGTGGAGGTCTTAGCGAAACCGTCGGTAGTGATGTGACCCTTGAAGCCCCACTCACCGCGCAGGACATTCTTCAGCAGAGGCACATTGACAGCGGCATAGACAACGCCGATACGGTTGAACGCGGTCATTACGCTCTGAGCGCCGCCCTCAACAAAGGCACCCTCAAAGGCACGCAGATACGTTTCGCGGACAGTTTGTTCGTTGGCAAAGGTGCTCAGGCTCTCACGGCCGGACTCCTGATCGTTCATGGCAAAGTGCTTGACACAATAGTTGACACCGTTGGCCTGCATGGCGGCAGCCTCAACAGCGCCGACCATGTAACCGTAGTTGGAATCCTCACTGTAATACTGCTGGTTACGGCCGCTGAACGGGGGACGGTGCGTGTTGCCGCCGCCGTACCAGACTTCGTTGACGCCGGCGTAAGCGGCCTGAATTGCCATCAGACTGCCCTTGCGCTCCATGCGGTCGCGGTTCCATGTGCGGGCGGTCATCACCTCAGACACCCAGCTCAGGCAATTATCACCGGTGGCAATCATCGTAGAACCGACACCAAGACAGTCGTCTGCACGCTTCTGGGCAGGCATACCGACCTTGTCAAGTCCGGCCACACCAAAGGTATCGGGCATCAGGGCGGTCATATCCGCCACGGTCAGCTGATCGAGGAAAGCATCCCACTGCTCATCATCGTTCCATTCCACCAGACGCATATCGATGAACTTGAGGCCGTTGTCGGCACCCTGCGTAAAGTCCGAAACCGCAGGGGCGTCGGCAGGAGTCTCATACCAGTCAAGGTTCAGGTCGTCGATCATCTCATCGGTGGCATCAATGCTGACAACGCTGGCGGGGTAAGTGCCGGACCAATCGCTGCGGGAAAGGTAGGTAAAGTCCACACCGTAGTAGTTCAGGTCGGCGTTATCAAACTGGTTGGTGACCTCCACGGTGTCATCTGCGCGGGACATTTTGTAGGTGGTGGTGTCCTGTTCGGCCTGATTCCAGCTGTAAACCTTGGCGGCATCGCCGTCTGCGGTCATACCATTGGCGGTGGTGTAGCCCTTGGCGGCCAGAATGTTGTTCAGTGCATCATGGGAATCATCGCCCACGGACAGGTAGTAGTCACCGGCACTCAGGATATAACCCTTCGCACCCTTGGCGTCATAGCTGGCCAGCATATAGCGTTCACACTCGACTGTGACGGTCTGGCTCTGACCGGGCTCCAGCGTATCGGTTTTTTCGAAACCGACAACCTGTACGGCGGATTTTTCGATGCTGTTCTGCTTCTCGTAATCGCCGTAGGGCGTCTGGGCATACACTTCGACTACGCTCTTACCGGCCACATCGCCGGTGTTGGTTACTTCCACCTCAACCTCATAATTGTCGGTATCGGCGTTGAAAGTCACACCCTTGAGCGTCTGGGTGAAATCGGTATAGGACAGACCATAACCGAAGGGATAGACAACCTCATCGGCGTAATTCCAACCGTTTCCGGTGGAAGAGCCGACGGAGGAGGAAGCATCCCCGCTGCCCATGACCGCATCTTCATAGCGGGTTTCGTAGTATTTGTATCCCACATAGATACCCTCGGCGCAGATGGTGTAGTAATCTACGTTGATTCCATCGTTGGAAAGGTCGGTGGCCTTGCTGTTGACGTAATCCACATTGCCCCACAACTGCATATTCTCGCAGGCATAGGTGGTGGCAGGGGCAGACAGCGAGTTGGCAGCGTAGGTATCTACCAGATGACCGCTGGGGGAAACCTTACCGGCCAGCACATTGGCAACGCCCTCGTAGCCGATAACACCGGGCACGCCGGCCAGCACGCAGGCATCAACATCATAATCGTCCAGCCAATCCAGTTCCATCATCTGGTCAGCATTGATGATGACAACGATCTTTTTGAACACACCGGCGGCTTTCTGGGCTTTCAGATAGGACATCAGGTCTTTTTCGTTGGCCTGCAGACCCAGAAAGTGAGAGCCGTCCTTGCCAAACATGGCGGTATCGTTGCTCTCGCCGCCCAGACGGGTAAATACGGCAATGGCGGCATCGTTGTAATCGCCGGACCAGCTGCTGGCATATTTTTCTACGTCAGAAATGGGAGCTTCCACAACCTCGGTGGCAGTGGTGGCACCCAGAGATGCGTAAGCATTGTCCAGCAGCGTAGTGTTGACATTATCCGCGCCAAAAACTTTCTGCATAGCAGCGCCGAAGGTCATAGTAGGAATCGACGCCACGCTGGAAGTCGTGCTTTTGCCCATGGTGGAATGAGCCGCACCGTTACCGAAAATGGTCACACGGCTTGTGTCGGCAAGCGGCAGGGCTGCGTTTTCGTTGCGAAGCAGAACCGTGCCCTCCTCGGCTTGGGCAACGTTTTCTGCAGCCACTTCCATTTCTACCTTCAGGGCGGCCTGTTTGTTGGTGTAGTCGGTGCCGAACTCGTTGTCATAATAGGCAGTGTTCACGGCACTGGCGTCGTCGGTCTCTACGATCTTGCTTGTGTTGATATTCAGTGCTTTGTTGATGGCACCGGAATAGGTAAACATCAGGGTTGATGCAGATACAGTTGTCAGCGTAAAAAACGCCATTACTGCTGCAGTTCCCCGTACCACAGGCATTCTTCTCATATGTACCTCCTAAATAATCGTTTTCTCCCTCAAATCTCGTAGGGTAGGATTTATTCATCAGATCTTGCCTGGCGTAACCATTCCGGACTGGTTCTGCCATGAAAATCTTTCCGATAAAATAATTATACGAAAGCGTCCTTTTTTTTAAATGTCTTTTTCATAACTGGTCATTCCACATACATAACTCACATTATTTTGCAAAACAGCCGAAATTTCTTTGTACAACAAGTACAAATATGTGCCGATGTGTTTGTGCATCTTGTTGACATACGAGTATTTCTTTATTAAGCAAAAACACTGCTGTCGATGTAGCTTGACATCGCATCAAGAAAACCATGTCGCTTGGTACGGCTGACCGGCAACTGGTAAGGACCGACCTTTACAGTATCCTGTGCAATGCCTGAAACATGCGCCAAATTGACAAGGTAGCAATTGCTGCACCGCGCAAACGAATGCCCAGCCAGCTTTTCCTCATAACTTTTTAATAAACCGCTGGCGGTAATTGACCCTTCCTGTGTATAAAAATGAACCGTATGACCGTCGCTTTCTATATAGTAGATTGCTGCAGTGTTCAGGCGGTGCATTCCGCCCTCTGCCAAAAGTGTCAGATTGAATGTTTTTCTTTTCTGCAGCTGCAACTCGGCTTTTCGAAGTTGCTGAGAAAAAGAAAAGTACGGTATTGGTTTCAATATGTAATCCAGTGCGCCTACCTCATATCCCTTAATGGCATACTGTGCCGTGTTGGTAATAAAGACAATCAGCACTTCTTCATCGAACTTGCGAATCCGTCTGGCTGTCTCCATTCCGTTGAGCTGCGCCATCTCGATATCCATCAGCAGAATATCATAAACAGGGCGGTAGTTTTCGGCGAGTTGTATTCCATCGGAAAATTGCTGAATCTGAAACTCTGTCTCATACTGCCGGGTATAACGCTGAAGATAATTTACCAACTGGCAGCGAGTGGCTTCATCGTCTTCAATGATTGCAACACGCATAGCTTTCCCCTTTTGCATCGTGCATTTTTTCTCCTAAAATCATATTTAGCAAAAAAAAGAGCAGGAGTCAACGACTCCTGCATAATGTGTTGCCTGCAATTCGTAAGTTGTCATGTTTCTGCCGGGGCAAGGGGCAGCAGCATATAGGTATTCACTACGTCGCCTTCCTGCCGGAAAGTCAGCTCTCCACCGTATTTCTCTGCAAGCAGCTGCATGCTGCGGATGCCGAAACCGTGGTTTGCCTTATCCGACTTTCCGGTAACAGGCAGGCCGTTTTCCAACCGCAAGGGTTCCTTTGTATAGTTTTGCAGATGTACCGAGCAGAAACCTTCCGTTGACCGAACGGTAAGTGCAATCTGTTTCTGATCGGGGTTGCTAAGCTGTTCGGTTGCCTCGACTGCATTTTCCAGCGCATTACCAAACAATGCATATAAGTCTGCCGGTTCCATATGAAGCAGTCCACGACCATCTGCCATGCAGGTAAATCCGATCTGCTTGCTGCGGCACATCTGGCTTTTTTCGGTCAGCAGCACATCCAGCGCGGGATTTCCGGTTCTAATGATCGTATCATAGGCGTCCACGGCCTTTTGCATGTCTTTCAGCACGGACTCGTCAATACGCCCCTCGCTGCGGAAAACCCGGATCTGGTGCCGCAGATCATGGCATTTTATATTGACTTGTTCTATATTCTGCTTGGATATCTGGTATTGCTTGCCGCTTTGCTCCAACAACAGGTGGATTGCCTCATTTTCACGCTCCAGGCCCAGCGTCCGGTAAATGCTGTACTGATAAAACAGCACAACCGTATCAATCAGCAGCAAGGCAAAATAATAGGCGCCGCCGGTATTGCCGCCATAGCTGGCATAGCTGTTCAGCAACAGGCAGGCCAGCAGCATCAGAACCCAGTTTGGGAAAACCGTCCGGCTGTGGATGCGCTCCAGAACAGAGGCATCCACCTTGCGGATCAGCAGCCCGTACAGCAATAGGGCAACAGCAAGCCAAGTTCCTATGCTGGTAGCGATCCCCTGATAGGTAGAGCTGTTTTCCCCGGTAAGGATGCAGGTCAGGCTGCAGGAGGCCTGCTGGGTAAACCAGAAAAGGGTGCCCATATACAGACAGGTCCAAAGGTGCATCTGCACACAAAGATAAACGCAGAACAGTGCAATCAGAAATTGCCCCAAAAAGCCTGCGGCTTGATACAGCAGATACAGGAGCAGCGGCTGGGGGCTGCCGCCAAACAGTGCTGCCCAGAAAGAGGATACCAGTATGCCGAAAGCGGTGGTTGCAACAACGCGGGGCAGATAATGGGACCGTTTGGGAAAATTCGAGGTATACAGCAGTCCCGTAAACAAAATCATCTGGAAAAACAAGCATCGGAACAGATACGTTATCATGGTTATCGCCCTCCTTTGCCGTAAAATCCGGTCATCTGCTGCAGAAAATCCTTGCGGCGATTGCGGCTGATCTGCAGCGGATGTCCGCCAACCATTACGGTATTGCCGTCCAAAAAATCCACATGGCGCAGATTGACAAGATAGCAGTAATTGCAGCGAAAGAATCCTTCTTCTGCCAGCTGATTCTCTACCCGCTTCAAAGTGCCTGTGGCGGTCAGATCGCTGTATTGTGTGTGGTAAATCAGGCTGTGATTCTGCACCTCAATATACAGTACATCTGTGCTGCGTACATATTGCGGCCCGTGCTCGCCGGAAATGGTAAGCATAATACCGCGCAAGTGGTGTACGGCCTCCAGAGCTTTTTGTATCTTCAGCTTAAAGGAATAATAATTAATAGGCTTTAAGATATAGTCCAGGGCATCTACCTCATAACCGGCTATGGCATACTGCGCCAGATTGGTTACAAACAAAAGCACAATCGTCTTGTTCGTCTCCCGCAGCACCCTGCTTGCCTCAATTCCATTGCGGCCGGGCATATCCACATCCATAAAGACAATATCAAAAGTGTGGGTATCTGTCTGCAGAAAGGTGTCTGCATCAGGAAAAAAGTGCAGCTGGAACACAATGTGGTTATCCTGCCGATATTGCTCCAGACAGCCTTGCAGCAAATCAGCTTCAGCCTTTACATCCTCCACAATAGCGATATGAATCACAGCATACACCCCTTTCTTTTTTTACTTTTATGATACCATTTTTGTCCTGCAAAAGCAAATAATCGTTTGTGATTCTTGCACGTTATTATGACGTTATTAAAGAGACTAACTATTAAAAGTCAAGCCCCAAAATGAAAAAATTCGTCAACGATTCGCTTTCCCTGACAAACAGCATTCAAATGCTGGTCTTGGAACAGCGAGAGTGACGGAGAGAACAGCAAAGCAAGCCCAGCCAACCCTCGCAGAAACAGAATAGCATTTGAATGCTTCGGTTCGTCAAGGGTTCGCTGCGCCAGCTAAGTTGTTCTTGGGTTTCGCTCAGGCTGAGGAGAAAATCATGCAGCTGCAAGATATGTTTTCCCAGATTTCTGCAAGGCATAAATCAGCCGAACAAGTTTCTTCATGGCATGGGACAGAGCAACATTGTAGTGTTTTCCTTCGGCACATTTCTTGGCAAGGTATTCAGCAAAGACAGGATTCCAATGGCAAACGTATTTGGTTGCATTGTAAAGCGCATATCGCAGATAGCGTGAACCTCGTTTTTCCATGTGAGCATAGCAGTTTGTGAGTTTTCCTGACTGGTATGTAGATGGAGAGCAGCCAGCGTAAGCAAGAATTTTGTCAGGAGAACTGAAATTGGAGAAATCCCCGATTTCTGCAAGGATCACAGCAGCGGAGTTTACTTCCATGCCGGGAATCGAGAGAATTGGTGGATTGAGCTCATCTATGATTTTATGAATAGAATCTTCGATTTCGTTAATCTCAGAGGTGAGTTCCTGAATGAGTTTAACGGTATGCTTCAATTCCAGAGATTTGGCAGGCATGACAGAACCAATAGAAACTCTGGCAGCATCTCGAATCTGGATAGCTTTTTCTTTTCCGTAACGCCCCTTGGATGTTGTTGTAAGAAGGTTTGTCAGCTTGGTAAGATGAGCTTCTGAAACCTGCTTCGCACCGGGATATTCGCTGAGGAGCGAGTAAATCGAAGCAATATGGAGAGTCGGAACAAGCTTTTCCAGCTCTGGAAACAGGATCGTGACCAGTCTAGATACCGATTGCTTCAACTTGGCTCTTTCCTGAACTTTCTCAAATCTGTATCTAGTTAGTGACTTTAGCTCTTCGTTGTGGTATGCTGTATCTGTGTAGGACTTGAGGTCTACATCGGACAATAGCATCGTTGCAATCGTTCTTGCATCCACACGATCGGTTTTGGTTTTGCGAAGGCTGAGAC
>ERZ780168.2291-NODE-2291-length-17377-cov-79.923565_pt1 | contig 17377 bp, 19 predicted proteins | sample MGYA00510981_ERZ780168 | MGnify/ENA primary metagenome ERZ780168 (study PRJEB29588, sample SAMEA2158769) | human gut metagenome | biome: human gut; feature: human-associated habitat; material: faeces | place: Denmark | collected 2008/2010 ...
CGTCCGGCTTATACTCCTAAATTCGATGTTTTCAAATTTTTGTCATGTACTTAAAGGCGCGATATAAATGCTCTTTTTTACAGCCGGTGCAGCAGTAGCAATCAGCATCAATCATAATATATCCGTCATAACGACCAGAACCACGCTACTTACCGCATATAGTAGTCAAGGAATTATTTTTTACTGCTATAAAACAGGTTTTTGGACGCTTGGAAAACAATAGCGGTACAAAAAGAGGGAAAATGAGCCTTGAGATGCTGATTTTCACCTGTCAGCGAGAGACGTTTACGAGATTTTCATTACCTTTGTATTTGGATAGAGGCAACTCTTTCCAGAACATACGGAATAAAAAGAAGCGTTATGCGTAATCTTGTGATTTGAGAACGTAGGAAATTCGACAAATAGCACAAGGATTAGCATAGTGGTTCTCACGCTTATAGCGTGGGCTACTATTGTTACATCTGTGCTAATGGTTTCCTACGACCTTCAAATCAAGACGTGGCATAGTTGGCTCACGTTTTCTTCATATTTTCATCTCAATCGAGCCATAGAGAACATAATATTCGACAAAATAAAAAGACTTATCTCGCAATGAAAAAATATTTATTATTGATTGTTATTCCGTTTTGGTTTCTGATGTCATGTAGTGATTCTGATGAACCAATCCCGGAAGAAATCAGAAATGAGAAAACATTGCTGATGTATATGCCGTGGTCTTCTAACCTTACAAGCTATTTTTATCAGAATATCAAAGATATGGAATCTTGTATAGAAGAGTTGGGCGGATTATCGGATGAAAGAGTGCTTGTATTCATATCGACATCACCGACAGAAGCCAATCTTTTTGAAATCAAATATGAAAAAGGCTCTTGCAAAAGGGTTGACTTGAAATCATATGTGAATCCGGCATTTACTACGGAAAATGGAATTGCAGAGATTCTGGATGATGTGATATCTTATGCACCTGCTCAAAAATATTCCATGATTATAGGATGTCACGGCATGGGATGGCTTCCTGTCAATACAAGCAGGACATCGCGTATAAGTGAAAAATATCATTGGGATTATGAAGGTTCGCTTCTAACCCGCTATTTCGGCGGCACAACACCGGAATATCAAACGGATATAGCCACTCTATCGTCAGCCATAACTTCCGTAGGGTTGAAATTGGAATATATCCTTTTTGACGATTGCTATATGTCGTCTATTGAAGTTGCCTATGAATTAAAGGATGTCGCGGACTATCTGATTGCATCAACTTGTGAGGTCATGGCTTATGGTATGCCGTATGCCACTATGGGCAAGCATTTACTCGGCACTCCAGATTATAGGGCCATCTGTGATGATTTCTATGATTTTTATTCAAACTACTCTGTAATGCCATGTGGGACACTATCTGTCACGAACTTGTCGCAGATTGAGCCTATGGCAGAGATTATGAAGCAAATAAACTCATATTGCTCCTTTGATGATTCACAACGTGATAAACTGCAAAATTTAGATGGATATAATCCAACTATTTTCTATGATTTTGGAGATTATGTGAATACATTGCTTATTCAAAATAATGTTTCGTCGAGTTTGATAGCAGAATTTGAAAAACAGTTAAATCTTCTTATCCCGCATAAGATAAATACTGATAAATTCTTTACGGCAAGTCGCGGGCCAATAAAAATCCACACCTATTCAGGTATTACAACATCTGATCCAAGCAAAAGTCAAAGGGCTAATAGTAAAACAAGTACCAAATGGTATTATGCAACTCATTGATGGCGTATATGAAACTGACCGATAAACGATTTTGGATGTTGGTGATTGTGGTAGCGAGTGCTGCTGTTGCATCTGCCCAAGCTGTTTTCTCTGTAGAGGAAATAAGCTACGTTGAATATGTCGATGCAGAAAAAGAGTATTCTCGCTATAATGTTATTCCGGCAGACTCCATTCCCGATAACAAAATCGTGAATATGGTGTTAAAAGAATCGCAGAAGAGGTTTGAACGGCTTGATTCTGCAACCCGACAAGAAATAACTTACTTTGATGAAGGGTTTGAATTTAACAAACAACGGTTATTATATTTTCCGGAATTAAAATTGTATGGTTTCGTTATACCTGACAATACATTTGACGATACTGTATGGTGGTTTGATGCTGAGAGTGGCAGATACCTTTGTGATACGGCATCACCTATGGCTATAAATGCAAATGGGATATATGTATCGCAGACAGGACATGATTGCGATTGGCCGTTAGAATTGAGATTCTTTCGCCGAGAGGGAGATGAGTTTTATGAATTTGAATCATATAAAAACACTCAATTCAACGGAGAAACTATTTTCTGTCCACAAGAAGATGTTGAACTTCCTCCTATATTCTGGCATGATAAAAACATACTGTATTTGAAGATTTACGACCATAAAAGACAAAGGGAGGTATATCTGAAGATAACAGTACAACAATCCGTCATGAATTGCGAGAAAGGAGGCAAGCGATGAAACTAACTGATGAATACCTTAATAAGTCATTACGTGAACTTGGTGCGTGGAGCTGGCTCCGTGAGCCGTCAGCATCAACCATAATATATCCGTCATAACGACCGGAAACACGCTACTTCCCGCATATAGCTTCAAGAAATTTTCATGCTCTAATGGGACATTTGTCACACTGAATGTCGATTATTATTTGTAACTTTGCGTATGGCAACCCTCTATAAGATACTAATTCTGTGTGTTGGCTTTGCTCTTTCCTGTAACCTATGGGCGCAAAGTCATCTTGATCCGGTAAACGACAGCCGGGAGTTTGCGGAACGATATAGTCAGTCGTTACTCACACAGGAACGCAAGTGTGGAATAGTCGTCTTGCCTTCTTTCTCTAACAGATATGGCATTAGTTTGTCAACGAAATGTGATAGTCTGACACTTATTGAAAAACGGCCGCATGGAATTGTCTATCCTGATAGTGTGAATATCAAAGAGATTCCAGCAGTAAAGGTAGCCATTGATTCTGTATTTGGCAAAAGCGTTGCCGAACTTATTGATGCTGCCGTTCAAAAGGCAATGCCAACTTTTTCAGCCGGACTGGATGGTGTGATGTATTATTTTATCGCATCAAATGACAGCATCGGGGCAACATGGTCGCCCTCAGATGAATCATCTAATTGCGATGTGCTTGTCAATATTGTGGATACGTTAAAAGAAGCGATACAAACCGGAGAACTCCAGAATTTTATTCATGATTGGTGGTGTTCAATCGACAAACTTCGGTTGTCATTTCAAAATGCACCAGCATTGCCTCCATTTTATTTTGATAAAGAATTCGCCAACATAGACAACAATCGACCTACAATCGAATACAGCGCAAGCAGTCCCCTGACAGATGCTTTTCAGTTTAATGTCTTCATGTCGTGTCCTGCGGATTACACAGAAGACACATTAAGTGGGTATCTGACACCGATTTACGGGTATAGCACAACGGATTCCATATTCATTGACTTTTGCAAGGATCTTGTAAAATGGCAGGAACAGGCATCAGTTGCCTATGTAAATGTTGTCATTAACGTTAAAGATAGTGATAACGAGAGTTATGATTTCAAAAACTCAGGGAAGTCGGTTTACTTAAACTTTACACTCCCTCACGGCAAATTAACGATAGATAATTTATTAGAACAGAACAACAATTGCATATTCAGATATATGCTTGAAAATATGATGCCGAATGACGCTGTCAGGCCAGCTCCGAAGCACTCAGTAAGGAATCGAAAGTAAGGAGGCAAGCGATGAAAAGACCAGGTGCAAATAAATCGTCGATAATAGTAATAGTCATAGCCTCATTGATAGGCTTATACTTCTGTATGCTTTTATTCTTTGGATTTCCGATACCGCGCGGAAGTAAGGTTGACAGCAATTACTATACCTACTACAAAAACGTCTTTGGAATATATTATATCTCAGTTGAAAATGCTCCCGCACTGTTCAATCATGGTAGCTGGGGATATTTGGATGATGTAGATGAGCAGACCTTCAAGGTTTTGGCCGAGGGATGGGCAAAAGATGTCAATTATGTATGGCATGACGATAAGATTGTAAGAAATACAGATGTAAACTCATTTCATATCAATCAGCATGGAGTTGCAGTTGATAAAAACAGAGTCTATATACGCGATTCTTCAAATGATGAAGATTATATCAGGCCTTCACACAGTGGCATAGATGTCGAAACCGCCGAATATTTTATCTACAGACTTGGCGAACTTCAAGATGAATGGATGCGCGACAAGGACTTTATTTATCACTACGACCAACGAATTGATGTGGACAGAAACAGTTTTGAAATTTTTGGCGAAGACTGGTTTGTAGATAAAGACTTTCTTTATAAAACACTATATAATGGTGTGAGCCGAAAGTGGGATTTACACCGTATTGATTCCTTGCAAAGACCCATTGAGGCCGGTTATCAATATTTCCGTAATGGCAGAAATATTATATATGGCGACTCAATAATTCTTAAAGATATAGATGTGCAGCATTTTGAGGAGATTGGTGTAGGCAAATACAGGGTCAATGACATGTTGTTTCTCTGGGGTAAACCTTTCCTTAAAGACTCCTTGGATGTAGAAAATGCCAGATTTTATTATCATAGTCGTTTAGCCGCTGACAATAAGAATGTGTATTATGTTCGCAAGCTGCTTGATGACATTGATGCTCCAACATTCCGACAGATAGATGACGATACATTTGAAGATAAGGACTATATCTATACTATAAAAGAAAAAGCTTGTGGAGAGGAATATCCCTTTGTCAAAAAGAAAAAATAGAAGATAGATGAAAAAGTGGCAAAAAATAGTAGGTGTTATAACCTTTGGAGCGATTGGCATTTACGAATTGCTCTTATGTGCCAATACCTATGTGGATTTGAAATATATAATAGAGCCATACGATATTCCTGATATAATCGGTAGGATGTATTTGAGGGCTGATGCATTGTCGGCATCCCTTTGGATTAATTATTTCATAGCACTTGTCCTGTTCATTTGTCTATGGAGGAAAGGAGGAAAGCGATGAAACTGACTGATAAGGAAATAAATGCAATATTAAGCAAAAGCCAAGATGTAAGATATAGTTATTCGCTGAAACGGATTGCGGATAATGATTGCTTATGGATTCTGACAACAAAGGCTGGACATTTTATCAGTATTCAGGAAGAAGGACAGAGTATGCTTCCTATTTGGCCTTTTCAAGAATATGCAGAAAACTATATCTCGGCTTTATCTAAAGACGATGATTACATGACAATAAGATTTAGGCTTGAAAAATTCGCAGATGAACTGGTTGATTCTCTTTGTGAGAATGGAATGTCAATTTGCGTGTTTCCTGTTTCGGATGGAGATAGAGGTAAAATTGTAGGTGTAAATACTTTCGCTGAAGATTTAGCCATTGAACTTGAAAACTATATGTGAAAGTTATAACAGAATTACAAGCTGATTCCACCTCGCCCTCTGTCAATCTTCCAGTCATACCGACCTTCCGCGACATCGCCAACCTCATTGAGTGTGTGGCGATGTTTTATTTCATCAAAGGGCTGTCGGTGTTCCGCATAGCCACAGAGCCATGCGCCGACTGCTTTCTGCTGCTCGGAGGTCTCTCCGTAGCTCCGCATCACGCTCTTGATGTCGGCGGCTTCGGAGAGGAATAAGTTTGCCGCTGCTGGATTCTGTACTTTTCATCGTTGTCAGAGGCCGTTTTTATGCGACATTCGTGAGACCATTGAGCAATGGACACGGCATAATACCCCTAATGTCAGGAATTTTAGCTAACTTTGCATTAGCATAGGCTGTTTGTCGGCCTGCTTTTTAATATGACTAAACGAAACTTTGTATCGACATATAGTCTTTTATGGGTGCTTGTAATAGCTTTTATTACAGGCTCTGTATTTTCATGCACTGACAATTCGGAGGCAGAGAAACGGTTGACGAGTGCGCAGGCACTGATGAATCAGCATCCCGATTCGGCGTTAGCTATTCTGCAAGGCATAGACCGTTCATCCCTAAGTTCGGACAAGGGGAAAGCCCGATATGCGTTGCTGATGTCGCAGGCCCTCGACAAGAACTATATCGACACAACCACATTTGATATCCTCCAGCCCGCGATTGATTATTATATTGATAAAGGTACTCCCGATGAAAAGCTAACGACATTCTACTATCAGGGTCGTATCTATCAGAACAAGGGCGATGAAGATAACGCCATGCTTTCTTTCATAAATGCACGGGAAATAACCGGTGTCACCGACACCCTGACACTCGCGCACCTCCTTGTGGCTCAGGGGACATTGTATTTAAGACAGTATAAGACATCGGATTTTGTGGCTAACAATCTTGAAGCGGCAAAATTATATGGAAAAATTGGCAGGCATATTCTTGAAATTGACAGCTATGCCAAAGCGTTGAACGGATATGTCATCATGGATGACAAAGCGGCGGCAGACAGCGTCATGGTGGTCTGTGTCCCTTTGATAAGAGAATTTCCTGATGGCGAAGCGTCCCTGTTTCCGGCCATGCTGGGATACACGATAGATTTTTGCTCTCCCGATGAAATAAAAACATTTTTAGATAATTACAAGGACTTTGAGTTAGGACACGATGAAACGATGGATTTTGCCCGTGGCTATTCAAAAATAGGTGAATTGGACGAAGCTATGGATTTTATTTCATCAGTCAATCCGGCACCCAATACTCCCGATTCCTTGAAATATGCGGCGGTGAAACTTGACATTCTTGAAAAACAGGGGAACTATGAGCAGGCATTGAATCTATACAAGGACTACTCCGCGATGCTTGAACGATACCAGAATGAACTTCTCACCCAAGATCTGTTGTTCGCAGACAAGAAACATCAGCTTGAGGTGAATGTTCTGCAAGAGAGAACGCAAAAGGAACGCTTCGTCTGGATTGCGCTCGGCGTCATACTGTTGCTGATAATCATATATCAGATGTGGGTGAGGAAATTGAGGATTGAGCATGAGAATGATTTGCTTAAAATCCAGACCTTGCAGCAAAACCTTTTTGAAAACGGACAAAAACAGAACGAGGCGAAAGAAAGAATCCAAAAATTGTTCCAGACCCGTTTTCATCTTCTTGACGGACTCGCATCTTCTTACTTTGAGTCAAAGGAAACGGGACAGGAACAGAAACGTATATTCGCAGAGGTCAAGGAATCCATCAGTAATTTCAGTTCCGATGAAACGATTACGGAACTGACCGAAATTGTAAACGGATATAACAACGGACTGATGGATCGTTTCAAAGCCGATTTCCCGAAATTGTCCAAATCACGTTTCCGGTTTGCCCTTTATCTTTTCTGCGGATTCTCCCTGCCTTCGATCAGTATTTTCACCGGCATGGAATTAAGGAATGTCTATGTCCATAAATCTCGCCTGAAGTCGGTGATTTCCGGTAGCGACTCTCCATACAAGGCCGAATATCTCCGATATTTCGAGTAATTCGCCCGTATGCAAGGTGATGCAAGAAAATATTTTTGACCACCATTGATTATCAGTGACTTATAAGAGCAAATGCAAGGTGATGTAGTTTGAGGAGTCCTTGGATTGGAGTAATTTTGCATTGTAAAACAACAAAAATTACTCATGAAAGAATCCCTTAAATACGGACTCCTGACTGGTCTTGGATATTGCGCGATTGTCGGCGTGATACACCTCGTGGGATACATTGCCGGAAGTATTGACAACTTCCTTTATTCATCGAGGCTCTATCTGTATTTTGCGGTAGCCGGATTGTGCGGCTCATTCATCTGCGGTTTCCTTTATCCGGTAATTCTGTCGAGATATGTATCCCGGTATATGTCGGAATATCCCGATGTGCCGACTCACTATATAAAGGAGATTAGTCGTGGGAAACTATTGTCAAACTATTATCATATCATTGCTCTGGTATGTATAATCTGCGGTGTCGGACTCCTACACTCGATTGACCGATTACCCTTGTTGGTGTGTGTGCTTTTGTCTGGCGGGATTGTATTCCTTTGCCTGTATATCAAAAAACATAAACGCTATCAGAATATTTAGAAACAATTACATTGGCAGTATTAATAATTTCACTTATGAATAACCGTATCATTACAACAATCTACTGCGCTATTATAACGATAGTGGCAATGGCACAGAACGAATCGCCCGACAGCGTAAAGACACAAGAACTTGACGAGGTTGTTGTCGAAGCCCGCACTCAGCGTGTCATAGACCGTGGTGTGGCATATACACCGACAAAACGAATCAAGAAAACAGCCACTGATGCCACTCGCCTTTTGGAACTTATGAATATTCCACAGCTCAATATAACTCCGGGAACCATGTCTGTAAAGACATACGCCGGAAAAGATGTTGCTATATTTATTGATTTCAATGAGGCGACAGATGAAGATTTACAGGGCTTGCGCCCTGAAGATGTGCTTCATGTCGAGGTACTGCAATATCCCGAAGATCCACGCTTCGGAGGTCAGGCTAATGTAATCAACTTCGTTATGCGCAAATACGAGTGGGGAGGCTACACCAAACTTACTGTTAAAGGCACAACGCTCAACATCGACCGCGGCGATGGCATATTGTACTCCAAATTTGTAAACAAAAACTGGACTTTTGATGCCAATGCCACCGGTAGCATTACTCATAACGACAACTATAACAGCTATAATATCGAGACATTCCGTGATATATCTGTAGGCGACCGCCATGTAGATGCCGTTACTCGGACATCGCAATCGGGCGCGAACTATCTTCAACAGAGCAATTCTCAGTCTGCCACTTTCCGTGCCGCATACGAAACAAAAGACATCGAAATTATACACTCTGTTTCTTTTAACCGCATGGCAACTCCTTTGGAGCGCGATTTATCATCTGTCAATTACTCACAGGATATTTTCTCTGCTTCATCGTCTTTATCCAGAGAGTCCGCTCAGACAATTACGCCCCGTCTGCGAGGATATTATTACTTTGCGATGCCGAAAAACAATACACTGATTGCATCATGGAAATTCGCTTACGGTAGTACCCGAAGAAATTCTACATATCAGCTTGGCAGCCTTGCTCCGATTATAAACAATAACAAGGAAACTTCGTATGCGCCGACGATGATAATTCAGTATTCAAAGAAATTCTCTCACAACAACACTTTCCGCACCTCATTAATGACTTTCAACACCATCTATCATACCAATTATGAAGGTTCTTACAATGGATTGCAGAAACTCCTGTCATCTGAAAATATGCTGTTTTTAGAATATATGCAGAACTGGCAGTGCGGTCTAAGCTTGTACTCGCGCGTCGGAGCGTCCTATGTGATCGGACGGTTGAACGGCGTCAATACTTTGGAACAATGGAATCCGCGACTTGGATTACAACTTAATTACAAAATCAACGAGAAACATTCGGCGTCTGTCGAGGGCTGGTGGGGAAACAACCACCCGACACCAGCTTCTTCAAACTCAGCAATAGTTCAAAGCAATGAACTGCTGTGGCTGCAAGGCAATCCCGAACTGCGCAACACCACCTTCATCACGGCATCCGCATCATATACTTATATACCCACGAATAAGCTAAGTTTCTCAGCGACTGCTGAATATAATGGTTTCCTGAATAAAACCGCCCATGATTATTTCTCAATGTCGGGATATGACGGATTGATATGCAAAGAGATTAACAGTGGCGATTTTCACAGATATTCGGGTTATCTGTCCGCTACTCTCAAATTGTTCGACAATTCCTTATCGCTCAAAGCGTCGGGACAGGTAGAACGTATGGTTGCTTCTGGAATCGATGCTCAATCAATGAATCTGATTGCCGCGAATGTGCAAGCCAATTATTATTTCAGGAACTTTTCATTCATCTTGTATTATCAGACACCTAACAGGAATTTAGCGCCTTTCGACTATGGTTTCCGCTATCATTACAAAAGCACATACGGCATATTGGCAAACTATGCTATAGGCGATTTCAAGGCAGGACTGCAATTCCGCAACTGGTTCAACAGCAACAGATATTACGCTGATTTTGACTCAAATCGTTATTCTGCACACGGTTGGGTTTGGTCAAGCAGCTTTGCGCGGTCTATTCAGCTCACACTGTCATATACATTCCCATACGGCAAGAAAGTGAAACGCAACAACGAAATATCAGAGTCTGAATCAGCCGGATCTGCAATCCTGAAATAATTTCAAACACGTATGATGAAGAACCTGTTTCTATTTTTACTTCCTCTCCTTGCACTTATTTTAAGTGCTTGCGATGATGATGCTCCAGACTATCCTGATACCAAACTAATCAAAGGGCAATGGCAATTAGTTGAGGACGGGAGCAATGATAATCCGCTTATATACCGTTTTACTACCGACGGCGAAAACACTTGGTCGTGGGGCGGACTCGTCTCATATTATCTTTTGCCAGACGGAACAGCCGATTTCTATAAACGATATACTTGGCACGTTTCAGATCCTGCGAATGAAGATGACGGGAAACCGCGTCTTGAACTCACTTGGTATGATGCGCCCGACAGTGACAATTTATGGGATGCAACGGAATATTATATAGTCGTAAAACTGACACCGACGGAAATGTGGCTGAGGCCACACCAGAAAGGTGTCCCCGATGACATCAAGAAATTCATCCGGCGCAATGACCTTCCGATTCCCTCAATACAATTCCCCAACCCGTAAACAGTTTTTTCATACAAACCTCCGGCCCTCGGCAATCGTTGCCGGGGGCTATTGATGAAATAGAAACCCAAAATGAAATACAATATGTTTAACCCAATCAACAACAGACATGAACAAAGTTCTTATCGTTGATGCCTCCGACTCTGACCGTCGGCTTATGTCGGGCTTGCTCACGCGGGCCGGCTACGAGCCGATAGCAGTCGAGAGTATGGAGGCTGCAAAGGACGAGGTGGCGAAACTGCCGCCCGGCGCGGTCGTGGTAACGGCGATGAAATTCGCCCACGGCACTGCGCAAGAGTTAATCAACTGGCAAAAGCGCGAGGGATACAAATTCCCGGTGATTGCCGTAGTGGATAACATGAATGCCGTGGATCTTCTCTCGGTGATGCGCGATGGGGGTGCCGTGGATGTTATCCAGCGACCGGCTATCGACAAACAGCTCATCGAAACGGTTGGCAAATATGCCAAGCCGGAAAGCGTTGTGATTCAACTTGACAATGCGCTGATTCCCAGACGGAGCGAGAAGTTCAAGGAGATTGAACAGTCTATCGGGCGCATAGCCCAGACCAATGCCAACTGCATCATATTCGGTGAAAGCGGTATGGGCAAGGAACAGATTGCACGGCAAATCTATCTCCAAAGTTCCCGGACGCAGAAGCCTATAACGGTAATCGAGGCCGGAGGCGCGGAGCTGGTAGGTCTGCACGACCCCAAATCCGACCGTAACGAGATGTATAACCGCATCAAGAGCTACTTTCAGAACGCCGCAGGAGGTACAATCATCCTGAAGAATATCCAGCTTCTCAATTTTGAGAAACAGTCGGTGTTCCTGCACATTCTTTCGGAGGAGCACCCAGATGTGAGGATGATATGCACTGCCAATGGCACACTGATGAAGATGCTTACCGAGGAAGATTTCCGCGACAACCTTTTCTATATGTTGCGCCAGTCTGGAATAACAGTGCCGCCGCTGCGCGAAATGACCGAGGACATTCCGGACATTGCAGATTATCTTCTCGCAATATATGCACATAAGACATCCCAGACAAGAAAGCGGCTCGACGCATCGGCAATCAAGGCTCTGAAACTCTATCCCTGGCCCGGCAACATACGCGAACTGAAAGACACTATTCTCATGGCTGCCTTCCATGCCGACGGCGATACCATCTCGGCAGACGATCTCGTTTTCAGCGACATCCAGCCGGAAACAGCCGAAGACCTGACACACCGCAATCCGAAAGCTGAGAAAGACCGCATCATAAGGGCCTATATCCGTGCGGGCACATGGAGAGGTGCCGCGAAACTGCTGGATGTGTCCGAAAAGACACTGATTCAGCTCCGTAAAAAGCACCATATCAACCGCGACGGAGAAATTGAGGCTTGACAACCTCATGAAAATTTGCTAACTTTGCAGTCGCAAAATAGCAAATAATATCGGCTGAAGAGTCAGCCGTGTCAAAATATAGGATAACATAGTTCCGCAACTGTTTCTGATGAAAATCTGGACAATTTGAATCGAAAGAAGACATTGTGTGATACTGTGCTATGCTTACTGCATAGCGCGTAGTCACCATTTTTCTTTCAAGGCAAGTCCAGAAGCCGTCATCAGAAAATGTACTGATTACGCGCTATTTTTTTGTCTTGGTCTAATCCATTTATAGCACTCAAATCCTTTACCTTTGGAAAAACACGGTTGGTTGTTCGCCAACAGTCAAGATTTAACATCACTATTATTCTATTATTGAAAGGCGCATTATTTCAGCTTGTTACAACTTTAACACTCCTTAAATCGCCCTTTCTAAAATCCAGTCGGTTATAATTGCAAACGAGGCGCAATCCTCGACAAGTCTAACTCAAAACACATATAACCGTATGGAAGCAACAACTCCTCCAAACACTGCGGGCTTCAGCAAGAAGCCCAAACAGAGAAAGCGCATCAACGGGCGCAAGTCAGCAACCCGCAAGTCCGGCTTCAATCCGCTTTCCGGTATGCCCGACGAAGCGAAGGCATGGATGTTAGGCTCGATGTTTCTCATCGCCGCCGCAAAGATACTCGGCCCGGTTATCGGGTTCGATGTACCGGCGCTCCGCAAAACAGACATACCCACCGACTGAGCCCATGCAACAGAACGACACGCACGAGGCGGACTTCAAGACCGCCGCAAACGCATACGTTTCACTTGTGGAGCAGCGCGCCAGAAGTCCCGGCCTGTACCCGACGGGAAACCGACCGCGATTATATTTTCACGGAGAGCCGATTATTCTTCTCGAAGACATCGTAACCGGGCTTGATGTCAGCGAGAAAACAATAAGACGCTACCGCGACGCAGGAAAAATCAAGGTTTACGAGAGTATAGAGGGCAATATCAAGTTTGTGCTTCAATGCGACCTCGACAGGTTTCTCGAAAACTCCTTCATCAGTTCGTCCCATCCAGACTATAAGACTGTGAAGAAGAAATCAACCAACGGCGGAAACGCCAACCACACCACCACTAAATCATAAATTCATTATGGACCAAACTCCCGACCAGCAGGAAGTGCTGATCGCCCGCGACAACACAAGCGGGCAGGTGGGAGCAGTCGTAGGGCAGAATCCCGACGGCACTCCCAAGATGGCTGATGTCAAATCCACGCCATTAAGCGAACTGATAAAGTTCAACAAAGGGCAGAACCCCCTCGAAGCGTTCATGTCGAATTTTATGCGGCAGGCCAGGAACCCCACGCTGTTCAGCTTCTTCAGATTGCAGGAAGACAAATATGACCTCGTAGGCCCCGCAATGGCAGACATAATCAAGAATCCCGGCGACAATGCCGAAATGCTCAAGCCTTACGAAGTTGAACTGAAAGCCAACGCACAGGCAGAGAAGCAGGAACAGGCCCCGGCTCAGACACAGCAGCCGGAAACGACCGGCATCAAGCAGCCGCCTATCGACCGCGACAGCATCGACTGGGACAAAATAGAACAGCAGTGGGGCATAAAGCGCGACGACCTTGAAAAATCAGGGGCCCTCGACCAGATGGTATATAATCACAAGTCGCCGCAGCTATTCACAGTCACGCCCCGTTTCGGCGACGAGACATACTCCCTTCAGGCGAAGCTCTCGTTCCGCACCAACCCCGACGGCTCATATTCACTCGTGCCTCACTTCATCCGCAATGAGCCGCAGCTCGATCAGGAATTCAAGGGCTACACTTTCACAAAGGAGGACAAGGCGGAACTCCGCAAGACCGGCAATCTCGGCAAAGTAGTTGAACTTGCCGACCCCAAGACAGGGGAAACGAAGAAGTGCCTCGTGAGCATCGACAGGCTCACCAATGAGATAGAGGCCATGCCGGTGGATAAAATCTACATCAAGCCCAAAGTCGCCAACATCAACCTCGATATGCAGGCCATCGGCATACTCAAAAACGGCGGCATGATACGTGAACAGCACGTGGAACTACCCAACGGTGCCAAATTCACCGCCGACCTGCAATATAACGCCGCAAAACGCGACATCGTTTTCGTCAATTCCGATGTTTACCGCCAGAAGCAGGAACAGAACAGTTCCCAGCAACAGCAAGTCCGGGATTCATGGCACAATCCCGACGGCTCCGTCAAGCGCCTCGAACACTGGTGCAAGCTGCCGCTGAACGAACAGCAGCAGGCCGATTACCTCGCAGGCAAGAAAGTCCTCGTAGGCGAGACCAAGGACAAATTCGGCAACGACTGCACCGTCTATTTCCAGTACAATCCCGAAAAGCGTCAGCCAGAGACCACGCGGGTATATCCCGACCGCGACAAGGTCGTGGGCATCGCCGAGGAAAGCAAGACCCAGTATGCAGTGAACAACAACGGGGCGACCAACGAGGCAACCAAGAACGTGCAGGAGCCACTCCAGCGCGGGCAGACCGCCCCGAAGGACGAAAACCAGCAGAGGCAGCAGCGTAAGCCCAAAGGCCCCAAGCCTTGACCGCCACTCACCGCGCATATTCCACAATCAGTTTTATACTGCGATTCACCCGACATGATTGCCGCCGCATAGCCGCAATTCCAACCACTATGTCCACAGCAAGGCTATAAGTATCCCAACCTGCGGCCAACCGTGTCAACCCAAACACAACTATCCCCAAGTCACGGGGATGGGCGACCGTCCCCGTGACTTTCATAAAATCACCCCTAAACCCACATTAAATTTATGATTCTTATTATCTGCGAGAACATTCTCGCCACCAAGACCGTCGCCCTTTCTCTGGGCGCGAACACCGAAGCCGTCAGCGGAATCTACACATCAGATACCGTCACCGTCGCCAACATCCCGCCCCGTTTCATACGCCAGACTCCGCTGTGCGAACTGGCAGATGGAGAATATCCCTTCATGCCCGACAAGTTCCGTATGTCGGTGACGATGAAAGAGCTGGAACGACAGCTCAAACCCCTGTTCCATGCAGCCGGGGAAGTGGTATTCGCCTCCGACGGCGGAGCCGACGCACAGGCACGCTTCTTCAACATCTGCCGACATTTCCGTGTCGGATGCCCCCGCAGCAGAATGTGGCTCACGCGCCTCAGCTACGGCGCCATACGCGGGGCCTTCCACTTCCGCGAGTCCGGGCGACACCTGCACCGCCTCGCACAGACCGGCCTTGTATCGAAAGGCATGGATCTGATGTTCACATACAACATCAACCAGACATTTCTCCATATCGGACTGCCCGAATACGACCTTACCCGTCAGGAGGCAATCGCCCTCGATTATGTGGGCGACCTTACCGGCCGTTTCGACGATTTCAACGGTATCCCCGACGGACATTCAATCCGTGTGAATGTCAACGGCGGCGAGGGATTTGAATCCGAAGCCGTTTGGGAGGCCGAGGAAGACGCCCTCGCAGTCGCCGATGAAATCCCTGTCGGTGAGACGGTATCGGCCACGCTGACGGTTGATGAGACCGACCGTTTCAATATCCGTTTCCACACGCTGCTCACGCTCCAGATGGACGCCTTCAACAATCTCGGCTTCATGCCCGCCCATACTCTCAGACTGGCACAGAGCCTTTATGACAGGGGGCTTATCTCGTCGCCCCTGACACGTTGCTCACATCTGCCCGAAAAGCTCCGTGGACATATCCGGACGGTATTTCCCGACACGCCCGGTTACCGCTGGGGCGAGAACGACGCGACCATCGACCACCACGCGATAATCACCCTCCGCGCCATAGATCAGGAACTGCCTGAAAAGGAGAAGCAGCTCTACTGGCTCATATTCAACCGCATGAAGGCGGTTGTGGAGCAACAGCCGAGCCGCAAGTATGCCACCGTGGAGTTCAAGATAGGCGAAGCCGTGTTCTACCGCCAGTGGGAGCTTACCGGCGAAGCGTATGAAGTGACCGAGACGGGCACGTTCCAGACAGGTGTTGCAATCGCAGACGCGGCGGTATATCCCTGCGATGCCCCGGTAGCCGAATCCAACGCCTTCACCGATGTGATGTGCGCCGTGACCTCAAAAGCGGAGTATGTCGATGAAATGATGCACACCAGCGTACCGTACACGCTGGAAACCGGCGACTACGGCAGCGCACTGGACAGCCTCATACGCAAGGGACTCGTCACCCTCGACGGCGGCGATGTTTATCTCTCGCCCGAAGGCCAGTATGTCTATGACGAGTTTGCCGGCCACGAGTTCGCCGAGATGCTGCTCACATGGCAGTTCGAGGCTAACGACCTCTATCAAGGCGACCAGGCCGGACGCTCGGTAATCGAGGACTTCTCAGGCTCCCTGCTGTGCATGATAGAGACAATCGACCCCGAAGCCGGAGAGTAAAACCCTGCAATCCGCTGTAAATCGCATTTCTATCAAAAATAATCGGCCCAACATAGCCGAAAATCGGATAGAAATCGCTAACTTTGCCACTGAATCGCAGTCATAAATTTTATTTTTGATTGTGGATTTAGTGGTGAGGCAGCGGGAGGGATACCCGCTGCCTTTTTACAGCTCTTATCCACACCACCACTAAATCCAAATTACTTATGGAAGTATTATTGATTGAGGAGGAGACTCTCGATTGTATCCTTGACGAGCATGAGCTTCTATGCAATATGGTCATAGTATTGGCAAATCGCTTGCGCCGAAAGGAAACTGCCGACATGATGACTTCTGCCGAGGTCTGCGATTTTCTCCATATAGGCTCGACAACCCTGCAATCCCTCCGCAACGGCGGTAAGATAGGCTATGTCAGAATTGATGACGGAAGCATCAGGTATCCTGTCACCGAAGTTATCCGTTACATGGAGCGTAAAGGTATCAATTATAATAGGGGCGCCTATGGGGAATGAGATTATAACCAAATCGGACAGACGTATTATCGCAGCCCGTACACAATCCCAGAACGCATTTGAAGCCGTCGGTATAATCCGAGACAGCCATCATCCTGTATTGGGAGGTATCTGTTTCCTCGATGACAAAGAAGTTGCAGAACGCCTCAAAGTGACGAGGCGCACGATACAGAACTACCGTGACCGGGGAATACTCTCGTATTATATGATATGCGGCAAATGCCTATATCCGGAACATGAAATACAGCAACTGCTTGACGAGAATTTCCATCCGGCGTATTACGATTAAATAATTTAGGGCTATTCAGAAAATAGCCAACTAATTGTTTGGCAATTTCATAGATGATTA